>Ga0207134_1203_pt1 | contig 14213 bp, 11 predicted proteins | sample Alteio_BWMinHeat_12_FD_153527 | JGI IMG/M metagenome (GOLD analysis project Ga0207134, IMG submission 153527) | Enriched cells from forest soil in Barre Woods Harvard Forest LTER site, Petersham, Massachusetts, United States -... | ecosystem: Environmental > Terrestrial > Soil > Temperate forest >... | reverse complement strand
CGCTTTATCATGTTTTTTTAAATTATCGGGGGTGAATATCGGACAAAATTTTCTTAAAATATGCTATTGTTTCAATAAAAGATGAATTTGCTCTACCTCCGGAGGCGTTAAAATGCCCGCCTCCGTTGAAATATTGACGTGCAAAACTGCTCACATCAAAATCTCCTTTGCTACGGAATGACATTTTTACCTCATCGCTTCGTTCGGTAATAAGTGTTGCAAAACGGATACCGGCTATACTTAATGGGTAATTGACCAAACCTTCAGTATCGCCGCTTCGAACGTCAAAGAGTTTCATGTCTTCTTTAGATAATGTGATTAAACCCGCATTATACTTCGGAAATATCTCCATACGTTCAATGAGTACATAACCCAGGAACTTCATCCTGCCAACGGTCCAGCTATCATTTACTTCTTCATGTATCCTGGTATGATCAAGGCCTTTATGTTTAAGATCTGCGATCATTTCATGCACAGTGGCTGTAGTAATAGGGAAGCGAAAAGAACCAGTATCTGTCATAACACCTGTATATAAACAGGCAGCTATATCCAGATCTATTATTTTATTATCATTATTCAGGTTAATGAAATCATATACCATCTCGCAAGTGCTGCTTTTTTCCGGTATGCTCATCCCATAATCCCATACAGGTGCAGGCATCAGGTGATGGTCTATCAGTATTTTGGGCTGTGTAGCCTCAGCCAACTGCTGTGTCATATATTTTGTACGACTGAAATCATTGAAATCAACACAAAATATGAGGTCGCAGTTTTTAAGTATTGTTGTGCAAGCCTTGGGTTCTGATTCGTAATTCAGCATTTTGTCTACTCCAGGCATCCACATCAGAAAGTCTGGTAGTTCTCCTGGTGTGATAGGTGTAACATCATGTCCTTTCTTAACTAAGTAGTGATAAAGTCCAAGCATACTGCCTATTGCATCACCATCTGGTTTATGATGAGTGGTGATGAATATCTTTTTGGGTGTTTGCAGCAGCGGAAAAGCGTCTTGTATCGGGCGCATTAATATATTAAAAATCAAAAGTTAAAAGTCAAAAACCTTCCAAAAATGAATAGGGAGTAACTACTATCTCATTTTATCGGGCTGCAAAGGTAATTTCAGAAATCGACAATTGCATCATTAGTTATCATGGAATCGTTAAATCAATGATAAAACCTTCATTTTTAATTACAAATACCCTTACCTTTGCGCCGTTAAATCACATCAAATATTATATGTCTAATCGCAGTTTTACAATGATCAAGCCTGACGCGGTACGCGCAGGAAATATTGGCAATATTTTACAGATGATAAATGCGGCAGGTTTCCGTATCGTTGCTATGAAATACACCCAGTTAAGCCAGGCACAGGCAGGAAAGTTTTATGAAATACATAAAGAACGTCCTTTTTATGGCGAACTGGTTGAGTTTATGAGCAGTGGCTCTATCGTTGCAGCTATTCTTGAAAAAGACAATGCTGTTGAAGATTTCCGTAAACTGATAGGTGCTACCAACCCTGCCAATGCAGAAGAAGGTACTATCCGTAAAAAATATGCGGCATCAATAGGAGAGAACGCTGTACATGGTTCTGATAGTGATGAGAATGCTGAAATAGAAGGTAACTTCTTCTTTAGTGGATTAGAAAGGTTTTAATTTTATTAATCAGTTGATTAACTGATTTTTATAAATGTTATTGACCGTCAAGCTTTAAGCAAGTTTGACGGTCTTTTTATGACTAGTCCCTTAATTCCAGTAGTGCTACATTCTCTATATGGTGCGTATGTGGGAACATATCTACAGGCTGTAAACGGGTAACCTTATAGGCAGCATCCAGCAATTGCAGGTCGCGCGCCTGTGTAGCAGGGTTACAGCTCACATATACTACTCTCGGTGCTTTTATGGTCAGTAATTGTTGTACCAGTTTTTCATGCATACCTGCCCTTGGCGGATCAGTGATGATAACGTCAGGCCTGCCATGCTCAGCAAAAAAAGCATCGGTGCATATGTCCGATACATCGCCAGCATAAAACTGGCAATGGTCCAGGTTGTTCATTTTGGCATTCTCATATGCATCTTTCACCGCATCTTCAACTGCTTCTATACCTATCACTTTTTTAGCTCCTTTAGAACAGAATATGCCAATGCTTCCTGTTCCGCAGTATAGGTCATAGAGTATTTGATTACCTGTAAGTCCGGCAAATTCGCGTGTAATACGGTATAATGTTTCAGCCTGGTAGGTGTTGGTTTGGAAGAATGATTTTGGAGAAATTTTAAAACGCAGATCTTCCAGCTTTTCTTCTATATATGGTTTACCATGATAGCAGATCACATCCTGGTCGTAAATAGTATCATTCATCTTGCCATTAATAGTATAATGCAGAGATGTGATGCCTGGTACGTTAGCCAATACATGATCCAAAAGTGCTTCACGTGCTGCAACATTCTCGTGTTGGAATATGATGTTCAGCAATATCTCGCCGGTAGTAGCTACTCTCAGAATAGCATTGCGAAGCCAGCCTGTATGTGTATGATAGTCATAATAAGCGAAGTTGTGTTCTTTGCTATAGCTACGCAATACTTCCAATACTTTATTGGTAGGGTCGCCTTGTAAATAGCAGGTTTCTATCTCAACAACTTTATCAAAAAGGCTTGGTGCATGGAAGCCTAATGCAGGTTCCGGTTCGAATTTCAGGTCTCTTGAAGCATTGATCTCTTCAAAGGTCCTGTATCGGTGTTGGGAAAAAGTAAATTCTAATTTATTGCGATAATATCTTTCATGAGGGCTTCCTATAATAGGTTGTATTTGCGGGAGCTCTATATGTCCTATACGGGTAAGCTGGTCGCTTACCTGTTGCTGCTTGTATTCCAATTGCATCTTGTATGGCAGCATTTGCCATTTGCAACCACCACACACACCAAAATGCTGACAGAACGGTTCGATACGGGTAGGAGAGGGGCTAATGAGATTGGTAACCCTGCCCTGGGCCCAGCTTTTCTTATCTTTAGTAATGATCACATCTACTATATCGCCCGGTACCACATTCTCTACAAATAGTACTTTACCTTCTTCAAGACGTGCTATACTCTTGCCTTCTGCGGCATAGGCTTCGATGGTTATATGCTGTAACAGCTTATTTTTTTTGCGTGACAAAATTTTGTTATAGATTGTTTAATGAAATGCAAAATTACAATTCGCTTATTTGGTTGCGTCAATTATATGTTTATTTTTGGGCAAAACCTATTTGTATAGCTTAAAAGCTGTATCAGATAGGTCTAAAAACAATATCTTCACAAATTGCTTGTATGAAAAAATTTACACTTATTACCTTACTGTTGCTTGCTGCCTTAGCGCAACAATCTTATGCCAAAGACGGGTATAAGATCCATCTGAAATTCACGGATGTAAAAGACACTATTCTTTATTTAGCTCATTACTATGCCAAACCACTACCTAATCAAATTTATAAAGCAGATTCGGGGAAGGTGAATAGTAAAGGGGAGCTTTTTCTTAAAAGTGATTCTGCTATAGTTGGAGGTATTTATATCTTATTGCTATCTGACCATAAAACTTATTTTGAATTCCTGCTTGATAATGGTGATGATATAACCATTACGCTGAGTGTGACCAAAGCAGATGATATGAATTTCAAAAATTCAAAGTCGAACGATGACTTTATGGCTTATGAGAAATTTTTGAAAGTTTTTGGAGCAAGACAACAATCTATCCAGTCAGAATTGAGTGTTGCTCATACTGCTGCAGATACAGAAGCTGTTCGTAAAAAATTGAAAGAATCCGGTAAAGATCTGATCACATACCGTCGCAATTATATTACTAAGAATCCAAACACACTTCTGGCCTCTATTTTCAAAGAACTTGAAATACCTGAAGTGCCCGAAGGAAAACATTATAATGCAGATGGTAAAGAAGATTCAGCGTTTGCTTACCATTATTACAAAGATCATTATTGGGATGGATTTAATTTCCAGGATGACCGTTTGATACATACCCCAATATTAGACACAAAACTTGAAGAGTATTTTAAGAGCCTGGTATACCCTGTACCTGACAGTGTACAAAAAGAAGCTGACATGCTGCTTGCTAAAGCAAAAGGTACTAAAGAGATCTTCAAATATATACTGTGGTTCACAGAGCATTATGCACAAGACAGTAAAGTCATGGGTATGGACGCTGCTGCAGTCTACCTGATAGAGAATTACTACATGAAAGGTTATGCTACCTGGTTGAAACAGGACGACTTGCAGAAATATATTGATTGGGCTAGAAAAACTGCACCTAACGTTATAGGTAATATGGGTATGGATATTTCTATGCCTGATATTAATGGTGTGGAAAAAAGCGTTTACGATATTAAATCTAAATACACCATGCTGGTATTCTGGTCTCCTGATTGTGGCCATTGTCAAAGAGAGATTCCTGAATTGGATTCTGTTTATAATGCAGTACTTAAAAAGAAAGGTGTTAAAGTATACGCTGTTCGTGCAGATGGGGAGGAAAGCAAATGGAAAGAGTTCATAAAGAAAAATAAACTGGAAGATTGGATAAATGTGCAGGATACAGACCATACACATCAGGATTTCAGAAAGAACTACAATATCTACATGACTCCTGTTATCTATATTCTGGATGAAAAGAAGATCATACAAGGCAAGCAACTTGATCATACCAATGTTGCAGATGTGATCGAGATGCTGGAGCGTAGAGAAAAAATGAGCAAAAAACAGTAATTACACACTATAAATATAAATTTATACACACATGCGAAGGCTGGTTTTAACTTGTTTAGCTTCCGGTATTTTTATTACATCCGGTTTAGCTCAAACCCTTTTTACTTATGGTAATAACTCTGTAAACAAAGACGAATTTTTACGAGTGTATCAAAAAAACAGTGCTAATAAAAAGCCTGATATGTCAAATGCAGCTTTGAAAGAATATCTCGATCTGTATTCTTTATTTCGTATGAAGGTCACAGAGGCAGAATCACAACACCTAGATACAGTTCAAAGTGTAGGAAAAGAATTAGATAACTATCGTAGGCAGTTGGCAAGAACTTACCTGACCGATGAACAGGTAACCAATAAGTTATATAGAGAGGCTTATGACAGGATGAAAGAAGATGTGCATATTGCTCATATACTTGTAAGGTGTATACAAGGTACTGATACGGTTGCTGCCTTTAAAAAAATAGATAGTATTTACCACGTTATCATGACCGATCCATCTAAGTTTAATGAAATGGCAAAACTATATTCTGATGACAAGGATACTAAAGACAAAGGTGGCGATATCGGTTATATCACAGCATTGAACATAATTTATCCTATAGAGAATGCTGCATACAATACCAAACCTGGTGCAATATCAGAACCGTTTCACACACAATTTGGATATCATATAGTTAAGGTATTGGATAAGCGTTCTGCTTATGGCCAGATAAAAGTGGCGCAGATCATGCTTTCTACTCCTAAGTCTAAAATGACAGAAGGTATTGTTGAAGAACAACGTAAACGTGCGGATAGTATCATAACTGCTTTGAAACATGGCGCTTCTTTTGAGGATATGGTAACTAAATACTCTGATGATAAATTCACTAATAAAGAAGGTGGGGTTATGCAGCAGTTTGGTGTTGGCAGAATGGTGCCTGACTTTGAGAAGGCTGCATTTGCATTACATAAACCGGGTGATCTCAGCGCACCTGTGCAAACAGAGTATGGTATTCATATAATAAAATTGATAGAAAAAATACCTTTGCAACCTTATGATTCTTTGCAAGGTCAGATAAAAAAGAAAATAGAGAATGATTATCGCTCTCAGGTTGCCAGGGAAATGTTCTTTGAAAAAGTGAAAAAAAGCAATGGTTTCAAAGAATATCCTGTTAATTTCAAAGAACTTTCTGCGAGTTTTGAGGCGTTACCCGATACAGGGAAAAGTGGTGTGGTGTTCAACGCTTCAGATTATAAGCTGATGAACAAACCTGTTTTTGCGCTGGGGGGTAAAAATTATTTGCAGTCCGATTTTGTAAATTATATGTCTTCAATAACCCGTGGTCATCTTATGGGGCAAAGAAAGAATGTAGTGCATGAATTATATACTATGTATGTAAGCAATGTGGTGAATGATTTTGAAGAGCATAAACTTGCAGAAGAAAATCCTGATTTTAAAAATCTGATGGAAGAATACAGGAATGGTATTTTGTTGTTTGAACTTATGGATCGCAATGTTTGGGGTAAAGCATCTAAGGATAGTGCTGGCTTAAAAGCGTTCTACGATGAGCATAAAACAAAATATAAATGGGAATCAGGCTTTAAAGGTTCAGTTTACAAGTTTAGAGATGAATCTTCTATGAAAGACGGTATGGCCATTCTGCAAAAGAAGAACAGTACTGATGAAGATGTTGTAAAACGTGTTAATACAGAATCAAATGCTGGTGGTGTTAGTATTCGCAAAGGCCAGTTTGAGTTTTCAAGGTTCAAAGATGTTCCTCAAAGTGAACTGATACAAGGTAAAATAACAAAACCCGTAAAAAATACTGATGGCTCTTATACTGTTGTGAAAGTTACTGAGGTGTTCAATGAGCCTACACAGAAATCTCTTGATGACGCCAGGGGTTATGTAGTAGCAGAATACCAGGATTATCTTGAAAAGAACTGGAATGCAGACATGCGCCAGAAATATCCTGTAAAACTGAACCAGGATGTATTTAACAGTATGGTTAAATAAACATTATCGGCACATTTTTTATAAAGGCTTACCATATTAGGTAAGCCTTTATTCATTTTTAGAATGTCTTAACTGGAGACTTTGCAATATAGATTTTTGTATTTTTAATTAGGTGTTATGGACGTATATCTTTAATTTTAGTACTAACATGAAAATCACATTCCACGGCGCTGCGCGCACAGTAACCGGTTCTAAACACCTGGTGCATATACAACCTGATAAAAAGATACTATTAGACTGTGGTATGTTCCAGGGTATGGGTAAAGACACGCTTACATTAAATAGTGAGTTCGGCTTTGACCCAAAAGAACTTACGTATGTTATCATATCACATGCACACATAGATCATATTGGCCTCTTACCAAAACTGGTTAAAGAAGGTTATAAAGGAAAGATCTTTATGACAACCGCAACGTCTGACCTTGCAAAGATCATGTTGCTTGATTCTGCCCATATACAGGAAAGTGATGTAGAACATATAAATAAACAGAGAGAACGGGATAAAAGGGAACCGGTAGAACCTTTATATACTGTGGAAGATGCGGAGAATGTATTTCCGTTGTTTGAATTGGTTGATTACAACCAGCCTCACAAGATCGATAATGATGTAGAGTTATTACATACAGACTGTGGGCACTTGTTAGGAAGTGCTGCTATCAATCTGAAGATAAAAGAGAACGGGAAACTAACACGTATCACGTTTAGTGGTGATGTGGGCAGGTATAATGACCTGATACTACGTTCACCTGATGTGTTTCCCCAAGCCGATGTTATTTTAATGGAATCAACTTATGGAGATAGGCTGCATGAAAGTCCTATTCCTGCTACTGACAAATTGCTGAATTATATTGTTGATACCTGTTTGAAGAAAAAAGGAAGGCTCATTATTCCTGCATTTAGTGTAGGCCGGACGCAAGAAATTTTATATCTGCTCAACAGGCTGGAAAATGAAAAGCGTTTACCACCTCTTGATTATTATGTTGATAGTCCGCTATCAACCAGTGCAACAGATGTCATCAAGCATCATCCTGAATGCTTCAATAAAGAAGTACAAAAATTGTTAAAAAAAGATGAGGATGTTTTTGGTTTCAAAGGATTGATATATACAAAAAATGCGCAGGAATCAATTGCGCTTAATGACTTGAAGGAGCCTTGTGTTATTATTTCTGCGTCAGGTATGGCAGAGGCGGGTAGGGTAAAACATCATATTGCACATGGTATCAGCAATCCTAATAATACCATCTTAATGGTAGGTTATTGTGAACCTCACTCATTAGGTGGGCGATTGAGTGCCGGGGCCGAGCATGTTACTATTTATGGTGAACCTTATGAAGTAAAAGCCAAAGTAGGTGTGATACAAAGCATGAGCGCACATGGTGATTATGAAGATCTTTTCCAGTGGATATCATGCCAGGACATTAAGCAAGTAAGTAAGTTGTTTTTAGTACACGGTGAATATGATGTACAGATAAAATTCAGAGATTGGCTCTTGAAAAAAGGATTCAGGGATATTGAGATACCATCTCTGCATCAGGAGATAGGCTTAGGCAGTCTGTAATTGCAATAAGATCCTCGAAAATATAGTTCCACAGACAGATATTAAACTGAAAAGTAAAATGAAATTTTATTGATTTTAGTGGTAAATTTATATTGGCAGTATAAATGGATGTATATATGAACAATAATATGAAAGCCGGTATGTTTTTTGGCATTGGCTTTATTGCAGCTGCAGCAATTATTGCAGGTTTATCTTTTAAACAACCTAGTGATGGAAAGGGTTCTCCTGAACCCAAAACAGATAACAGGCTAAATTATAAATGGTATACACCTGAACTACCGAAGAGTTTATCTTTTGCAGGAGAAAATGTGCCGCTTGATAGGGATGATATACGCGAACAAATGGACCGTGAGCTATCAAATAATTACTATACACAAAATGGCACCTTACATATCATTAAACTGGTTGCCAGGTACTTCCCCATTATAGAAGAGCGTTTGAAAGCTAATGGTATACCGGATGATTTCAAATACTTATGCGTTGCTGAAAGTGCTTTGATGAACCAAACCTCAAAAGCGGGTGCTGTTGGTTTTTGGCAATTCATGAAGGATACAGCTCCTCGCTATGGGCTTGAAGTAAATGATGAGGTGGATGAACGCTATAATGTATCTAAAGCTACAGATGCGGCTTGTATGTATTTTAAAGATGCCTATGCTAAATTTGGTAGCTGGACGGGTGCAGCCGCCTCTTATAATTGTGGGCTGGGAGGTTTTGCAAAACAGGTTAGTTATCAACGTACCAATAATTATTACAATCTCATGTTGCCTGATGAGACCATGCGGTATATATTCCGCATACTTACCTTTAAATACATACTTACAGACCCTGCCAGGTTAGGTTTTATTGTGCAAAGTGGAGATATGTATAAGCCATACAAAACCCAAACAGCCACCATCACAACATCTATAGATGACCTTGCAAAATATGCTATCGATAAAGGAATGACCTATCGTGATCTGAAGATACTCAACCCATGGTTAAGGGATCATTCACTTACGGTTAAAGAAGGGAAATCTTATCAAATACTATTGCCCGTTGGTAAAGCGAATTGATATTAAGACACTTAGTAGTATATTAATCCAATTGGCTATTAATATCATTTTCTTTTTCTTAGTTTTAAACAAATCTTTTCCTCTTGCGTGCAATACGAGCTATAGTAGTCTGTTTGCTGACATTTTCGATTATTTATTTTTTAGATAATTCAATCGGCTCGTTACCTCCTTTGGGCAAGCTGCTCGACCCAATGAATGGTTGTTGGGTAAATGCAGAGCCGGTAAACAAGAACTTTAGTTTTAAAGATGAGATCACCTCTCATTTTGATGAAGATTCGATCACATTCAATACCATTAAAGTTTGGTATGATGATCGCATGGTACCACACGTGCATACCACAAACGATCATGACCTGTATTTCATACAGGGGTTTATCCATGTATACTTCAGATTGTGGCAAATGGATATGCAAACCAGGGCTGCTGCAGGTAGAGTGAGTGAGGTAGTAGGAGATAAAGCGCTTGTTTTTGATAGAACACAAAGAAGAAAAGGAATGGTCTTCGCAGCAGAAAACTCTTTAAGAGTAATGGAAGCTGATCCCAGAACAAAGAAAATGCTCGATGCCTATACTTCAGGTGTTAATCATTATATCGCATATTTAAGATATAGAGACTATCCTTTGGAATATAAACTCATGGGTTTTAAACCCGAACCATGGACCAATCTTAAGACAGCTTTGTTAATGAAATACATGGCCGATGACCTGACAGGATACACTGAAGATATAGCACTAACTTATCTGAGAGATATGTTAACTCCCGAAGAATTTATAACATTCTTCCCTCCAAGTGATCCAAATAGCAATCCTGTAATACCTAAAGGAACTGTTTTTGAGCCCGCTTTGCAACAAATGCCAACGGTGCCAAATGGGGATATTTGGGCGCATTTTAAACCAACTGATTTCGAAGCCGAGAAAAAAGAGGATGGAAAGGGTAGTAATAACTGGGCTGTAAGTGGAAATCATACACAAAGTGGAGCCCCGATACTTTGCAATGATCCCCATTTAGGACTAAATCTGCCTTCATTATGGTTTGAGATTCAGTTAAGTGCACCTGGTATTAATGTATATGGTGTGTCTTTGCTTGGAGCCCCTGGTGTAGTTATTGGTTTTAATGAAAATATCTCATGGGGACTTACAAACAATTATCGCGATGTTAAAGATTTCTATGCTATTAAAACCGTAAATGGGAAGAATAACAGCTATTGGTTTGATGGAAAAGAAATAGATTTTACTAAACGAATTGAAGAAATAAGAATAAAGTCTAAGCCACCCTTTATAGATACAGTAAACTACACCATTCATGGCCCCGTGATGTATGATGCTCATTTTAAAGGCCCGAAAGGCTTATCAACACCGCTTGCTATGTGCTGGATGGCACACAGGGGTACCAACGAGTTATTGTCTTTATACCTTGTGAACAGGGCTAAAAACTATATCGATTTTACAGATGGCATACAATATTTCGAATGCCCTGCACAGAATATGATATATGCCGATAAAGAAGGTAATATAGCCATATGGGGGCAAGGACAATTCATTAATAAATGGAAAGATCAGGGACGTTTTGTAATGAATGGTGCAACAAGTGCTACGCTTTGGGGCAAGGATATCAGGATGGACGAGAATCCGCATTGTTTAAATCCTATGCAGGGTTACATTGCATCTGCCAACCAATGTGTAACAGATAGTACTTATCCTTACTGGTACAATGGTTATTTTAAAGAGTATCGTTCATGGCGTATCAACAATGTATTGAGAGGTGCTGATAGCTCACATTTGTTTACGGTACAGGATATGTTTGCCTTGCAAAATGATGAGTATTCTGTTTTGGCACAAAATTCATTGCCTTATATGCTCAATGGCTTAAAAGGTCAAATGACTGAGGATGAAAAAAAATATGCAGACCTGTTAAAGTCTTGGGATTATAAACTCTCTGCAGAAAGTATTGCTGCCAGTGTCTATCAAATCTGGTGGGAGCTATTTTATCGCGACTATTGGAATCAAAAACTACATAATGTACCTGACAATATAAAACCAACTTATGAAGTAACTACAAGACAATTGCAGAATGATACTTTATCAAATGATGTGAAAATAAAAAGTTTCAAAGAAGCAGTTGATAGTATAGTGAAATTGGACAAAACAGTTGGCTCACAATGGTATCAGGTAAAAAACACAAGTATCAAACACCTTACTAAATTACCTGCATTCAGTTACCCGGGATTGAAAATAGGCGGGTGGGGCACTGTTGTGAATGCCGTAAAATCTGATCACGGCCCATCATGGCGCATGGTGGTACAAATGACCAAAGATATAGAAGCCTATGGGGTTTATCCCGGTGGACAATCCGGCAATCCTGGGAGCAAATATTATGGCAACAGTATCCAGAATTGGGTAGAAGGAAAATATTATCGTTTGTTATTCCTGCCTAATAGTGATAAGCAGAATAGTGATAAAATAAAATATACCTGGATATTAAACCCCTAATGTATGATGAGATTTGTTTTATCAACAATAATGATAGCAGCACTGGGTGCCTTTGCTGAGCACATTTTTGCCTGGTGGAGTATTGCTGTTGTAGCATTTTTAATGTCGTTCTTGTTTAATCTTAAGCCCTGGCTTTCATTTTCATCAGGTTTCATTGCCATTGCAGGTTTCTGGCTATTTGTAATAATAAGAGCAGATACTGCAAACGATCATATTCTTTCACAACGTATGGCCATGTTGATACATCTACCTAATTATACCATTTTTATTCTAGTAAATATATTGATCGGTGCCTTGGTAGGCGGTTTGGGTGCATGGAGTGGTTGCTTTGTAAGAAGAATTATCTAAGAATTTGATAAATCACCCGATAATTTAACTTTGCATATGCCTGTACGAATCCAGCGATATATTGCGCTCCTTTCTGTTGTTTTATTCATTGGTAAATTATGGGCATGGTATCTTACGCATTCCGTAGCTATTCTTACCGATGCGCTTGAAAGTACCGTGAATGTTATAACAGGGTTCATGGGCTTGTATAGTTTATCACTAGCAGCTAAGCCGAGGGATTCAAATCACCCGTACGGACATGGGAAAGCCCAATTTGTTTCATCTGCTGTTGAAGGGGCGCTGATATCTATTGCTGGTCTGTTTATTATCTACGAAGCAATTGATCAACTATTAGAAGCAAAGCCACTTCATAAACTCAATCTGGGTATCTTCATTATAGTTGGTGCAGGATTACTGAACACTGTTTCCGGGTATTATGCTTTAAATGCTGGTAAAAAACACCGTTCATTGGTAATTGAGTCTGCCGGTAAACACTTGCTTTCAGATGGGTATTCTACATTGGCTATAATAGTAGGCCTCGGCCTGGTAATACTTACTAAGGCGCAATGGTTGGATAGTGTTGTTGCCTTAATATTTGCCGGTATCATTATTGTTACAGGCTACAAAGTACTTCGTAAATCACTTGCAGGTATCATGGATGAGGCTGATGAAGTGATCTTAAAAGAAGTAATTACGCTATTACAGGAAAACAGAAAACCGGAATGGATTGATCTGCATAATCTTCGTGTTATTCAATATGGTGATGTTTTACATGTAGATACCCATATGACCATTCCTTGGTATTACCAGGTACTCGATGCAGATAAAGCGATACATGAAGTTGAAAATCTGGTTAAGACAAGGTTCGAGTCAAGAGTGGAATTATTTATCCATATAGATGCCTGTATGCCTTATTCCTGCAAATTATGCTCTGTGCAAAATTGTCCCGTAAGAAAAGAAGCATTTAAGGTACGGGAAATATGGATTATGGATAATCTTTGGGAAAATTCAAAACACGGTAAAACGACAGGCTAGTTGTTCACCGTTCTCTGTACGTTGTTCATTGATTACTGTTAACTGTACATTGTTAACTGTTCTCATATCCATCGTCTATCAACCAGTTTCCACTATCAGCCGCCGCAGTGGCCAATTCATCGCATCGGTTATTGAAGGGGTTATTTGCATGACCCTTTACCCAAACAAATTTGATCTTGTGTCTTTTGTAATAGGTCAGGAACTCCGACCATAGGTCAGCGTTCTTCTTATCCTTATAGCCTTTCTTCGCCCAGCCAAATACCCAGCCTTTCTCTACCGAATTCACAACATATGCCGAATCACTATAAATAGTGATATCTACATTGTCTTTTTTTAGTTCTTTCAACGCGGCAATTACAGCCATTAGTTCCATGCGGTTGTTGGTAGTGCGTCTAAAGCCCTGGGACACCTCTTTACGGGCAGTTCCCCATTGTAGTATAGCTCCGTATCCTCCCGGGCCGGGATTGCCTCTTGCCGCGCCGTCTGTGTATATTGTTAGGTTCAAAAAATCAGGATATTAGTTGATATATAGAAACTATTCAATGCACTTGTTGGTTGTTCACTGAATCTTATCTTTGCGCACAAATCTAACCAATTGACAGGCAAAATAAAAGTAGCAGCGGTAAGTTATTTAAACACCAAACCCTTATTGTATGGCATTGAGCGTAGTGATGTAATGAATGATATGGATCTGCTACTTGATTACCCTTCACTGCTTGCTAAAAGTTTGCAGGATGGTTCAATAGATATGGCTTTACTGCCCGTTGCTGCAATTCCATCTATACCTAATGCACGCATTGTTAGTGATTATGGTATCGCTTCTGATGGCAATGTAGCTTCTGTAGCTATATTCAGCCAGGTGCCTATGGATCAAATAGAGACAGTCTATCTCGATTACCAATCCCGCACTTCTGTCAGGCTTGCGCAATTATTGCTCGAAAAACATTGGAATAAAAAAGTAGAATTCAAACAGGCTACTGAACATTATATAGACTACATCAATGGTACAAGTGCAG
>Ga0207134_1084_pt3 | contig 14219 bp, 10 predicted proteins | sample Alteio_BWMinHeat_12_FD_153527 | JGI IMG/M metagenome (GOLD analysis project Ga0207134, IMG submission 153527) | Enriched cells from forest soil in Barre Woods Harvard Forest LTER site, Petersham, Massachusetts, United States -... | ecosystem: Environmental > Terrestrial > Soil > Temperate forest >... | reverse complement strand
CCGTCGGCGTCGAATGCATACACACTGTCATGCTCGGTGGCCACATAGAGCACGTTGTGATAACCGGGAGCCCCGTTCTGGGGGTTGGGGAGGAATACATTAGCCACATAGAGAGGCTGCGCGTTCGAGGCGCCATCGACTTTGAAAGAGAACAGTTTTCTGAAGGTGTTGACATTTACGTTGGCGGGCGTAAGCACGGTTTCCTGCAGATTTTGTCCGGTGCGACTGTTGTCGTAACGGTTGGTATATAACCCTGGGAAACCGACCAGAAACAACGCGGCCCGGGCAAGCTTGTTGGGATCGGCCTGACTCACCGCTTTCACGACATGCTGCCCGACGGTAAAGTTGGTGGGAGGTGTATAGAGGCCGGTAGTATCGATGGTACCGGCTTTAGTGCTGCCGCCAAGTTTCCCATCCACGTACCAGGTCACCACTTGATTCGAACTGCCATTCACTACTGCGGTGAACTGTTGGGTGACCTTGGCGGTTACGGGAGCGTTCTTAGGGTGAACCACCACGCTGATGGTTGTCCCCGCATCGGAGCTGGCTGTGTGCAAGGCTATCGGAGTAATGGCCCGACTACCTGTCTTGAGTGACCCGGCGGAGGAACTTTGTGGTGAATGTTTTGCCACCGCCATAAGAACCAGCGCAGCTACTAAGAAAAGAATCCACAACGCATGACCTGCGTACTTCATCTAATTCTCCCAAGCGTGCGGCCGATCAGAAACAGAAGTGCTTCTCTAACTTACCTACGGCGGCCCATCATCTTCTGCCAATCTCGGGCGGCCCTCATTATTGGACAAGGCCGTAAACTCCAACCTCCACTGTCGTAGGAACGTACACATGCCCATTGGCAACGGTGGGAGTTACAGTCTGGATTTGACCGTGCGGTTGGTCACGTTTCTGATTCTGGTTGCTGTCATAGTACTCATGCGTCAGATCGTTGGGGTCGAAGCCCGAGAGTTTCTTGATGTCGCACTCCAGCATCCAGACGATGCCGTTAGCGGATCCGTTTGCAGAGATGACCGGACTCGGAGACATCATCATGGTTGTTCCTGTGGAGGTTGCCGTAACAGGGAGCAATCCGTTATTCAACGTGAACATCTTGGGGAAATCGTGGCGTCCAAAGATGTAAACATTGTTTTGAAAGTAACCTGGGGTATTCCAAATGCCGTAATACGGTTGAAGATTTGGTACAGATGGTCTTATGGCGCCGACGATTTCCTGGACGATGAGATCGCCGCCCGAGTTATAACCGCTCAACTTGTCGCGATCGATCACATAAATGGTTCCCTCTTTGCCTCCACCCACCATGAGGTGGGGATGACTACCCGGCTGATCCGGCAGCAGCAAGAGTCCCGCGGAAGAGATGTCCCAATCGTATCCATTTAGCAGTTTTCGGTTGGCGGGCATGAAAAAATCAGCGACGGACAAGATTCCGTTGCTGGGCGTCAGCTTGAGCGCCGCTTGACTATAGTTATCGCTATGGAAATCATAGGATCCATTTCCAGTTTGGACATAGATATTGCCGCTGCTATCAGCGGCAAGGCCCCCGCCTAGTTGCCAGATGCCTCCGCCCTGACCGTTCGGAGTGCTGTTGTACGTGTATTTCAGCGCCAGAGTCTGGGAATCGTAACCCAAAATCCAGCCGTGATACTCTTCTATATCTTCTAAGGATGCCGATCCGAAGAAGACAATATTGTTAGTATCCTGGCTGGTCTTGGAAAGCAGCAGACCCGGTCTTACGTTCTGCATCTTGGGGTTGAAGGGTAGGTTGCCGCTCAAGTTTCCGATTCCTTTCCCTGAGACCGACGCCTGCACCACCACCGGACCTCCGAACTTCTCCTGTCCTGTCGTGATGTCGAGAGCATGCAGTCTGTGGACGTAGGTTCCAGTGCACTCGTCGGTGGGATTCTCCAGCGTGCGTGCTTCGACATAGATGGTGTTAGTTGCGGGATCAATGACGGGAGTCGGCACAATGCCAATCTCCCCTACCCCCGGGCCAAAGCAAGTGCCACGAACCGTTATGATATTCGGCGGATCGATGAAGGTAACGTGCCAAAGCGGTGCTGTTACTTTTCCGTCGGCGTCGAATGCATACACACTGTCATGCTCGGTGGCCACATAGAGCACGTTGTGATAACCGGGAGCCCCGTTCTGGGGGTTGGGGAGGAATACATTAGCCACATAGAGAGGCTGCGCGTTCGAGGCGCCATCGACTTTGAAAGAGAACAGTTTTCTGAAGGTGTTGACATTTACGTTGGCGGGCGTAAGCACGGTTTCCTGCAGATTTTGTCCGGTGCGACTGTTGTCGTAACGGTTGGTATATAACCCTGGGAAACCGACCAGAAACAACGCGGCCCGGGCAAGCTTGTTGGGATCGGCCTGACTCACCGCTTTCACGACATGCTGCCCGACGGTAAAGTTGGTGGGAGGTGTATAGAGGCCGGTAGTATCGATGGTACCGGCTTTAGTGCTGCCGCCAAGTTTCCCATCCACGTACCAGGTCACCACTTGATTGGAACTGCCTTTCACTGTGGCGGTGAACTGCTGGGTGACCTTGGCGGTGACGGGAGCATTGTTGGGATGAACCACGACGCTGATGGTTGTCCCCCCATCGGAGCTGGCTGTGTGCAAGGCTATCGGAGTAATGGCCCGACTACCTGTCTTGAGTGACCCGGTGGAGGAACTTTGCGGTGAATGTTTTGCCAGCGCGACAAGAACCAGCGCAGCTGCTAAGAAAAGGACCCAGAAGGCGTAGGCAAGGTGCTTCATTACTAAATTCTCCTAAAAGGTTATTACTGCAATTTTGCCTCGGAACTGGGGGAGGTTCCTAATTCGTACTCGTGCACTTTAGGTTTCCGTCTGGATTCAATACTGTCGGCACCCGAGCCATTGCGGAAAGAAAAACCGCAACAACAGCGAATCCATGCCAGAAAACTAATGCGAACCACAAATCCTCTTTGACTAATAATCAGGGTGAGTATTGATACCCACTCGTAAAAACGCGTACCTCTAAGGGGCAAACACGATCTCGTGTGGGGAGCGACGGTCTAGCTAACCGTGGACGATCTAGCAGAGGAGCTCGCAGAGGAGATTCAATAGAGAATGCGAGGCCCGTATTCCCGGTTTACGCGTTACTCCATCCATCATCGTGCTGGGTTTCCACCACACACGCTGTTCTATTGGGATAGCAACGGAATGCCCAGCGGGCACAACAAGGTTAATCCTAGATATAACGGGAGCAGTGAGATTAACGGGAGTGTCAGTTTCGTTGAATGCTGTTGCTGGATCGTCAGCTGGAGGGATGATCGATACGAGGAAAACGCCCAATAACCCGAGCATAACAATCGTCCACCGTATTCGCTTCACGGAGACCCCCAACTGGCTGAAAATTACGCGACTTGGAACCGTTTGTCAATGTGAAACAAATTGCAGACTAATTCATAAGTGATGTGAGGAATGGCTTCTCCAGGAGCCATGATACTCCTGATCTTGCAGGCGTTTTCATATATGCAATTCCCTTCACGTTAACTGCATAGTTAATATTGACAACCTGCTCAAATCACAGGAAAATCAACCAGTTTCAGGCTGTAGTGCCTTCAGGATTTACGGTTTGTCCTTCCCTCGGCGGGCCCAATTCTTACGCGCTATTCCTATTTGGTACCTTCTGACATACTGCATACAAAACATGCGATGGATTTCAAGTTGGATGAAGTTGGGCGGAAGAAGACTTAGCGCGGGAGCGCTACTGGTCTTCCTGGGTTTGTCTCTAATGCACGCTCAGACCGTCACCACATTTGAGGGTATCGGTGCGGCCCAGCTCGCTCACCCGGAGCTTGACGTGGACCCTAATGGAGCGATTGGAACCAAGCAGTTCATGGAGTGGACCAACGTCTATTTTCAGGCCTACGATAAAGTTACATTCGCTCCGGTCTGGTCCGCTCCACAGATTGGTACGCTGCCGTTCAGGAACAACAAAATGTCCAACTGCGTGCATGTTGGAGGAGACGGTATTATTAGTTTTGATCGTATAGCGTTGCGCTGGATCATCGCTGTGCGCTCCACTCCACCTTCGGGAAATTATTATTACTGCGTCGCAGTTTCCAGCACTGATGATCTGACCTCCAGTGCGCTCCACTGGTACACTTACCAATTTCTTCTGAATCCTGTGCTGGGAGTGAACACACAAGGAAGCGCGTATTTCCCTGACTGGCCCAGGTTTGGAACATGGGCAGATGGTTACTATGTGTCCTTCGATCTGAACGATGTCAACCGTAGCTATCGGGAGATCGGGGTTGTTGTTTGTGCTCTTGACCGCGCGCACATGCTGACGGGAGCCACAGCAGATCCGATGCAGTGTTTCAGCGATCCGGCCCCAATTCCGCTCAATGGCAGTCTGTACTTGAACCATAGCGTGATTCCAGCTGATGTTGAGGGTTCGGTACCACCTCCGACTGGTCGAGACGAGTTCTTAGTAAGTATCCAGAACCCTCCAAACGATAGCCAAAGCACCACATCGAGTTCAATCAACCTGTGGGACTTCCATGTGGATTGGGCTAATCCAGCGAATTCGACATTTACAAATTTGCCTTTGACTGTACCGGCATACTCTCCGGGTTGTTACAAACCGAGTCTTCCGGCAAACACTTTTTGCGTCCCGGAAATGACGACCAGATCCACTCATACTTGGGTCGATTCCGTGGGGGACCGGCTCATGCCGCGCTTCGCTTACCGGAACTTCGGAACTTACGAATCGTTTTTGGTCAGCCATACAATCCGGACCGGGACCACCAGCAAGCAGACCGGCATCCGGTGGTATGAATTGCGGGGGACAGGGACGCCGGCCATTCATCAGAGCGGAACGATCAGTCCCGACCAGACTCTTTTTCGCTTCATGCCCAGTATCGCGCAGGATCACGTGGGCAATGCCGCCGTGGGTTACAACGTGTCGAGTGGTGGTACTCACCCTGGAATCAGAACGGCATGGTGGAACTTGTCCAAGCCTTCAACAGCTACCGAGCGCGTCGCGCTGAAGGGAAGTGGAGACGAGGAAAACTCGTTCCATTGGGGTGACTACTCGAGTATGACGGTTGACCCCGTTGATGATTGCACCTTTTGGTACGTCACTCAATATTTCGCACAGAATCAGATAGGAAAAGAGATTAACTGGAACACAAGAATCGCTAATTTCAAGCTCTCAAGCTGTCACTGAAGGACAGCTAACGGCTGATCGAAAGTGGGGTTGCAGAAATCATGCCTTCATTGGAAACGATACCATTGGTGGCCAACAGTAACAGCAACGAAGACCGGACCGATATTTTGGGAGTCCGGGTGCGCCGGACGAACCTGGCCCAGACGTTAGATGATGTCGAAGCTTGTCTGCGGCGAGGCGAGCGGCGCTACGCGGTATTCATCAACGTTTACAACGTAATCGAGTCTCGCGGAGATGCCCAGTACCGACAAACTCTGAATGAGGCCGACTTCCCCATGCCCGACGGCATCCCTTTGGTCTGGGCCAGTCGGGTCTTGGGTCGGCCCGTGGGCAGCCGCGTTTGTGGCCCTGATTTTCTCGTGGAAATGAACAAACGTGCAGCGGAGAAGGGATACACGATATTCATTATGTGCGGCGGCGACAAGAAGGCTGAACGCACCGCAGCCGCTTTCCAAGCGATGCATCCGAATCTCAAGGTCGTAGGCGCATGGACTCCGCCCATGGGGCCGATCGAAGGTGAATTGAACGAATACATTCTGGGCGAGATCGCACGCACAAAGCCGGATATCCTTTGGGTAGGTTTAGGCGCGCCACTTCAGGAACGCTGGGTTTGGAAAAATCGGCACCGGATTGAGGCTCGTTTCACCGGGGCCGTGGGGGGCGCATTTGACTATCACATCGGGATGCGCAAACGGGCTCCGCGTTGGATGCAACGCTGCGGTTTGGAATTTTGGTATCGGGTCAGCCAGGACCCGAGTTTAATTTGGAAGAAACGGCATTATGCCGACTTGCACAAATTTGTGTTGCCCGTGCTACTGCAATCAATCCGGCAAAGGTTCACCTCCAAATCGTCTCCGCTTCCTGCGGACCAATGACTGGAAGGGGCGCACCGCTCCTTGCCATCTATGTACAGTCTGTTTACAGTCTTCTTTAATCCCGCAAATGGGATAGAATGTTCGCGTCCAGCTTCTCCTCCTCTCCGGTGAACTCTGGCGCTAATCTGTCCGATCGAGGCGTGCCGTGAAAAATCTCTCCCTTGGCTGCTTAATTCTGATTCTTGCTTCCGCCCCGTTGCTCAGCCAGTCTAGCCCTGTTCCCTTTATCAATCAGTCGCTGCTGCCGGTGAGTGCAGTCCCGGGCGGGCCCGCGTTTACGCTTACGATTACAGGCACGGGCTTCACTTCGGCTTCTGAAGTTTTCTGGAATGGGTCGCTGCGACCCACTACGGTGGTTTCTGGAACGGTGGTGCAGGCCCAGATCGCGGCAGCGGACATCGCGAAGGCCGGCTTCGGCTTGGTGACGGTCGCGAACCTCGGAGCGGTTCAGGTGCAGTCCAATCTTGCCTATTTTCCGATACGGACTGCGGTCAAGGGCTTTGGTTTCCTGTCCCGAGATTTCGCCAAAGCGACGAGCCCTGGGCCAGTCGCGGTCGGCGATTTTAACAACGACGGCATTTTGGACTTTGCCGTGGCAGGGGCCACGACGTTTCAGGTTTTTTTGGGGAAGGGGAATGGTACATTCCAGACCCCCATCGTCGTCAACACCAATAAGGCGATTTTGTCCATGGTCACGGGAGATTTTAATGGCGATGGCAATCTCGATCTTGCAGTCACGATTGATCATTCTCGTCATGTTGGCCTGAAGGTATTTCTGGGCAACGGCAAGGGCGCATTTCCCTCCAGCAAATTCTACGGCCTCGTCAACTTAGCGGTCAGCTTCGCGGCTGATTTCAATGGCGACGGAAAACTAGATTTATACGGCATCGGCGGGGACACCAATGGCCCGACTTTTTTTACACTTTTAGGACATGGAGATGGCACGTTTGGTGGCATCAACACCACCGGCCCAATTCCCAACGGGAACCGAGGCTCGGCAATTGGCGACTTCAATGGCGATGGCAATCTTGACGTCGCAGTCAACGGCACGGACGAGCATGGGAACAGCATTGTGGAACTATTTCTGGGAGATGGTCACGGTAACTTCGGGGGTGGGGGGTCGTATCCTGTGACGCTTGGAGGAGACGCTCTGGCAACCGCCGATGTGAACGGTGACGGAAAGTTGGACCTTCTGACCGACGGCGTATCGGTACTACTGGGCAACGGCGACGGCACATTCAAGGCTGGAATTAGCATCGCCAGCGGTGGAAGCACGGCAATCAATATCGGAGATTTCAATGGAGATGGCAAGTTGGATGTCGCAGCCGGAACGAGCATCCTATTCGGCAATGGCGACGGCACCTTTCAAAACCCGTTGGCCTCATTTGCCGGGCTGTTTCCGGGGGGGAGGCCATCCATCAGCATGGGTGCGTTCAGTGGGAACGGACAGTTGGATTTGCTGGGTTGGGATGGCTTCGATCCTACGTTACGCATAAGCGACCAACGGCCTCTCTACTTCACGCCCACGTTTTTCGACTTCGGGTCCGTGAATATAGGAACAACCAGCCCGCCACAAACCGCTACGCTTACCAATTTTGGCTCGCAAAAACTTGTTTTCAGCAGCATTAATTTTACTGGAACGAACTCCACCGACTTTGCCCAAACCAACAACTGCGGTGCCGCATTGCTGCCGGGCAAAAGTTGCCAGATTCAGGCCACATTTACGCCTTCGGTTGCAGGCAGCGAAGGCGCTTCGCTCAATGTGACCTACCTGGGATCGGGGCCTTTGAGCCTTCCCGTGTTTGGGACCGGAGTCGACCAGATCTTTACCGTTACCCTAACCCCTTCCAGCATGACGTTCGCCGCGCAACTGGTGGGGACGACCAGCGCTTCCCAAACCGCCACCTTGACCAACACGGGTAACCAGCCGGTTACTATTTCAAGTATTGTGGCGACGCCGCCTTTCAGTATCAGCCAGAATAATTGTGGTTCGCAGTTGCCCGTCAACAGCAGTTGCCAAATTCAAGTGGTACTTACCCCCACCGACAAAGGGGTGTTCAACGGAACCCTCTCGGTTACCGATAATGCTGTAGGCAGCCCGCAAAAGGTGACGCTCTCAGGCAAGGGCACGGAGATCGTGTACTCGCCGACCGGCGTTCACTTCGGAAACCAAAAAGTCGGCACTATGAGCGTTCCGATTCCAGTGACCGTGAGCAATGTGGGCCCCAGTTCCGTTTCCATTACCCAGGTTGTTATTAAGGGGGCTGACTCTGGCGATTTTGCACAGACGAATAATTGCCCTAACAGTCTGCCTCCCCAGGGTCAGTGCACCGTCACTGTAACCTTCACTCCAAAAGCCAAGGGGCTACGGTCCGCTAATATCCACGTCATTGACAATGATCCCGGTCCGCAGCTTGCCCCGCTATCAGGAAACGGAACTTAGATAGGGCAGAGCGGGACGCGCTGAAATGGATGAATGTGGCAAAGGATACCGATCTAAATCCTCCACGCTCTTCCAGCGAAATAGCAACCGGTGAGAGGGGCAGAAACTCCCTTATACAAAGCGAAGTGTTCGTCGGCACAGTCCCCCAATTAGGGGTAAAATATCGGCGTGCCGTTTCCTCCGGCCCTTCCGGATTCCTAAGCGAACTGCACGACTGGAGTCTGTCATGAAGCGACACAGATTGTTCTGTCTTTCCCTGATTCTCACCAGCACGATGATGCTGGCTCACTCAAATCCTATCCCGCTGATCAATCAACCGTTGGTTCCGGCGAGTACCGCGCCGGGGGGCAACGCGTTTACTCTTACGGTCAATGGCACCGGTTTCACCTCGACGGCTGCTGTGTATTGGAATGGGTCTATACGGCCCACGACGGTAGTGTCAAGTAGCACGGTGACAGCTCAGATAAGCGCTACAGATATCGCCAAGCCCGGGTTTGGCTGGGTGACGGTCGGGAATCTTGGAACGGGAGAAGTACAGTCAAACGTGGTCTATTTTTCCATTCGGGATTCGGCCAAGGGATTGGGCTTCCTACCGAGAAGTATTCAGCACGCCGCTAACATTCCTGGGCCAACCATCGTCGGCGACTTCAACAATGATGGCTTCTTGGACTTTGCGGTGGGTGGCGGAGCAGCGATTCAGATTTATCTAGGAAAGGGAGATGGAACATTCCAACTGCCGGTAACTTACCCGACGACAGGCATTTCTTCGATAATGGCGGGCGATTTTAATGGCGACGGCAATCTGGATCTGGCACTTACTCACCAACCTTCCGGTCGGGCCTGCTGCGCCGTGATCATATTCCTGGGGAAAGGTGACGGCACTTTCACGCGGCTAAAAGACCTTGTGCTGAGCAAGCCGATTAGCGTAAGTGCGGCTGACTTCAACGGCGACGGGAAACTGGACTTATATTTTTATGCCAACCCAGCACGAGGCTGCTTCGACGACGGCGCACCCTGTTTCGGGGTACTGCTAGGCAACGGAGACGGTACGTTCACGGGTGACTCCTTCGCCCGGAACGGACCGTTACCCCTTGGAAGTGGGAACCCGGCCATAGCTGATTTCAACGGTGACGGAAATCTGGACGTCGCGGTCGGCGGCACTAACTTCCATGGAAAAGGCGAGGTCACGGTATATCTAGGTGACGGGAAGGGTGGCTTCAATAGGGGCGCTTCCTATCCCATGCCGTTCGCGGGAGAATCCCTGGCTGCGGCGGATGTGAATGGCGACGGGAAGATCGATCTAATAAGCGACGGAGTTTCGGTGTTGTTGGGAAATGGCGATGGCACGTTCCGAAAAGGCGCGAGCGTTCCGAGCGGTGGGAGTGGGTCGGTTAATATTGGAGACTTCAACGGGGATGGAAAGCTGGACGTTGCCGCAGGCGTAAACATTTTGCTGGGCAACGGCGACGGCACATTTCAAAAACCATTTACGTTTGCGGGCATGTCTTCCTCGGGGTTCCCTGTCAGCATGGGTGGCTTCAACGCGAACGGAGACCTGGATCTGCTCGGCGTCAACGGGTTAAACGGCAGCTTGTCCATATTTGTGCAGTTTCCCATTTATCTTACCCCAACCAATCTTGGTTTCGGTCGGGTGAAGGTGGGAACAACCAGTCAGCCGCTATCAGCGAACCTGACCAATTTCGACTCGAAGAATCTGGTCATCAGTAGCATCAACTTTAGTGGGCATAACGCCACGGACTTTGCCCAAACCAATAACTGTGGATCGACCTTACCGCCGGACCAGACTTGCCAGATTCAGGTTACATTTTCTCCTACCGTCAAAGGCAAAGAATCGGCTGCACTCAATGTGAACCGCCAAGGCTTAGCGCCATTTAGCATGCCAGTGAGTGGAATTGGAACCATTCAACCCCCAATGGTTACATTATTGCCTTCTAGCTTAAAGTTTCCTGCGCAGCGGGTGGGCACGACTAGTGCTCCTCAACCGGCGACGCTGACAAACACCGGCGAAGATCCGGTCACGATTTCACAAATAGCGGCAACAACACCTTTCAGCCAAACGAACAATTGTCCGTCAACCTTGCCGGTCGGCGGGTCTTGCCAAATCCAAGTGACTTTCACCCCGACCTCCCGAGGCGTTGCAACCGGAACGCTCTCTGTGACCGACAATGCGGTCGGCAGTCCTCAGACGGTGGATCTGACCGGTATCGGTATTGGTCCGCATGTCGTGCTTTCTCCGACGAGTGTTGATTTTGGGAATCAGAAGGTTGGCACTTCGAGTGCGTCCATTCCAATCACCCTGAGCAATAAAGGAGAAGTTCTGCTTACGATCGCTGAGATTGTGATAAAAGGAACTGACCCTAACGATTTTACGCAGACTAACAATTGCGGCAACACCGTGCCACCGCACAGTCAGTGCACAATCTCGGTTACGTTTACTCCTACAGTGAAAGGCCCGCGGTCGGCCAACGTTAGCATTAGTGACGATGCCCCTCCCAGTCCACAAACCGTCCCGTTATCAGGGAAGGGAACTTAGATAGCGCAGAACAGGTCGTATTGAAACGGATGAGTGTGGCGAACCCCTCGGCGCGACTTCTCAAGGAAAAGTTGTTCTGGATTGTGTCGCGGGGAGCATTGTGGTGCTATGGTCACGCGCCGGTGTTCGGATCGTTGCGGGTCTCCATCGGCATTATTCGAAACGCAAATCGAGTTTTGGTGATACGTCGCAATGACGGGCGTGGAGTGTCCTTTCCAGGAGGATTAGCAGTTCCGTGGGAGACAGACGAGCAGACGCTGATCCGAGAAGTTCGAGAAGAAACCGGGCTGTTTTGCCAGGGCTTTGAATTTGCCTTCCGCTATGAAAGCCGGGCTGACATCCCGGTCCGCATTGCGGTCTTCCATGTCCAGGCTACCGGCGAGATTCGTGGCTCGTGGGAGGGAACTCCAGTGTGGATAGAAATAGCGGAGTTGCGAGAGGAGCTCCTGAGCAGTCAACAATATGTTGCGGATCGACTATTGGGATCGTCGACCGAACATCCTGAACGCTGACTTTTCCGTTTGCACGATAGGATGGTCTCTATCGCAGAGTGATAAACTCAATCTACGTGTACTTCCGACGGGCCAAGTTCGTGCCAACGACTTTGATAAAAAACTTTGATGAAAAATAGACTTGTACTGATCCCAGGACTGGAAGCTGACACGATACGTCGCCGGATGTTGACTCGAACGTTTCTAACTCTGCTGCTCATCCTTGCCGCCATTCCGGCGTTGGGCGTCGAGCCCTACTCGATTGAGCCGGCCGAACTTCACCCATCAGACTCTTTCCCGCCGGCCTTAATGTCAAAGCTAGATCCGCAGGGCTGGCTGCTCTCTACAGAATCCAACGGACTAAAGGTGTCGATCTGCGAGGTTTTTTGGGTAAAAATAGGGATTGGGCAAGATCGTCAGCCAGGAACCAAGACTCAATCTCCCTACGGAGGTTTGGAGCCTGGAGCTTTGGTGGGAGTGATCTATTTCCTGCCTGAAGCAAGTGAAGATTATCGCGAGGACTTTCACGACCAGAAGCTGGAGCCTGGTTATTACAGCATGCGCTACGCCCCCCGGCCAAAGGGCGATCCTGCCGATGTCCTGTTGCTTAGCCCCGTGCGGGCCGATCGAGAAGCCGAGCCAGTGCTTTCGCAGGACGAACTCGAGCGTCGAAGCCGGTTAGCCTCTCATTCTCACGAGCCCGCAGTACTGAGCCTCGTACCAGCTGAATCAGGGAAGGAAGAGTCTCCCAGCGTGCGTATGGACGACCAAGGCACCTGCATCTTCCAGATCAAGTTGCAGGTGAAATCCGGCACAGGCTCATCCCGCGAATCTACGTTGGCGGTGATTTTGGTAACTCCACGCAAGGGTGAAGGCGACGCCTCCTAGGGCACTGGTATAGAACAACCTCACACAGGAGAAGGCTTTTCGGGAACAAAAAAGCCCCTTGCGACAGCAAGGGGCTTTTTGCATGCTTGGAGTGTCAATCTCCCAGTGATTCTAGGAAAACCTTGAGCAATTTCATCTCGCCTTATACTCCACCGTCGTAACCTCCCTAGGTGCCTGTGCCCACAACGCTGACACCTTGGGGGCTCGTGAGATCGGCGTCATTAATCTTGAGCGTTCCGGACACCTGTCCTGTTTTCGTGGGAGTAAATGTTACTGAGATCGTGCACTGTCCTCCCGCTGGAAGCTGGGTCGGACAGTTGTTGGTCTGATTGAAATCTACCGGTGCCCAGATGCTTGGAAGATACAACGTAGCGCTCGAGGTATTGGTAACTGTAATGGTTTTGGGGTTGCTCGTTTGTCCTACCTTCGCGCTCAAAAAGAGCTGGTGAGGCTGACGATCCACTGCTGTTGCCGTTCCCTCTAGCCTGCCCGTGTGTGGGCTGCCTGGATCGCTATCCCAAATAATCAGGTTGCCGCGCCTGTATCCGGTCGCGGTGGGAGTGAATGTAACAGTTATCTGACAACTAGCGCCCGGGTTCAATCCGTTTCCACAGTTGTTAGTTTCTGAGAAATCACCGATCGTCTGAATTTGAGAAATGGTCAAAGCCGTGGAACCAGTGTTCGTGAACTGAACGTTCTGTTGGGCCTGCGATCCCAGGTTGGTTAAGGAATAGATCAAGCCTGGGTAAAGGATTGGCAAGTTGCCGTAAGTCCCGGTACCTAACAGACTCACTACTTGAGGACTGCTCGGGTCGCTATCTGTGATCGTCAGGTTGCCTGACCGAGGGCCGACAGCACTAGGTATAAAGCTAACTTTTACCGTGCAGACGCGTCCCGGTTGCAAGATCTTCCCGCAGGTTCCACCCACATTGCTGAAATCGCCGCTGGTGGTCACATTTTCGATCGTCATGGGACTCTGAGCGTAGTTTGACAGCGTTGTTGCAAGGGTCCTTGATTGTCCAACTACCACATTGCCGTAGTGCGCCTCCGTTGCGGAAGCCACTGGACACGCCCGTAACGGCAAGACCAATGGAGGCAGCGGATTCTGGTTGAAATTAAACGCGTCACTCATGTCGTTCGCCGTGCTGTCACGATAGGTCAGGGGCTGTAAGCCATAGGCCTTTTCGATGAACTTCAATACCGAGGAGAATTCGTAAGTCGGAGAAGAGATGTGACCAGATTTAGCATAGGGTGAGACGATGATCATGGGGACACGAAAACCGAGTCCCCATTTATCGATTTGCCTCGGCGGAACGTGGTCGTAGAAACCTCCATAGTCGTCCCAGGTGATGAAAATCACGGTCGAATTCCACTGTTGACTCGGCCCTTGCATGATGGCATTGATTTGTTCCACGGTCCAGTTCTCGCCGGCGCAAGAGCTGAGGGTCGGGTGTTCGCTATGTTGCCCGGTAACAATCCAGGAAACCTGTGGCAGATTGCCAGTCAACGCGTCAGTAGCAAATTGGTTGTCGGGTACGACATTGGATGTCCAATAGTTTGAATTCCGGATGTGCTTCACGTAGTCGAATGCTGAAAATGCGTAACCGGGTACCGCACTCGGGGCATAGTACTTCCAACTGACACCGGCAGCGTTCATGGTATCAACTAGGGTTTGCGGATCCAGGCAAGGGAAAATACTGAAGATGGCCCCGCCCGCGTCCATCTGGGACACAAACGTCTGCGGCGGCGCATC
>Ga0207134_1197_pt1 | contig 14257 bp, 20 predicted proteins | sample Alteio_BWMinHeat_12_FD_153527 | JGI IMG/M metagenome (GOLD analysis project Ga0207134, IMG submission 153527) | Enriched cells from forest soil in Barre Woods Harvard Forest LTER site, Petersham, Massachusetts, United States -... | ecosystem: Environmental > Terrestrial > Soil > Temperate forest >... | reverse complement strand
TCTAAAAATAAATCGCAAACAAATTCTGGAAATTGCAGCTAAACATGGCGCTTTCAATGTTCGCATATTCGGCTCTATTGCCAGAGGAGAGTCTGATGCTGCCAGTGATATAGACTTGCTTGTGAGTATTGAACCAGGCAGGGGTTTGCTTGAGCACGCTGCTATGCACCTAGAGATAGAAGCTCTTTTAAAACACAAGGTAGATTTGATTAGTGAGCGTGGGCTAAAGCAAAGATATAGAGACAAAGTTTTAAGTGAGTCAGTGCTTTTGTGAGAGACGATCAAGAAAAACTGCTAGACATTGTTGAAGAGATCAAGCTCATCGAAAAATATCTTGAGCTTGGACGAAAAGAATATGACCGCAGTGACCTAATCCAAACATGGATGGTCAAACGTTTAGAAAATATAGCCGAAGCTTGCCGTGTGCTCTCTAAAGAATTTCGCTTACAGCACCCAGAAATTCCCTGGGAAAAAATAATTGCTCAACGCAATTATTTAATACATGAGTACTTTGCCATTGATTTGGAGGAAGTCTGGGTATCGGTGTCTGAGGATATTCCTGTTTTAAAAGTACAGATCGAAAAGTTACTTAGAAAATAGATTTACCCTCATCGCCCAAATTTTAAGGAGTGATCAGCCCGATGGTTATCAAGATTTGCGTAGCAGGAGCGTCTTGAAGTGCAAGCAAGCACCGAGTGCAAAAAGAAAAGCACCGGCAAGCTGCAGAAGCAAAGCATTTTGAAATTCAAGCATCGCGAAAACAAATTGAAATGCTACAAAAGCTCTGGTGGGATAAAACTAATACGTTGCTGAAAAATTAAAAAAAAACAGAATGCCCAAGGACGACTGGTCATTGCTGTCCAAATCGCCTTGGGCAATCCTGAAGCTTTTACTGCACCACGTCAGCGACGGGGATACGGGCGACCAGACTGGATAAGCTCGACGAACTTATACCATTTGATCGCGTGTCTCCGAGCTTGCTGGCAGTATGCGCCAAACTTCCGATAGTTCTGGCGCGCCTGCCGCAGGCTGATGTGGTTGCAGTCCGAGACCGCATCCTCAATCGGTTGGGAGTTGGTGACTTCGAATTCATCGTCACCCAGATCAATGACCGACTCGATGTGAGCCAGTCCATCGACCAGGCAGTCACCGTCCTCCCAGCCGCAGACGGGGCAGTATTCCCACATCCCGCGGCTTAGCAGCGTCGGATGCTGGCAGCAGTGGCATTCCTGCAACAGCTCTGGCTGCGGCCGGCAGGCAAGGCAGAACCATTCCTTGGTCTGCTCATCCTGAATGAGGTTGAGGTCCTCATGAACCTCGCAATAAGCGGACCCGGGGGCAAAACCTGACAAAGCGTTCATGGCAAAATCCACAGTTGCAGTCCGTTGCCGGTAATTCGGCTTGTGCCGAATATCGAAACCGGCTTGGATCTGCTGCTGTCGTTTATAGCAGAGAAGGCAGTATGCTTCAAACTGCCTTCTCTGCAGGCACCTCCTTTCAGGTTGAGTTTAGGTCATGGCGTCTCATCCTTAGCCCCTCGAGCGCACGAGATCAACAAGCCGCTTCGGGAAACGGCCGACGGCGCCAAGGAGTTCCGAGAGCTTGAACTCCTCCACCCCGTTGACGAGCTCATCCATGAGCTTCTGCCGCTCACGCGGAGTGGTCTTCCTGAGCGCCGCGGGGTTTTCGGTTAGGATTCGCAGAAACTGCGACTCCGTCTCGTGCACAAAGAAACCCCAGGACATGTCGAATTGGGCCCGGAGGAAGTCCCAGTCCGGTTCGCTACCTTTGGGGGCGGCGAAACCCGTGAGCTCCTCCGCTGCCCGAGCCGCCGGAATCAACGCCGCCTCCAAGGCCGACACCTCGGCTGTCTTCTCGAAGTCGACTGTAGCTGGCATCTTTGCCCAGGCCTCGTCAAAGGACTTAAGCGGACCAGCGACTGCCGGCGTGACCTCCAGGGCTTCGAGATCGCGGCGGCTGCCCACCACGTTCTCAGCCATTTCCTTCAAAATATCTGCGAGTTCCAGAAGGAACTCGTTTTTCCGACCACCCATGATAAATCTCCTTGATTCACGCAAATGATGGTGAAAGCTATGCGCTGCGTTCGAACACACCGGTCTGTCACATAGACGACCGATGATTGGGGTTTCAACCCCAAAGCCCTCACGCTTGGTCATGTAGCGTTTGTTGGGGCTTAATCACCAGGCTCTCCGGTTGAATGGAGGCCTCTTCCCAATGCTCCAGATTCAGAAAAACGGACTAACCCAAGCCTTAGCCTGTGCACATAGCCACAGCAGTGAGCCTATACATCACTTTTGTGAGCCATGCAGATTGACTGTAGCCTGAACTAATTCTTGTTCTCTGAATAAATTGACCCTGGAAGATCGAAAAACGATATCTCACCTTAACATTTTCCTGGGTAGCAAAATCAAGCGTGACATTTAAACACAGCAATATTGCTTAAAGACAAAGCAGTTCTTTAACCGCAGCCTTTCACCTTCTCCACAGCTTGATAAGATGAGAAAAATTTCTACGCTCTTGATAACATTAAATTGACTCTTTACAATTAGCGGAGCCAACCACTCGTGATTTTCACCCTTGATACTCCTTGGTGCAGGGCTTAGCGAGCAATCAAACATCCTGTGATAGCGAACTACCAGTTATACTTGAAATTAGCTACCGCGAGGTTTATACGTCATGGCCATGCCCAGTCCTGAAAAGTTACCGTTCGACCAAATAATTAGAGCTGTTAAAGAATTGCCGTTAAGGCAACGTAGGCTCTTATATCAACAACTCAAGGACGAAACTTGGGGAGATGATTGGGATGCGCTCACTGCCGAAATAAGAGCAAGAAATAAAAATTTGCCGCCGTTAACAGAAGAAGAAATTTTTGCAGCAATGGACGAAAAACAAGCTCATTAAAGACTTAGAAGAAGCTCCCTTTAAGCGCAATCTCGAGGGGCGTATAATTGCCCCAAGCACAAGCGCGGAAAAATGCCAAATTGAAAAAGATTGCCAAAAAGCACGAGAGCAAAAGTGAAAATTTAAGTGCAGCAGCGTCGCCGCGAGTAAATATTTTAGGTGGCGGTATAAGCGGCATCACCACAGCACTTTTTTTGCAATTATGTGGTGCCGACACAACACTCTATACTGATAAAAGACCCGATCAAATTGCGTTGCAGTCTCGCGAGCCAAGCCTAGCTAGTTTGCATGCGCCGGCATCCATTCTGCCTCACTCTGTGCGCAGCCCTCACGCCAGCACATTAACACAACGTTCGCAGCAATTTTTTGAACATTTATATTCTACTGCTTTGTGCGGAGTTCGTTCGCAAAGGCATTATGAGGTCTTTGAAGCAAAACAAAAACTGCCTAGCTATAGAGATATTTTGCGCGCCTTTGAAGAATTGCCAGCCAATGGCCAAGGTATTGCAAACGCGCCCAAACGCAGCGAAGCAAAAGGCATTTACGGTTGGTATTTTCAAGCATTCTTTTGTGAAATGCCCAGCTATTTGCGCCATCTTTATCAGCTTTATCAAGATATTGGTGGCACAATATCACTGGGCAGACTGACAGCAGAAGAATTTCTCTTGCAACCGGCGGACGCCTACGTTAATTGTGCCGGTTTATGGTCAAGTGATATATTTCAGGATGACAAACAAAAAACACGCATTATTCGTGGTCATTGGATTAAAGTAGCAGCAGACAGAATGCCCACTGACGCTAATGGTCTTTTGTTTTCATACAATTATCATCCCACAGCAGATGTGTACGCCAATGCTAATGGTACCGCCGCTGATGTCTATTTTTATCCACGCACAGATGGCTGGGTGCTGGGTGCCAGCCGGCAAGAAGGCATTATGCGCAACAATGAATGGGTGGGCGAGCAAACAGTTAGCGCTGAAATTGAAATTTCTGGTTTGCTTGTGCCGCAGCCTATCTGGGAATTAAATAGGCAGCTTATAAAAAAACTAACTAAAATTGATATAGCAAATTACAATCGACGCGCATACTTAGGTTTTCGTCAAACAAGAAGTTTGGAGGGTCCCAGCCTGAGATTAGAGCAAGCGCCGCATCCAAATGTACAATTGTTTCACAATTATGGACACGGTGGATCAGGTGTAACAATGTCCTGGGGATGCGCTATTGAAATAATGAATCTGATTAGATTGCGCCTGGGTATTGATTTTCCAGACATTGAGCCGCCGGCGCAAATTGCAGAGAATCAATATGTTTTAAGCGGACTCTACCGCCTCGCGAAAGAATACAAGCAAGCTAAGCCGAGTATTTTAAGTTAGACATGGCTGCTTAACCACAGCTCTATCAAACACCTTAGCCACTTTCTTAGGTAATCTTCGCATTAAATCTGAATAAATAAATGAACTTTTTTCGGCCGAATTCGTATAGGTAATATCTGCCTAAATTTGAATATTACTTATTTATTCCTGCTTGACAGATATTCCCAATTATGGGAATATCTCAATAGCAGGATCGTGAGATGATCATGATTCTTTTAAACAAGCCCCTGCTTGAAGATTACAACAAAGCTTATCCCCACCTAACTACAGCGATAAATAGATTCACAACAATTGTGGAGCAATCAATATGGGCAACCCCACAAGATATAAAGGACAGCTTTGGTCGGCACGCTGACTATGTGGCGCCATTTTGGATTATTGATATAGGTGGTAAAGCGGGAGCAAGGATCATTCTTAAAGTAGATCACCAGAAAAAAGTGGTCAGAATAGAAAGAATCTGGATGGATCACCGCGATTATATGCTCTGGAGTAAATCAATAAGGAAACGAAAATGAGCTGGGCATACAAATACGACAAAGAATACATTGATTTAGTAAAGGGATTTCCATTGGTTCCCATTCGTTCCAGAGGGCAACATACTGCTGCTCTTGCAGCTATTGACCCTGTTTTTTCAGAAGGCAAATTAAGCAGAGCAGAGAGTGATTATTTTGATGTTCTCATACGATTAATCAAAAATTACGAAGACGAAACTACAGAGCCTGTTTTAACTACCCCACAAGAAGCACTAAAATATTTAATGGAGTTAAACGATTTAACGCAAGCGGCCATAGCAGATATTTCCGGCATGCAGAAATCTCATGTTTCAGAATTCTTGAAGGGCAAACGCGGATTGCCTAAGAAAGCAGCTGCTCTGCTTGGTGCCCGTTTTAAGGTTGATCCGATGTTGTTTATGCCAAAGATAAAAGCGATTTCTTTTCACGCTGGCAACAAAAATGCCAAGGCAGAGTATTGAAGTCTATATTATGATTATTTTCATAATCGTCAGTAAGCACAGTAACTAGAATTATAAAACAGCAAATTTAATATCGAAAAGCGTCGCTGCCGCAGAATTGTCACAAAATTTCTCTAAAGTATAGTTGCTAATAGGTTAACTTAGCGCCTCTATAGAGAAGGTAACAATCTGGGTTGACAAAATGACAACTAGTTGTATTATAAGGGTAATAGGTGGGCACACCACATGCATATAATTGGTGAGCCAATTCTTTGGGATTTCTTCAAAGAGCATGCTGAAGGAAGAAATAAAGCGTACATGCTTTGGAGCAATAGAAAATGAGAACCATTGCAAAACGAGAAAGAGCGCATAAATTTGACGCAGTAAAATACGGAAAAATATTGCAGAGTGTGCGTCCTCATAATATAGAAAATAACACTGATTATCAATTGTCCTGCGCGCAGATTGGCAGGCTCATTGATGCCGGCAATAGAAAAACAGTTGAAGAGACAATGTTATTGAAGCTATTGGTTACATTGGCTGAAGAATACGAACGAAAACACTATTCTCTTTCTGGGAGAAGGGTAAGTCCGCTTGAAGTTTTACAATACCTTATGGAGGAACATAAGCACACAGCTAAAGACTTATGGCCAATCGTTGGCGATAAAGGTCTTGTATCAAGAATTTTGCACAAGAAGCGTTCTATCAGTAAACGCATAGCAGAGCAGTTGGCCGCCTTTTACCATGTATCACCGGCTGTATTTATTTTTGATTCGCCTTAAATATTTGTGTCGATATGTATTCTAGCTACTGGTGTTAATGAAGCTCTGGCTCTTAGTCATCTTTGCGCTCAGCAACCATAGCAGCGCGTAAAGCTCTTTTTGATACTCTCGGAGCCGCTAATCGTCAGAAGTCATCAGCAATACGTGATTTCGCAGAAAAACTGATATTGAAGCCTAGTTTATTAACTACACATTGTCAACAAAATTCTTTTAAAGAAAGCCATCCAGAAATTCCATGGGAAGAAGCTGTTGCTATGCGGGCTAAATTATTCCATGACTATTTTGAAATTGATATGGAAATTGTCTGGAAGACAGCCGCCCGAAACATACCCATACTAAAGAAAATACTAAATCAGATAACATTGAAAAAGCCGTGAGATACTCACAAAGTTTCGAAAAAATAAAAATCTGTGAGGACAAAGAGACAACCTGAGCCGCGCTTCCCAGGCAGTCTCTTTGCCTCGCATACTTACTCTGCTATCATGAGCAATTCTCCTTTTCTGATGTGGTTGGATAGATCACTTTGTGATCGACAGTGACTCGGCCAAGCTCAATGTGCATATTGGCCCTTTTCAAAAAATGTTGACCACCAGGCACCGGGTCGATGCCGATGGTGTGCAACGCAGCTTGGAGCGGGCGCGGCATTCGCACAATCTGTCCGATAAGAACCTGGATGAGGGGAAAATTTCCCCCGCTGACGTAATGAGTTGGCAGTTCTGCTTTGAGCGCCTCTTCAAAGCGCGCTACCAATTCATCGACAGACGAGGCGGCGACGGCATGGTGTACCAGAAGCCAATCTTCTCCTCTGTAGTAGCTATCTGCGGCATCGATGCGCGTCAGTGTATGATGCAAAGCGGCACCCCACCACCGTGCGGCTGCCTCGATTTCGGCAGTGGCAGTTTTGAATGGAGAGCCCTCTTTGATGCGCTCTAGAATACTCTTGTACTCCGGCGAGCCAATAGGATGAAAGCGCAGCAATCCGAAAAGTCTGTAGCGCAACCCGTCGCTGCCTGCTCCCCGCAACGCTTCCTCGATCCGGCAGGCTTCTTCATAGTGCGCCCGTGCCTGACCTATTTGCCCCAGCTCTTCAAGAAGTTCAGCGAGCTCCGCATGCACGCAGGCTAGCCGGTCTTGCTTAAACAGATGCGGGGTTTTTAGCAAACAGCGATAACAGTTTGCTGCCTGATGGCGTCTGCTAAAGATGTCTTCTGTACGGTCACCGTAACTGCCCTTGTACTCTTCAACGCCTGATGTGTCAGCCCTGTCGGACTCAGAGCGATGATGCTGGGCAAGTGCGAAGAGCAAATGTACAACCTCCTCATCTTCAGATAGAAGTGCAGAGTTGAGAATGTTAAGCGCATACTGAAGATGACGATCTTTGTAATATCGCCCCTCGAAACTGCTGGTGTCCAAGACAAGCGCGTATCGATACATGGCTCGGCCGGTGTCGGGGTGCAATTTCCCCAGCACGGTCGTGCGCAGTTCAAGACATTCCTTAAGCACTCGTGCTGCTTCTCGGCGCTGGCGGTTATCCGAAGACAACCGACAGCCCAGTGTAAAGAGCTCATTGGCCCGCTCGATTTTCTGTGCACCTTGTGCATCTGACATGAAATTTTTCCTTTCGTCGATAAAACTTTGTGAACGCGGGTTGGCGAAGTTGCCTTGGGGAAAGTTGTTGTACGCACTAGGCTCTGCGTCCCAGTGCGCATGAGTTGAGCGAATTGGATTTCTGCATTTTGCCGAAAGTTGTTGTTCGAGAACCACGGGTGGTGCCGTTCCCGCATGTGATTCTCGGCCCTAGCGATTTTGGTATAGTTCGAGCGCTTCCATGCAAACCCGGGACAACTCAGTCCTCCTTAGTGCGCGTGGGCTCGGCTATCTTGGCGGCTCTCGCGGCTTCCTTCTTCGCTTCGCGGAAAATTCGCTTATAGTCCTCCTCTCCCCACCAAGGAAGCATATTGCGCGGACAGAGAAAGATTCGCCGGTCGGTGTCTAACACCGGACGACCACCGCATTGTTCGACAAGCCGGCACGCCACTTCGTCTACCAGCGCCTCCGAGCGGCTCCCACCGTGGCAGAGCACCCACACGGTGCCCCGCCAGTGAATCACCCAACACTCCCAGCTCAAGCCCGGCAGAAGATCGCGGGTTCTATCGCTGGCGTCCCACCAATCGTAACGCACGCTACCATAGCCGTGTTTTTCCTTACGCATAAACGGACGAAAATTCATTTCCTTCAGCAGCGCCTTAACCGGCGCCCATTTGCATTCGAAAACATCATTTCGCGTCTTTGCCGACATTGCTCATCTCCTTCTATCGGTGATTTTGGTTTTGGGGAAAGTTGTTGTACGCACTGGGCTCTGCGTCCCAGTGCGCACAGAGGGACAACGATGAAATTCGGTATCAGCATTTATGTTTGAAGGATCTCCTCTTAGGTCGAGGAGTCTTCAATTTCGCGTGCGCGCTCTCTCTCGATCTGTCGAACAGTGGCAAGCACATCTTTGCCGCAGACGAACTTGTTGCCTAGTTGTCGTCCTACCTCGGCAAAATACGTCAGACTGGTGCCAGCATTGGCGACTGCGCAGTATGTTTCACCAACCAACTGCTCGCTGGCAAACACTTGCAGGCGCTCCCAGTCAACGCGCTGAAGCACCAGGTCTATAGCCTCGGCACGAAGTCGCAGACTGACGATAATCCGCAGGTCGCAGAGATTATCGCCAATTGTGCGGCAGCTACCGATTTCGTATATCCGTGCCATTTCGCTTGTGAGTTCGGAAGCCGTAAGCAATGTAGCGGCAAGTTCGATACGACTGCTCCGCACTTGACGGCTCTTTAGCGCGCTCTCAACGCAGCCTGACAATCGTGCCAAGACGTCTGCCAAGGCTTTGAGCGACGAGCGAACTCGATGATGACAGTCATAAACCACTTCCTGCCGTGAAAGAAAGGCGCGGTTCTTTCTCAGTCGCTGCTCAATGCGCTTCTTCAGTAGCCCGTGCATATGCTCGGACATGAATTGCGTGATTGGATGCATTGTTATCCTCCAATGGAATCAGGGGTTATGCGCTGACGCACGCGCTTATCTTCCAAGGCTTGCTGGATGGCCGCGCAGGCGCTCGCACGATCCATCCAGTTATTGTTCCACCAGATCAAACTATTAACTGGTGCCCGTTGGGACAACTCAAGTGCTACCCGTAAGCTTGTTCGCGGGCAACCTCTAACATGCGAGACACTGTAGTTGCCGTTCCAACCCGAACTCCTGTAGGTGCTGTCTTCGGGCACGGCGACAAACAAAGCTGGTTGACGAGGAAGCAGTTTATCGATAGGAGGAAATTCGGACCGTCCGAATTCTTCCATATCTAGCCTGTCTTCTTCGTCGCCGGGGTAGCTGCTACCTGGTAATATCACAATTTCATTTGAGCCGATGACCTCGCAGCGATAACCCGCTGGGATTGGTCCAAAGGGACGCAATTTGTTATCGTCAAGAATGCACGCGTAGATCGGCGAACGCACCATGCTTTCCCCTATTTGAGAGTCGTTCTCATGTGCGTAGCCGGCAATCTCCATATCGTCCGGTTGCACTTTCGCTGTGAGAAACGTTACGGCTTCTTCCGGCGTCGTGGCTTCGATCAGGGAGACCGCAATCTTCAGTTGAAACACGGGCATGTTCGTACCTCCGAGTTTGTGTTGATTAAAGTTTTTGCGCGCACTAGGCTTCCTGTCCTGGTGCGCACGAATTGATCGAATCGTATCTCGGCATCTTGCCGAAACTGTTGTTGTGTTGAGATTTTGCCCCAGTTCTTATATGGGGCGGGGCGAGTCTTCGCCGTGGGACTCGGACGCTTTGGCTGCCTTTTCGGCCTGCTCCCAAGCGTGCTTGTAGCCCTCGACTCCAAGCATACCCACTTGGTTGCGCGGACGAAGGTGCCTGCGCGGGTCGGTGTCTGGCAGAGGGCGAGCACCGCAGAGCTCGACAAGGAGTGTGGACACTTCCTCTACTAAGGCTTCTGAGTTGCTCCCCCCGTGGCAGCAAACCCAGATAACACCCCGATAGTGGAATACCCAGCACTCCCACCCTAAGCCCGGCAGCAGATCTTGTGTTTGATTACTGGCTTCCCACCAGTCATAAACATCTTTTTCGCTGTGCCCCCGCGCGCCTTCCCAGGGATGAAATCCCAGTTCAACTAACAAGGGTATAATATCGTCCCCTCGGCACTCGTAGGTGGCGACTTGTGGAACCTTCCGCTGCGGGTACTGTGCCCAGGAAGATTCTCCTACAATCATCTTACCGAACTGTTTGGCTACTGCCTCGAACAAGGCCAAGTAAAGACCCGCTTCAGCAAGGGCGTGTCGAATCGATTCACAGCGATCAGGCACGACTGTCTGGATGTCAATCCTCTGCAGAACTGTGTCGATCACTGACGTGCGCAATCGCAATTCAATGAAGACTTTGGGATGAACAACATCATCGCCGAAGACATGGACGCCCCATAGCACCGGTGCGCTGCTCATTTCCTTTACCAAGGAACTGGTGGTAGTCAGGACAGTCTGCTCAAAGTCTCCCTTTACCTCTTCGCTAGCCATCCGAAGACGCTCCTGGAGGATTTCGAGAAAATCCCTTATCTGGCGCTTGCACCCGAAAACTATGTCCCTTGGGAAAGTCTTGCGACTTTCTGTGCCCTTTGACTGACGAGCTTCGGTAATTCGCTTGCGCGCTTCAATGCGCGCCATGAACTTTGCCTGGTTCCATGCCTCGGTCAGGTTTTGTGCTGTCAACATAGCGGGCTCCGTGGTTTCTGCCCTAGCAATCAGCATCGGATCATGCGGCAACATGCCGCGTGATCTTTCTCTCCGCAGATGCGGGAGAGAATATTCAATACAAAGCTGAATAGATGCTTACTTAAGACGTTCCGTTGATTGCCCAGGCGATAGATACTTTTATTATGGGGATTTCGCCAGGTTTAGAGCAATGTCTGAACAATGTCCATACAAATAGGCAATCAAACAAGCAAAATCCTGCCTAGTTTTTGGCTGAAAAGCCCGGCCGGCTTCTTGATAATGGGTCGCCGTATACATTGAAATGCTCATGGTAAGCAGCTATATTTGGATATAGATTAGAAAATATTCTCCCATTTTTGCACATTAAATGGCAGCTTGATAACTAGCGGAGCTCGCGCTAGCCTATAATTGTATAGACAACGTTCATACGCATGTGCTATTCTTTACCTAAGCAGCAAGAAAATTTTCCAGGATTTTATCGTCAATGCCCGAACCAAAGCACGAAAAATTTGCCTTGCGTGTCAGCGCTCGCCAGAAATCGATGATTGAATATGCCGCCTTGCTCAAGCAAACCACTTTAACCAATTTCATCATAGACAAGGCTTATCAGGCTGCGCAAGAGATCATTCTCAATGAGCGTCATATCATTCTCAATGATAAGCAATTGGAAGCCTTCAATAGCGCCCTCCATGCTCCAGCTAAAGATCTACTCCAATTGCGCAAATTAATGGCTGAGCCCGATGCCTGGACAGAGGAGTAAGCAGATGACTAACCAGATCACTACTAATAAGGACTAGCTCGTGAAAAGACCATGCCGCCTGGATAAAGAGCACGCTGTCAGTGAGTTCGATTGTGGCGAACAAGCATTGAACAATTATCTCAAGCAAGGCGCCTGGCAAAGCCAACCCGGAAATACTGCTGCCACTTTTGTTTCTTTGCAAGACAATAACGTTATTGCTTATTACTCTTTCACCATTGGCGCCATCATGCATGAGCAAGCGCTTGAACGCACCGTGAAAGAATTTGCCACATTCAATATGCCTGTCTTGCTCATCGACAGATTGGCGGTCGACAAAAGAACGCAGTGGCAACACATAGGCAGCCGCATGTTGCGCGACGCGTTGCTTAGAGCTTGTGCGCTTGTGCAAGAAGCAGGCATCACTTGCATATTGGCTAATGCGATTGATGAGCGAGCAAGGCGGTTTTACCAGCAATTCAATTTTGCACCGTGGCCAATTGATAATTTGCGCCTTTATTTGCTGGTGAAAGATATTAGAAAAGCGCTTGCTTGAGCATCGCGAGATAAGCGTTGTTTAACGAATAAGACCTTGCGCGAGCTGCGCTAACCTGTAATGTGCAATTTAATTTGGTGGGAGAGCGAAATTGTATCTAATATTTTGGCTTATTTTGAGGTTTTGAATGCGGTTATCAAGCCACAAGCTTGATTTGTCGAGGCTTAGCGGTTGTCGCCTCCAAATAAAGTTTTAGACATCTCAATCTGGATTTCTTCTGCCTGAAAGTGCGAAGGTAAGGTAAGTCCCGCAGTATTATTGAACCAAGAAAGTCTCCAACTCAGCATTTATTCGCCTCGAAATTGAATATTCTCTTCCGCGTAAGCGGAAAGAAAGATCGCCCGACACGTTGTCGCGGTGATCTAATGCTGACTGGAGATACGCGGGAAGGACTACACAAATCGGCCTATGTAGGGTCGATTCATGCTGTCAGACAAACTCAACTCAAATTAAGGAGACGACCGATGAAACGCGAGACGAAGAGCGCGCTCATTCGCATTCTGTCCGTCATGCTTGCGACTTGCCTGGTTGCAGGCGCCATCATTTGGATGGTGAAGGACTGGCAGAATACAGAGAAACAAATCAATCTTGTCCGGCAGATCCGGCAGGGTTGTGCTGATCTGGACGAGATCATCAAACCTTTGGCAGCAAACCAGGAGGCGCAAAAGGCGCTTCTTAATGAAGCCAAAGCAAATCTGGAAAAAGGGAATTTTACTCCAGACTTCCTTAGTAAGTTGAAAGCAGAGGTGGAAAGGAGTCGCGGGCTGGTTGAGGAAAAAGTCGCCAAGTTCGTTGAGAGCGAGAGCAAGATAAAAGCTTTGTCTCTGGAGTCCGTCGAACTTGATGCACTATGCGACGTGGTCCGCATAAGGATATCGCAGTATCGCCGGCTAAGTGAAGACCTGGCGCTTCTCATCGTCGCCTCAGAAATGCTCAAAGATATTGACGGGCTTGCTGAGGAGTGGCATAACGTCGATCAGGCGTTGACTAAGGTGTTCGGAGAGCTGTTCAAACTAAGGGTTGGAGATCCGATCCCGGCAGAACTCCTCGTCCGCGCTCGACAGGAGGTCAAACGCAGCGACGACTTTATCACTAAGGCAGAGGGCAAGTGTGGCGAAATCGAGAAGAACGCCGGTACCGTCGGTGGTGCATCGAACAAAAGCGAACTGATAGAAAAGGCGAAAGTTATCAGCCAAGCAATCGAGCTTCTGAAAGACAAACTGAAGCTCATCAAAGTGCGAATCTCCTCCTTGCCTGCTGAATCGTCGCAGGTCTAACGCGACCTAAACTCAGATCAAGGCGAGAAGTGCTTTCAGAAGTTGGACAGATCACAGTTTCCCGGCCACTTCGGCTGGGAAACACACCTCAAGAGAGGTCGCCGCTGCGATCCAGAAGGAGACAGCAATGTTACGCCACATCCGTCGCATCGTGTTTGCGGGCATGTGCAGTCAGATATCGAATTTGCCTAGGAGTGCCATTAAGGATCCAGACGATCTGTTCACACGCATCCGATCCTTCCTCTACGGGCTTCGCCAAGCGTTCACTATGATGATCGACTACTTTACCGTCGAGCTGGGAGAGGATGTCACGGACTTTCATCGGGCCAACCTGGGACTCTACCTGGCCGGCAAGGTGCACCGTGAGGACCGCCACATAATCGTCCTGCACGACAAGGAGACAGCCGTGGCAACGGCGCTGTATCTTGAACGGCACCGTGAACTTACGATCGGCAAGAGGATCTTAATCGTATGGTCAGACGAACGGCTACCTGAGGCCGTGTGGCCGGTATTCATCGGCCAAGCCATGGTCCAAATCGAACAACTATCGGAGGGTGCTCATGTGCTCGCCGACGGCGGAGGTGTTCTTGAGGCGAGTTTAGCCTGGTACGACGAGGACCGGCGACGAATCGTTCGCAAGTCGGGCCGCCGCTGAGCACCTGATCAATCGCTGACGTCGTGTTCGAAAGCCAGGAGGACCATTCGAGGGATCGGCACCCCGCGTGGTTCTCCTCGCCTTTCTGACCTTTTTGACTTTTTTTAGGCTACTTTAAAGCTTTTATAACGTTTAGCTGCGCGTTTTAGTGCATTGCTAGGTTCAGGCGGATTGAGCAGAGCATTGACAAAACCTTTCTGATCAACGGCAGTCAATTCCATAATTTGAG
>Ga0207134_1202_pt1 | contig 14350 bp, 10 predicted proteins | sample Alteio_BWMinHeat_12_FD_153527 | JGI IMG/M metagenome (GOLD analysis project Ga0207134, IMG submission 153527) | Enriched cells from forest soil in Barre Woods Harvard Forest LTER site, Petersham, Massachusetts, United States -... | ecosystem: Environmental > Terrestrial > Soil > Temperate forest >... | reverse complement strand
GCGCGGGCGAGTGGCGCCCATCGCCAAGCGGACGGCGATTTCCTTGACGCGGCTGGATCCACGCACGAGCATGAGGTTGGCGAGATTGGCGCAGGCGATCAGCAAGACGGCGCCGGTGGTGGCCATCAAGACCCACAGCGGAGTGGAAAGCTGGCTGCGTGTGTAAGAGCGGCCCTGGGAGCCGGGCAGGACTTCAATCCAACATTTCAGAAATTCGTCGCGATCGTATTTTGAGGCGTGCGCAAACGCAGGCTCTTGAACTTCCTGTTCGAGCATGGAGTGCATAAAGGGCTGGAGAGACGCCTGAGCTTGCCGTTGCGAGATGTCCGGCTTCAGGCGACCGAAGGTGTTGACCCAGCGGTTGCGGCGCTCTTTAAGCATGTCTACTGGATCGCCGACTAAGATCTGCTTCTCCATCATGATGGGAATAAAGATTTTCGGGGAGAAGCCGAGCTCGACGCCGTCGAAAACCTTCCTGAGAAACGCCGACGGCGGTCATTTTGTAATTGTTGACCATCAGTGTTTTGCCGACAATCTGGGGATCACCGGCGAAGCGTGTTTTCCAAAAGCTGTAGTTGAGGACGACATAAGGATGGCCGCTGGGAACGACATCATCCTCGGGCGTGAGAACGCGGCCCATGGCAGGGATTACCCCGAGAGTGGAAAAGTAAGTGCCCGAAACGAGTTCAACCGACACGCGCTCGGCTTGCTGGCCGAAGGAGAGGCTAGCGGAATTAGGGAAACGGCAGAACATGTCGGAGAAGACTTCGTTGTGCGCCCGAAAATCGCGGAACATGGGATGGGAAATGGCGTTGCCACCCCAGTTGCTGCCATAGTGGCGGCCGCGCATGGTGAGAAGGACGAGTTGCTGGGGATCCTTGACGCGGAGGAGGCGGAGCAGGACTTGGTCGAGGAGCGTAAAGATGGCAGTGTTGGCTCCGATGCCGAGGGCGAGCGTTAAGACGGCTATGGCGGTGAAGCCGGGACTACGGCCGAGTGTGCGGAAAGTGTATTTAAGGTCGCGAAGGATAGTATCGAGCCAGTCGGCGGCAGTCAGGGGGCGGGTAGCTTGGTTGGCGGCTGGAGTCACAGGGACACCTCCGGGTTGCTAGAGGTAAAGACGAACTAATCCATGAAAAGTTTGATGACAGTACGAATAAATTCGTAGATTGTCTGAGGCATTTCTTGGCGAAGAACAGGCGAATAACCAAGGACAGACTTTTAGCGGAGCCGGCTTGAAAGGCCAGATTTAATCGGCGCTGGTGGTGGCTACTCTCTGGACTTCCGTAACCTCGGACTTTTGCTGGAAGAAGGCAGCAACGCGGTCGATGATCTCATTCAACGGAGTGCGGGGACGGAAGCCGGTGAGGGCATGGAGCTTCTCAACGGAGGGCACTCGGCGCATCATGTCCTCGAAGCCGGGTTCGTAGGCCTGGTCGTAAGGAACGTATTCAATGGGAGAGGAACTGCCGGTACGCTCCTTCACTCTCTGGGCCAATGCTTCGATGGTGATTTCCTCGGTGTTGCCGACGTTGACGACTTCGCCGATGGAGCGCTCCGTGTCCATAAGGCGGATCAGTCCTTCGACGGTGTCCCGCACATCGCAGAAGCAGCGAGATTGCTTTCCGCTGCCGTAGATGCGGATGGCGGTGTTGTCCAGGGCGGACTTGACGAAATTGGGGAGGACCATTCCGTAGCGCCCGGTTTGCCGGGGACCAACGGTATTGAACAAGCGGGCCACGATGACGGGCAGCTTCTTTTCCTTCCAGTAGGAAAGAGCAAGAAACTCATCGAGCGCCTTAGAGGCCGCGTAGCTCCAGCGGCCCTTTGTGGTGGGGCCAAGGACGAGATCCGCATCTTCGTGGAAAGGAACGTTGGTATTCTTGCCGTAGACTTCCGAGGTGGACGCCGTGAGAACGAGTTTCCTCTTCTTGCAGGCGGCTTCGAGGATCAATTGAGTGCCGTTTACATTGGTCTCGATGGTCTTGACGGGGCTTTCGACGATGAGCTTGACTCCGACAGCGGCGGCCAGATGGACGATTATATCGGCATCATCGACGAGTTCGGCGAGCAACTGGCGATTCTCAATATTATCCAGGTGATATTGCATGCGGCTGGAAGACTTGAGATGGCGAATGTTATCCACGCTGCCCGTCGAGAGGTTGTCGAGCAAAACAACGCGGTCGCCGCGGCCGAGAAGTTGCTCCGCGAGGTGTGAACCAATAAAACCGGCCCCGCCGGTGATCAGATAACGCAAAGGGCCTCCTTAAAGGGCCTCGGAATCATCGTCGCGATGGCGGGAGACGCGCTCGGTAACGACTTCGGAATCCTCTTCATGCCGAGCTTCAACCGCTTCCTGGGGACCATATCCATACGAGTACGGATAATACCGGTAAGAGTAGTAGTAGTCTGGCGCGCTGGAATCCACGGCATTGAGAACGACGCCGAGGATTCGGCACTTCACGCTATTGAGCAGATCGCGAGTCCGAGTGAAAGCTGCCTTGGGTGTCTCGCCACTCCGAACGACGAGCAGCACACCGTCAGCCTGCACGGAGAGAATCACGGCATCGGTGGCAGCCATGACGGGCGGTGAATCAATGACGATAAACTTGAATTTGGTGCGCAGCTCAGCGATGCCATCCGCTAACTTGTATGACGACAGCAAATCCGCAGGATTCGGCGGGATCGGTCCGGTGGGAACGGCAACAAGATTAGGAATCGTGGGGTGCGGCACACACACCTGATCAAGACTTGAAACGCCGGCCAGATACGAACTTAAGCCGGCATATTTTCCGCCGCCGAGATTGAGGAGACGTCCAATGCCCGGTTTGCGAAGGTCGGCATCTACGATCACGGTGCTGTCCCCGAGCTGCGCCAACGTGACGGCAAGGTTCGCGGCCGCCGTGGTCTTGCCTTCGCGTGGCAGGGCACTCGTAACCAAGATCACCTGGGGTGGATGATCAGCCCGCGAGAGCAGGATGGACGTTCGCAAGGCACGAAAGGCTTCCGACATCTGTGATTTAGGAAGATGCTGAGCTGCCAGCTCGGTTCGCATTTCGTGGCCATTTGCGGCAGGGCCCTGCAGCAGCCCGCGCTTCCTGGCATGCCCGTTTGACCCGGCAAATTGCGGCACGACCGCGAGCGAAGGCAACCGCGCAAGTGTCTCGATGTCGTCGGGCGTTTTCACAGTGTTGTCCAGATACTCGCGAAGGAGAGCTAGGCCGATGCCGCCAACCAGACCAACAAGAAACGCCAGCGCCAAGTTGCGAGCCTTTGCGGGGCGGGCCGGCGCGGACGGGATCATAGCCGGATCGACGACGCGAATGTTGGAAGACCGCAAGCCTTGGGAAATGGCAGTTTCCTTCAATTTTGTCATCAGGCCTTCGTAGAGAGTCTTGTTCGCCTCGGCCTCGCGCTTAAGGATGTTGTATTCCACAAGCTTTTCGGCCATCTGGTTGGTTTCGACTTTCTGTTGGTCGAGGGCCTGCGTCAGGAGAGATTCGCGCTGCTGTGCTTCGCGATAATCGCTCTCCAGAACAGCTAGTATGTTCTTTTTTTCTTTTTCAATGCCCTGGTCATAGTCCTTCAGCTGCGCCTGGAGACGCTGCACCTTGGGGAAATTAGGACCATACTGGTTCAATGCATCCGTATAATCAGATGACACTTCGCTGCGTTTCTTCAACAATTCGGTAAGTGCAAGATTGCTTTGGATCTGTGGTACAGCATCGAGATTCCCGGACTTGGCAAACTGATAGAGCGATTCCTTTTTCATGCGCTCGCTCTGCGCCTCGGTCAATTGCTTGTTGATGTCTGAGAGCCGCTGGGAGGTGATGTTCTGCTTGTCGTCGAGTGTCCATATCTGGTTTTGCCGTTCGTAGGCGATGCGCGCGTCTTCGGCCCTTTGCACTTTGATCTTTAGCTCAGTGAGCTGATCCGCTAGCCAGGTGGAGGCCCGCGTGGTGGCCTCATACTTACTGCTAAAATTTTGCTCGATGTAGGAGGCGATGTGCGCGTTGACAACTCGCGCGGCGAGCTGGGGATCCGTCGATTCGAAACTGACATCCATCAGGCGGCTATTGGGGACACGCTTCACGCTGAGACTTCCCAGGAATTCACCGAGCCCGGGTGGGCGCTTCTGGTTTGCCAGACTGCCGATCGCTATTGCCTCGGAGGGCCCGCTGGGTGACGAAAATTCCGGGCGAGCCGCAAGGCCGTTATTGCGAATGGTTTGCAGCGCGAGTGTTTCGCTGGTCAGAATCTTGGACTGCGTCTCGATGTAGTTATCGAGATCCATCATCAGGTCGTAGGAATCCGGTCCTTGGAACGGCAAAATGCTCGCATTTTCACGGTCTAGTTCGATGCGGGTGGTTGCGACATAAATTGGCCGCATGCGAAAGGTGGCGATCGCAACAAGGGTCACCACGGCGAGCAAAAAAGAAAGAATCAACCACTGGTGCTTGCGCAGAATCAGTAGATAGTCGTAGAGGTGAGGTTCCCGCGGAGAGAGATCCCAGGCTGGTAATCGCGCGGGGACGGGCAACAGTTCGATGGCACCATTCGATCCATTTTCACGAGGCACGAGTTTATTTTCTTCAGCCATTTTCTAGCGATACGCAATCCGGTAAAGTGCCACGCCGGCTCCCAGCGCCAGTCCGAATTCCAGAGCCCGGTACATCGCCTGTTTCGAGGCGCTATCCGGCACATACAAAATGTCACTGGCCTGGAGTCGCACATCTTCGCTCGTGCGCTCGAGCACTTTCTTGAGATCGACAGCGACTTCGTGCTGCTGGCCTTGACTGTCCTTGCGGATGATGATAGCTCGATCTTTCTTCGCCGTACGGCTCAGACCACCAGAGAGAGCAAGCAATTTCAAGGCGCTCATCTGCGAGCGATCATTAGCCATGACGTATCCACCGGGCTTGTTCACTGCTCCAAGTATGTAGGCAATTCCCGCGTGTGGAACGGTAACGATATCGCCGGCCTGGAGAATAATGTTGTTCGTGGCGCTTCCAGATTCCACCAGTTCGTCGAGGTTAATGGTAATCGTATTGCTCAGGGGGGGCGGTTCATTGGACGCAGGAGGATTGGCAGGAGTATCTGTGGAGGTCGTGGAAGCCGGACCCGCAAAGACAGTCTTGGGTGCAGAGTAGATGTTTGAGGCCGAGCTCGTGCTGGATGCAGACTCCGCCCGGGCAGCGCCGGTCGGGGTCGATTCCTTTGGTGTCGTCGGACCAGGATCTTCCGCTCCGATTGCCGGAGGCTCTGAGGAATCAGCCGGGGGCTCTTGCGATGGGCGCGTCACGATCACCGTGTCGCCTGCATCGTTGGCGATTCCGCCGGCTTCTGCGAGGACTTCAAGGATGGTGACGGGCCGATCTGCCTGGTAAACCATGGCGTGTTGTACCGCGCCGACCACAGTGATGGGCTTACTTTTTCTTTCCTTTACGCTGACGCTTACTTGCGGATTAGAGACCAGACCATGGGCTTCCAGCACTTCCGTTATCTTTTGTTCCGTCTGGACCTCCGTCAGCCCTCCAACATGCAAGCGGACGGGAACCAAGGGGATACCGATGGATCCCGTCTGGCTAACGCGCACTTCCCGGCTAAGTTCTTTGACATCAAAGACCTCGATGTCGATGACATCCCCGTTGCCGATTACATAGTCGTGCGGCGACATGCGTGCCGTCGAGGAAAGCGCGCGGATGCGGTCATTGGTCTGTTGCGGCGTTTCGAGAACCGCCTGCTGCGCGCGGCTGGGCGGCGCCAAAACCAGCATCCCTAGCAGGGCAGTCGAAACGAAACACCACACCAAATCACCCAGTTTTGCTAGCCTTATGAGAATGGATGACCCCCACGTGATTATACAGGGAGAAGGGCGAAACCAATCAGGGATTTCGAGAATTGTGATGGCTGCGCCGACGGGATGTTGTGGGCTGGCCGGTTTGCTGGATTTCCGCGGTGGCCAGGTGCGCCATCAGGAAGAACAGCAGTGCGTTCGCCGGGATATGCAGGTTGAAATCGACGAAACTGTGGACGAGAAAACCAGAGCAAGCCACGAAACCCGAGAGCTGCAAGGCTCCTCGGAAAGAATTATTGAACTGCCGGAGACGCTCCAGAGACTGGACCAAGAGGACGCCAAGAAACCAGGCGCAACAGATGCCACCGAGGAGACCCGTCTCGGCCAGGACTTCTAGATAGTCATTGTGGGTGTGATTTACAATCTTTCCGTCGTAGAGAGATTCGTAGGGAGGGTAAACGAGTTGAAGGGTGCCAAGTCCCGTGCCCACGAAAGGGTGGTCCAGAAAGATCCGCCAAGTGTCCCTCCGCATGGAGGCCCGCTTCCCCGATGAAACCTCGAGTAATTGTACGGATGATAATCGTTGGAGGATCTGTCCGACTCCAAGCCAGGAGACCAGCAGCAAGGCAACGAGCAAGACAGCGCCTCCCGCGAACAACTGCTTCCCCAGCTCGCGCCGCTGAATCATCACCAGCGCCAGCACACTCAGCTCAGCGCCGAAACTCACGATGCCTCCCCGCGATGCAGCGAGGAAGAGTGCCCCGATGGGAAGAACCGCGAATAGTCCTACAACTGGCCAGCGCTCCCGCCGGACCCGGCCCAAGACAAGGGGAACAAGGGCAAGCGGGAGGACCAACTCTGCAAATCCGGCGAAATGGTTCCGATTCACGTACGGCCCAAAAGGGAGTCCTCCGGAACGCATCTGGCGAAACCAGTAGAGCTTTCCGTTCGATGTCAGGTGTTGGAGGATAGCGAAGAGACTAACCAAGAAACCGAAACCCATTCCGAACCACACGAAACCTCGCCAATCTTCTAGCGTCCGAAAGGCTTGAACCGCGAGAAAAAGGACGATCAGGTCGGCCAGGAACAGTAGCAGTTCGATTCGCGTGTTGTATGGAGAAGCAGTCCAGCGGAAAAACCATTGCCCTAAAACGATGAACGAAAGCGCCGCGAGCGGTGGCAGGAGCGATGACAAAACAGGCTGCTCTGCGCGGTTGAAAAAGATCCAAATAGACCAGGCCAGGAAAAGCAAACCCGCGCCGGTTTCAAAGAAAGCTTGGGCCCATTCCTCGACCCCCCCGTGGGCTGCCACTGAGAACACAACCAGCGCGCAAATACCAAAACGGAGGAACCTCATGGCTTGGAATGCTCCGCCGATTCCGGCACCAGCGCGACGTCGTCCACCCAGGTTGTCCCCTTAATCTTGTTCTCGATCTGATCACTGAGCAAACGGACCAAACAAATTTGTAGTTCTTGAACGCCGTTTCCCGAGGACCAAGGTAGCTCGATACGGGTCCAGGGCTCGCTATCATGGACGTCCGGCGTCACCGCCACAGAATTGTCCTCTGTTCCGAGAGAGCGCAGCTGGAATCGGACGCCTTGATCCGTTGTGACCGCCCTCGTTTTCACCCACGCCGAAAAACGGTAGGAGGTCAAAGGCTGCACCGGAACGTAATGACAGATTTCCGTGGAACTGACGATGGACTTTCCGTCAAACGTCAGCCGTAAGGAATGATTTCCGGTGTGTTTTTCCTGGGCATCGATGCTGATTTGCACATTTCGCAAACCCTCCGGAAATAGCCAGGAATATCCCCCTCCGGTGACTCCAGACTCGAAGCCGCCGTCCCACAAGATCGATCCTGGAGGGCCTTGAAGATCAGCCATGCCGGCAACAAGCACGGCCTGGTCCCAGACGCGGCGGGCATCTGTGATTCGTTTGGCATTTCTCAACGCGGCGACAAGGGGAAAAACATCCCGCAGCGGCACGCGGGGATGAATTGCGACGAGCCGGTCCCACACCTGGAGGGCGATGTCGGTTTGGCCACCGGTAATTTGGTCCCAAATCACATCGACGTAGACCTCGCCGATCGGCGGGAGGATGCGATCCAGAATCTTATTGATGTTGGGTTCGACACGCAGGGAACGGGAGAACGCTTCCGCGCCACGCCCTGGATCAGCTTCGACGGCGTGCCGCATTTCGGCAAAGGCCGGTTCGAGTTCCCGTTGCCGCAACAAGAAATTCCCGTAGCGCCAAGAGACTTCCGGAGAGAGTGGGTAGACTTTCTTGGCGTGCAGAAAGGCGTCCCGCGCCGCAGTGAGGTTGCCCTCCGATTCATAAGTGGTAGCAAGGTCCAGCCAGGTGTCCGACGATCCCGGATTCAACGACAGAGCAGAAAGATAGGAGCGAATGGCGCGCGCGGCATCGGGATCCTCAAGGTTGTACTGCCAATAGCGGCCCAGAAGATACCAATTGCGAGGGTTAGCGGGCTCCAGGCGCGTGGCGCGCTCATAGCCTTCGGGAGTTTCAAGACCAGCGTAGTGAGCGGCGAGTGCATTTCGAATGCTGAAGTAAGAGAGGATGAAGGCGACAACGAAAGAAGCAACAATAAGTAACCCGCGCTGCGCGCTGCTGGAGAGACGCAGAATCATTCTCCGGTACTGTGCCTAGACCGTTTCGGAGTTGCAAGACAAAAGTCTATTGCGGCATGCGACGACAGCGCTTTTCAATCCTTTCGCGAAATCCCCCGCTAAGTGCCGATGAAATCTGCGGAACACGGCGCAGTTGATGCAGGGGAGAGCTGACAGTACAATAGGAACCCAGCCAAGCAGCGTGTAAAAAAAGGAATTCTCGTTGCCGAAGAACTCCGCTTCAGGGCGTATGCCCGGGCGGAACGGAGATGCCGTTCTTTGTGTACGAAGATGACGGCATGCCACTCTTTTTTCCCCATTCGAAGCGCCAGCCACTCGGATAGAAAGGCAAGAAGGTTGAGCGGTATAGTCGGCATTTACCACCGGAACGGTGCGCCGCTCGAGCAGGCGCTATTGCAGTCCCTTGTGGATTTTCTCTCCTACCGTGGCCCAGATTCCCGCGAGTGCTGGATGGATGGTTCGATCGGACTGGGTCACGCGATGCTGCGGACCACCCACGAAGCGCTCGGCGAACGCCAGCCTGCGAGCCTCGACGGGCGGTTCTCGATTGTCGCCGACGCGCGACTCGATGGCCGGGCGGAATTTATCTCCGAGCTGCAACGCTCCGGCCGGGCGGTCCGACCAAACGCTCCTGACTCTGAACTGATTCTCGAAGCCTATGCCACTTGGGGTACACCCTGCGTGGAGCGCCTGAGGGGCGATTTTTCGTTCGCCATCTGGGATGCGCGCAACAAACAACTGTTTTGCGCGCGCGATCATTTCGGAATCAAGCCCTTTTATTACGTGGAGCGCGAGGATCTCTTTCTGTTCAGCAACACGCTGAATTGCATCCGTATGCATCCGGAGGTATCGGAGGAACTGAATGAAGCGGCGATTGGGGATTTCCTGCTCTTTGGGCTGAACTACGACAATGCCACGACGAGCTTTCGCGATATTCAACGCTTGCCGCCCGCACATTCCCTGAGTATTTCGCCAGAAGGTTTGAAGATCAGACGCTACTGGGCGCCGCCCACGGATGGGCGGATACGCTATTCGAAACCCGAGGAGTATGTCGAGAATTTCCAATCGCTCCTCAAAGCTGCGGTCGCGGATCGCCTGCAGACGGACCCTGCCGGAATCCTCCTGAGCGGAGGCCTGGATTCGTCCTCGGTGGCGGCAGTGGCAAAGGAAGTCTGTGGGAAAGGTTCCCAAGCCATCAAGCTTCGCGGCTATACCTACATTTATGAATCGCTGATCCCCGATCGCGAAGGTGATTACGCGCTCGAGGTGGGGGAGTTTCTGCGTGTTCCGATCAAGTTTCTGGCGATGGATCAGTTGCAACTCTTTGCGGGCTGGGACGATCCCAAGCAGAATGCGCCCGAGCCTCTGGAGAACCCATTTTTCGCCGGTTTTCTTGAATCCTGCCGCGTCATTTCTGCTGATTGCCGTGTTCTATTGTCTGGAGAGGGCTGCGATAACCTGATGAACTTTCAGATGTGGCCATACGCGGGTGACCTGCGGCGAAGGGGAGAATGGCAGCGTCTTTTGACCGAGATGACGAACTATCTTTGGATCAGGCCATTTCCATGGCGTGGCATTCGTGCGCGATTTCTCGGATTGATCGGCAAAGAGCCGGGTCTTCCGGTGTTTCCGCAATGGCTAGCGGCGGACTTCGCCCAGCGCATGAAACTCCAAGAGCGGTGGAAGGAATGGGGCGAACATCCCAAACTCACGTTTGAGCATCCCATCCATCCGAAAGCGCACGCCACTTTATCCCTGCCACATTGGACGCAGATGTTCGAACAGGAGAACGCCGGATGGACGCCCTATCCTCTGGAGGTGCGCTATCCGTTTATGGACTTGCGGATCGTGAATTACCTTCTATCTCTTCCGCCGTTTCCCTGGTTCTTTGAGAAAATGCTACTGCGGGAGGCCATGGCCGAACGCATTCCCGAACGCGTTCGAATGCGTCCAAAAACGCCGTTGCAGAGCGATCCGGTCTCGGCTCAACTGCAGAAAACCGGGGCCGAGGGATTAAATCAGATGCCTTGGAGCAAGGATTCAGATTGCTTCATCGAACGTTCCACTCTTGGGCCGCTGCATGATAAGATGAACGCCGAGCAGGTTCGTACTCACTTACGGCCCTACTGCCTCAACAATTGGTTGCAATCGGCGCGAAGGGTTCGATATATTCATGCGGAGGCAGGTGATGGGTAAGCCCGTCAAATTGGAACCCAAAAAGCCGTACTCGAAACCCACGCTGACCGTTTATGGGACGGTGCGGGAACTCACGCAACACGTGGGCTCTCGTGGCAACTCTGATGGCGGATCGAGATTCACGCCGCGCACGGCCGTGTAGCAGAAACTCTGGGTAATTGAGCAATGAAGTTGCCATCTAACCGGATCGCATCTGGTTTCTGGCCTCAAGTTGGAAGTACCAGCGTTCGTTGGAAGAGAAAAAAGCAATTCAGGCAAGGTTTACGATAGAGTGCTGAACCTCTTGCAGTCAGATTATTTGGATGAAGTGGATTCCACCCACACTGTTTTCGGTCTGACCATCCGATCCAATGTCCCTATTCCTGGGCTGGCCCCGCTCAGGACTTTTCCCCACGCAGTGGATCTCGGAATTCATTTGGGGGTTTCGCCCTACGCCGAGTGCGCAATTCCCGCCAGTTGCGAAGAACTTACATACGTCAGCTCATACACGGATGAAACCGGCAATCCAGCCCTGCGAATCTGGAAGACCCCAGACGACGTTTTTCTCCACCTGGTGTACTACGACGGAATCGAGTTTTGGCTGGATCGTAGGGGAAAAACTCTCTGGGCGGTTTGGCCCGAGACGTCGACTCTCAGCGACGCGCTCTCTTATCTGCTCGGGCCCGTTCTGGGACTCTTGCTGCGATTGCGGGGTGTGACGTGCCTGCATGCAAGCTCAGTGGCACTTGAAGATTGTAGTGTAGTCTTCGTGGGCTCGGAAGGAGCCGGAAAGTCAACAACCGCGGCCGGGTTCGCACGACAAGGCTATGGAGTCATTTCTGATGACGTGGCCGCGCTCACGGAAAATGAGGGGGGCTTTCGGGTCATCCCGGCCTATCCCCACGTATGCCTCTGGCCTGATTCGGTGGCGAAGCTCTATGGTTCTTCGGAAGCACTCCCGCGGCTGACCCCGGGTTCGGAGAAGCGGCGTCTCGCATTGGGGTATCAGGGGACACGCTTCGAGAACCGTCTGCTTCCGCTTGGCGCCATTTATGTCCTGGGTGATCGCCGTCCTGATCCGGCCCCGTACGTGGAGGCGATGCCCCCTCGAAGTGCTCTCCTTTCCCTCGTAGCCGACACCTTCGCAAACAAGATTCTTGACCGGGATATGCGCGCGAACGAGTTTGCGGTTCTTGGCCGACTAGTGACGGCGGTGCCGATCCGGCGAATCCACCCTCATAACGACGCCTCCCGGCTGGAAGGGCTTTGTGCGCTGATCCGCGAGGATTTTGCGTCGTTACACAGCCCGACCAGTGCGCGCCTCTGACTGCCCGGGGAGTTGTTCCCAGTTCGGCACCGAAGCCTACGAGTTATCTGATACGATACAGCTTCGATACCAGATTCGGAGCGGGCCTTCCCGATTTGGGGCACTATGTTAGTTGCGTGCGGCATGATTGTTCCCGTTCCAAGAATTCCCAGATCAACTGTGACTCGAAGGGTGTTGCTTCGTTCCAAATTGGGAACATCGGGAGGGTCAGCCCGGATCGAGGACTGGTTCCGAGGCGGCTTGTGGCGGGGATGAGCAACGAAGAAAGATTCAGGAGGATGACCAAAATGAAGCCGTGGAGTTCTTGCTTAAAGGTTGTGAAGTTCATCTGCGTGACCGGACTTGTTTGCGGTCTCTTGTTCCTTACAGCGTTTCGGAGCACGAGGAAGCGCTCTCTTCAGAGTGAAGCGGGATTCTCGCAGGTTGCGACGAACAGAACATCCACAGTCTCCGCCGCTAAAGCCGATCCTAAGTGGATCGAAGCATATGGCAAGCTGCCTTTGAGCTTTGAGGAGAACCAGGGACAGACGGCCCGCGAAGTGCGGTATGTCTCTCATGGCAACGGGTACGAGCTATTTTTGACGTCTCAGGAAGCTGTTCTCGCGCTGCGTTCGGGCACGGACTATGATCTATCACCACTTCATCGTACCGCTTATATCCAAGCAATCCGTGAGGCGCGACGGATCAGCCAGATGACCGTGATTCGCATGCAACTTGACGGAGCGAATCCGGAGCCGCAGATGATCGGGACCGGTCGTCTGCCCACGAAAGTGAATTATTTCGTTGGGAACGATCCCAAAAATTGGCACACGGACTTACCTTCTTATGCCGGAGTGAAGTATGTCGGAGTTTATCCCGGAGTGGATCTGGTCTTCTACGGCAAGCAACGCCGTCTCGAATACGACTTCGTGGTCGCGCCGGGAGCTGACCCCCAAGCGATCGCCCTAAGAGTGGACGGCGCGCGCAAGATGCGCATCAACTCGCACGGCGATCTAGTGCTCGGCGTATCTGGTGGCGAAGTGGAGCTTCAGAAACCGGTGGTGTACCAAAATATAAATGGAGAACGGCGCGAGATCGCTGGCAGGTATGCCATGGCGGGGAATCATCGCGTTTCGTTCGCGGTTGGTACCTACGACCGCAGCGAACCTCTCGTTCTCGACCCCGTGTTGAACTATTCGACGTACCTTGGCGGGAGTGGCATCGAGGACAATATTGGTGCCGCGGCGATCGCGGTGGACAGTTCGGGTGACGCTTTTGTCGCAGGTCAAACGATGTCAGTAGACTTCCCGACGACAGCCGGAGCCGTGGTTGCTACCAAGAATCCTAATTCCGGAGCGGCGTACGTTGCCGAGTTGAACCCTGCTGGAACGCAACTGCTCTACTCTACCTACCTGTGCGGGATGATAACCAATGGCTCGGAGAGTGCATTCGGCATCGCCGTAGATTCCACAGGGAAGGTCTACGTGACGGGACAGACTTTCGCAATTGATTTCCCGACGACCCCCACCTCTCTAGAGCCGGGGCCGCTCGCAACAAATGCCAACGGGACCGCATTTGTAACGAAACTCGATCCCACGAAGAGCGGCACAGCCTCCCTCGTGTATTCCACCTATCTGGGGGGGGAGTGGAACGGGAGCGGGAAGCGATTCTGGCAACGCAATTGCCGTCGACGCGTCGGGGGTCAATGCTTATGTCGCGGGAAATACGTCCTCAACTAATTTCCCCACGAAGAATCCCTTTCAGAGTGCTCCGGCCACGGGCAACACCTCTGGATCAGCCTTCCTTACAAGAATTGACACCACGCAATCGGGGGCTAATTCCCTAATCTATTCCACGTATCTCGGTGGAAATGGCGTACATACTGGACTTTTTCCTCTAGACCTGGCGTTCGGAGTTGCAGTAGATTCCTCGAATGTCGCCTATGTAGCCGGCACAACCTCTTCAACGAATTTCCCAACCACTACAACCGCATTTCAAACAGCTCCACCGTCGGGAAACACCACTGACGCTGTTTTTGTCTCCAAGATTGACACCACAAAAACGGGATCCGCATCGCTGGTTTATTCAACCTATTTGGCAGGCTCCGGGCAAGACCTTGGAACCGCTGTCGCGCTGGGACCAAACAATGTCGTCTACGTGACGGGAAATACGAGTTCGACTGATTTCCCTGTCTTTCCTCTGCCCGGAACTGGGGGACCTGCGGTGTCCGGCGCGTTCGATACTACCGGATCAGCAGGCCACAGCAAGGCGTTCATAAGTTTGGTGGACACCACGAAATCCTCGACAGCCTCTCTGCAGTACTCCACGTATCTGGGAGGAATAGCAGGAAACGGAACAACAGGCTTCGGGATCAAGGCAGACGCTTCCGGTATCGCCTATGTAGGGGGAACGACCGGTTCGTC
>Ga0207134_1165_pt2 | contig 14364 bp, 10 predicted proteins | sample Alteio_BWMinHeat_12_FD_153527 | JGI IMG/M metagenome (GOLD analysis project Ga0207134, IMG submission 153527) | Enriched cells from forest soil in Barre Woods Harvard Forest LTER site, Petersham, Massachusetts, United States -... | ecosystem: Environmental > Terrestrial > Soil > Temperate forest >... | reverse complement strand
CCTGATAATCATGCAGAAGAAGTGCGAAAAGCTGATTTTTTTAGGCAAAAACTAAATTATATACATTTAAATCCTGTAAAAGCCGGGATCACAGATAAGGAAGAAGCTTATAATTATAGTAGCGCAAGAAATTTCTACGGTGAAAATGGAATGTTAGAACTCTCGGATTTTATTTGATCTGTAAAACGTGTCTGGCTTCAGCATTCTTTTATTTTAGGCTTTTGGAGTTTTTTCAACTACATATCTTTGAATACCGTTTACAAAACGGTTTTTTATTATCTATTCCAGATGCCTTTCAGAACATCTGGAACATCAGGTTCCAAGCTTCAGAATATGTTCATGGTTCGAGAGCCTCACCATGACAGTACTTTTGAATTTATGTTTATAATTCTTTGCGCAGTCGGGCAACGGGTACATTCAGTTGCTCGCGGTATTTGGCTACGGTGCGGCGGGCTATGTTGTAGCCTTTTTCCTGCAGCATTTCTGTAAGCCTTTCGTCTGAGAATGGTTTGCGTTTGTTCTCGCCACCAATTATCTCGTTCAGTATGGTCTTTACCTCGCGGGTAGAAACTTCTTCACCGCTGTCTGTTTGCAGGGCCTCAGAAAAGAAATATTTCAGTTTGTAGGTACCGTATTCTGTTTGTACAAATTTGCTGTTGGCTACGCGCGATACCGTAGATACATCCAAGCCTGTCATCTGGGCTATGTCTTTCAGTATCATAGGTCTTAGGGCAGTTTCATCACCCGTCAAAAAGAACTCTTTTTGAAAATCGAGTATGGCCTGCATGGTGTGTAACAAAGTATGCTGGCGTTGCTTAATGGCATCTATGAACCATTTGGCCGCATCCAGTTTTTGCTTGATGAACATGACCGCCTCTTTCTGGCGCTTATCTTTCTTCTCGCCCCTGTCGTAGGCACGCATCATGTCCCTATACCCTTGCGACATTTTGAGTTCGGGAGCGTTCTTGGAGTTCAGCGTTAGCTCGGCCTTGCCATTGTTGTTGAACACGAAGAAATCGGGTATGATATAACTCTCCGCCTTATTGAGCACCGCAAAGGCGGCACCGGGTTTGGGGTTCAGCTTTACTATTATATTGATGACCTCTTTGAACTTCTCATCATTAATGCCCAGGTGGCGCTGGATCTTATCGTAGTGCTTTTTGATGAACTCGTTAAAATATTTATCGATCACATCAATAGCATTCTTAACTGGTTGGGCCTGAGGCAATCTTTTCAGTTGCAGCAACAGGCATTCCTGCAGGGTCCACACACAAATACCCGGAGGGTCAAACTGCTGGATATGCTCTATCAGTTCATTCACCTCATCCACAGATGTATAGATACCCTGTCCAAAAGCCAGGTCATCTACTATAGAGGTAGGTTCCCTGCGCAAGTACCCATCATCATCTATACTGCCTATTATCTGCTCTGCTATTTTATGTCTTTGCTCTTCCAGTTCCAGCATACCAAGCTGGTCCAGCAGGTGGTCGTGAAAATTGGTCTCTACACGTACGGGAGTGCTTTGTCTGTCACTATCGCCACCACCATAGTAGTCGTCGCTATAGTCATAGCCTCCATCATCGTCCTCCCGCTTCAGAAAATCGTCAAGGTCTATTTTCTCAGCACTATCATTGCTCAGTTCTACTTCGCCATCCTCACCAAACTCCGTTTCTTCTGTTTGTTTATCGGCTTCGTATTCATCCTGGGTGCCATCACCCTCATCGGCATATTCCAAAGCAGGATTCTCTTCAATTTCTTCTTTGATACGCTCCTCCAGGTTGGCAGTAGGTATTTGCAGCAGTTTCATAAGCTGAATCTGCTGTGGAGATAATTTCTGTAAAAGTTTCTGAGACTGCGACTGCCTTAACATGTTCTATACCCGCTAAAGGGACAAAAATAAAATTTAAAGGGATAAAATGTGCAAATGATTGTATTTAAAACAGTTTAATCAGGTAATATAACATATAGGCTTTATAATGTTAAATTGCTTCTTTTATACAAAGGATATTCGTATATTTCTGCAAATATGGGACTGCCATTATAGAAAGCCTTTTATTCTTTTTATACAATGGAAGGCTCCAAACCTTTCTTAGAGAGGAAAGCAATCAATATAAACATTAATTATTCAGATGAAAATTTGTGGGTTGGCATGAGTAAGAAACCATATATTTCTCCTTCTTTTTCATACATACCGCTCGAAGAGACCCTCGAGATAGTACCTAAAAAGAAACAGCTCTTTATTGGTATCCCCCGGGAAACTTCTTTCCAGGAAAACCGTGTAGCGTTGACACCGGAAGCAGTATCTGTATTGATAAATAATGGCCATGAGATCGTAGTAGAGCATTGCGCCGGTGAAGGGTCTTTTTATTTTGATAACGACTACAGTGAAGCGGGTGCGCGTATCGCATACGAGAAATCGGAAGTGTATAAGGCTACTACCATCATCAAATCAGCACCCATATCGGATGAAGAGGTGGCACTGATGCAGCCGGGGCAGGTAGTGATATCACCAATCCACATGCCTTTTTTGAAGGCGCATACGCTGGAGCAACTGGTACATAAAAAGATCATCTGCATTGCTTTTGATTCTATAAAAGATGATTCAGGCACCTACCCTATTGTACGTGCCATGAGCGAGATAGCCGGTAGCTATTCTATACTTACAGCAGCCAAATACCTGAGCAATGTGCATAATGGTAAGGGCATTTTGCTGGGTGGCATATCTGGCATACCACCTGTAAAAGTGCTGATAATAGGCGCAGGTATAGTGGGTGAGTTTGCTGCAAGAGCCGCATTCGGGCTTGGGGCCTCTGTTAAGATCTTCGACAATTCTATTTACAGGCTGATGCGCCTGCAAAACAATATAGGCCGCAGGTGCTTTACATCAGTAATAGAGCCTGTAACGCTGGCGGAAGAACTATCTGTTGCCGATGTAGCAGTAGGGGCTTTACAACCCGTGAATGGTATTACACCTGTAGTAGTATCAGACGCTATGGTGAGTAATATGAAGGCCGGTTCTGTGATCATAGATGTGAGTATAGACAGGGGTGGTTGTTTTGAAACATCGCATCCTACCACTCACGAAAACCCTATTTATAAAAAATACGATGTCATCCACTATTGTGTACCCAATATAGCATCTGATGTATCACGTACCGCATCAAGAGCTATCAGTAATGTATTGATGCCTATTATGATGGAATCTGCAGACCTGGGAGGTATTGATATGCTGATACAGGCAAAAGCGGGTATCCGTAACGGTGTATATGTATACAAAGGGATGATCACAAATGCACCGATAGCTAAACGTTTCAACTTTAAATATACTGATCTTGATCTGTTGCTGGCCGCACAAGGCTAACAACAACTGCAGTACTATAAAGCATATGCCAAACCACCGCACAAACAAAACCATAGCAGGCTATCATTTACTAATGATATTATCTGCAGTTGATTTTCGTATCACGGGAGATGAAGACATGGTGATACGTGACTACCTGGTCCATGAGTTCCCATTTAGAGTGAATCTGGACAGGGAGATGGAAAAGATAAGTATGCTTAGACCCGATGAATGGGAAAGACATTTTCTGAAGAACATGGATGATTTTTATGATGACGCTACAGAAGAAGAGCGTAAGCATTTAATAGCCTTCGCCATAAAGCTGGCCAAGGCAGATAATGTCATCACCCGCGAAGAGAATCATTTCCTTAATTTACTGTTTGAGAACTGGGAACCGGAGAATAGTTAAGGCTTCGGATTGTCAGATATCGTTTCCACCTTTGGCTTCATTGGCTCATTCTTATTTTCCTTTATCATGCCCATGTATATCAATACAAAAACGGCAAGGCCAGCAAAGATCCTATATATACCAAATGCACGGAAACTGTGTTTCTGCACATAACCGAGGAAGGTCTTGATGGCTATCATAGCTACTATAAACGCGATAATGTTACCAATTATCAACATGGTCATATCATTACCATGAAGTATGAACCCCTCTTTATGATAGTCCCATAATTTCTTTACTGTTGCAGCAAACATGGTAGGTACTGCCAGGAAGAAAGAGAATTCAGCAGCCAGTTTACGAGTCAGTTTTTGTTGCAAGCCCCCCAATATAGTAGCTGCACTGCGGGATACTCCCGGTATCATAGCAATAACCTGGAAACAGCCTATTACTACAGACTTGGCGTAGCTAACTTCTTCCATTGTTTCTACTTCGGGCTTTTTGAAAAGCTTATCGATGAACAACAATATGATACCACCAACCAACAGCGTTGTACCAACAACCATACTACTTTCCAGCAATGCATCGATCTTCTTCGCGAACAAGAGACCAAATATAGCTGCCGGAATAAATGCAGCTATCAATTTATAATAGAACTGGATCTTACTAAAATCGAAAAAACGTTTCCAATACAAAACCACTACTGATAAGATAGCGCCAAACTGCACACATACTTCAAACAATTTTACAAATCTATCATTGTTAATACCCATTATAGAGCTGGCAATGATCATGTGCCCGGTAGATGAGATAGGCAAGAACTCTGTAATGCCCTCAACTATACCAAGTATAATAGTTTGTATCAAATTCATGTTACGGTATATTAATGTATTTATGTGCCTGTAAAGATAATTGCCATTCCGGATGTTGCTGTATATATTCTATTAAGAGTGGAACAATTTTTTCTTTTTTGCTCCATTCCGGTTGCAGGAATAGTTGACAATCTCGTGAAACTTTTTTCTTATGAAATTCTGCCCATTCCAGGTCAGACTTATTATAGACCACTACTTTTAGCTCATCGGCTTCGGGCATATTCTCCTCAAGAGGTGATTTGAATTTCTTAGGCGAGAGTGTTACCCAATCCAGATCACCAGTAAGCGGGTGCGCACCTGAGGTTTCAATATGTACTTTAAAACCAGCTTTATGCAATGCATCAGAAAGGGGTTGCAGATCGTGCATAGCAGGCTCACCACCTGTTACAACGGCAATACGGCCGGGGTATTTTAAAGCTGCTTCCACTATTTCATCTGTCGACATGACAGGGTGTTTAGATACATCCCAGCTATCTTTCACATCGCACCATACGCAACCTACATCGCAACCACCCAGCCTTATAAAATAGGCTGCCTTACCTGTATGAGCACCTTCGCCCTGCAGGGTATAAAAATGCTCCATTACAGCATATACATCTGTTCCCTGCTTTATCTTCGCCACTTGCTGTTTCAACATTATTATGCTCTTTGAAATCTTGTATTAAGAATTAACTACCTGCTGTTTTTTGTTATGCAGTTTCACAGCATCCAGTGTGTTTTTCATCAACCCACAGATGGTCATTAGGCCAACGCCTTTAGGTACTGGAGTGATATAGCTGCACTTAGGCGCCACATTATCAAAATCCACATCGCCCACCAGGCGGGCACCGCTTTTCTTTGTAGGGTCATCAATACGGTTGATACCAACATCAATGATGATGGCACCATCTTTTACCATATCAGCTGTAATATATTTTGGTCTGCCAATAGCTGCTACTATCAGGTCGGCAGACTGGCAGATCTCTTTTAGGTTCTTTGTTTTTGAGTGGCAAAGCGTAACGGTAGCATTACCAGGCTTGGCATTGCGGCTCAGTAATATGGTCATTGGTGTACCAACAATATTACTCCTACCCACCACCACACAGTGCATACCGGTAACATCTATATTATAATGTGCTAACATCAGCAGGATACCGTATGGAGTAGCCGGCAGGAATGAAGGTTGCCCCAAAAGCATTTTACCCTGACTGATTGGATGGAAACCATCCACATCTTTATTCGGGTCTATATTATTGATAACTATATCAGCAGAAATATGAGAAGGTAAAGGTAACTGAACCAGGATACCATCAATATCATCATTGTCGTTCAGGTTCTGTACCTGCTTCAACAATTCAGCTTCAGTAATATCTGTTTCAAAATGCAAATGTGTAGATTCGAAACCAAGTTCCTTGCAAGTTCGCACTTTGGAACCTACATAGGCTTCGCTAGCAGGGTTGTTACCAACCATTATTACAGCAAGATGTGGTCTTTTGCCACCATTTGCTATCAATTCATCGGTTTCTTTTTTGATTTGCTCTTTTATAAAGGCTGAGGTAGCCACACCGTCTAAAATCTGCATATGCAAAGATAAGTTTTTACAGAAAGTTAAGAAACTACATATTATAAAGAAAGCTGCTAAAAGCAGCTTTCTTTATAAAGTTAACTAACAGCCCCAATTTTTTTCAATATTTTTCTATTCTCCCGTTTATGTATCAGGTTATATATAATAGAATAGATAACAGGCAATATCAGTAGGGTGAGGATAGTAGAGGTGATAAGCCCCCCCGATAACTACAATTGCCAGTGGCTTTTGGGTTTCGGAACCAATACCGGTACTAACAGCGGCAGGTAAAAGACCAATTGCAGCCATAAGAGCTGTCATGACTACCGGCCTGATACGGGAATGCACCCCATGCTCAATTGCTTTATGTATGGTCATTTTTTCTTCAAGATTCTTTTTGAAAACACTTATTAGAATCACACCGTTCTGGATACAGACCCCAAACAAAGCAATGAAACCTATACCGGCACTTATGCTGAAGTTCATATGTGTAATATGCAGTGCCAGAATACCACCTATAAGAGCAAAAGGCACGTTCAATATAGTTAATACTGCATCTTTTACATTACCATAGGTAACAAACAAAATAAGGAAGATAGCGATGATACAAAGGGGAACGACCTGACCTAATGTTCTTGATGCACGTTGAGCGTTCTCAAATACACCATTCCATGACATTGTATAACCACGAGGTATTTTGATATGAGCACCTACTTTCTTTTGGGCTTCAGCAATGGTACTACCTAAGTCTCGGCCACGAACAGAGAATTTGACGGGAATATACCTGGCATTGTTATCACGGTATACAAAAGAAGGGCCCGTTAATACTTTTACAGTACTAATCTCTTTTATCGGGATCTTGGCACCATCCTGTGTGGGTACCATCAATTGCAATATTTTTTCTTGCGTGTTACGAAAATCCTTATCATAACGGATACGGATATCAAACTTTCGCTCACCTTCATAAAGCTGCGTAGCAGCCTTACCACCAATGGCCATTTCTATAACCGCATTTGCATCTGCAATGCTTACTCCATATAGAGCCATTTTTTCCTGGTCGAGTTCGATTCGAAATTCAGGCTGACCAAGATTCCTCAAAACACCAAGATCTTCGACACCATTTACTGTTTTCAATTGACCCATTACCTGGTCTGCGAGACTATCGAGTGTTTTAAAATCCTTGCCAAATATCTTTACAACCAAAGATGCAGGTACACCGGCAACAGCTTCATCCACATTATCACGAATAGGTTGAGAATAATTGAGCAAGATACCGGGCAACTTACTCAACTGCTTGTTCATATCTTCAATGAGTTTATCTGTTGTAACCCCTTTAGGCCAATCATCTTTTGGCTTGAGGTCAACAGCTATCTCCACATTGAAAAAGCCTTTAGGGTCTGTGCCATCTACCGTTCTACCTACCTGGGCTAGCACACCGTTCACTTCAGGAAATTGACGTAGGATAGTCATCATTTTTCTTGCCACATCATTAGACTGCTCCAAAGAAGAGCTCATGGGCAACTGCCCTTTTACCCATAAAGCACCCTCATCCAGATCGGGTAAGAACTCACTACCTAAGAACTTAGCAGAGAAAAAGGTGAGCAGCATAATAGAAACTGCAACAATAAGACTGGCTTTTTGATGCGCATAAACAAATCTAAATGCCTTACCAATATTTTTTTCAAAGAAGCCAACAACGATATTATGCTTCTCTCTAACATTTTTTCGCAATAAGATACTAGATAATGCAGGCACTAAAGTAAGTGTATATATAAGAGCCCCCAGCAAGGCAAAGCCTAAAGTATATGCTAAAGGGGAGAACATTTTACCTTCCACTTTCTGGAAAGCGAAGATGGGGATAAGACAAGTAATGATAATAACCTTTGAAAAGAAGATGGCCTTGCCCATTTCTGTACCAACCTGTTTGAATAAGCCTAGTTTGGCCAGCTTATTGAAACGCTCCATCCCCACCTCTTTAGCCTTATGGTCGAGTGCAACAAATAAACCCTCCACCATGACGACAGCACCATCTATAATGATACCAAAGTCAACAGCACCCATAGAGAGCAGGTTTGCTGTCATGCCTCTCATGCGCATAAGCATAAATGCGAACAATAAGGCAAGAGGTACTATTATACCCACTATCAATGTGGTACGCCAATCTGCCATAAAAATGAGCACTATCAACGTTACTAATATAATACCTTCAAATAGGTTATGTAACACCGTATGTGTTGCAAAATCCATGAGCGTAGTTCGATCATAGAAAGGGACGATCTTCACATCGTTAGGAAGGATATTCTCGTTCAGGTCTTTTACTTTTTCATGAATACCATTCAGAACCGCTTCTGCATTCTCGCCCTTGCGCATTACGATTATACCCTCAACTACATCATCCTGGTTGTTTAGTTTTACATCTCCAAGTCTTGGCTTTTCTGTTTCAACGACAGTTGCAATATTTTTAACTAAGATCGGGACCCTGTTGATAGTTGTAACAATAACATTGTTGATCTCATTGATATCGTTAAGCAAACCTATACCCCGAACAATAAAAGCTTGTCCATTTTTTTCAAGCACATCTCCGCCCACATTAATATTACTACGGGCGACAGCATTATATACGTCAAGTGATGTGAGGCCCAGGTTGGCAATACTGTTGGGATTTACACGAATCTCATATATCTTTTCCCCACCACTAAATGTGTTCACGTCGGCAACGCCGGGTATAGACTTGAACTGCCTGTCTAATACCCATTCCTGAATTGCATTTAAGTCTCTTATACTTTTGGTCTTGCTTTGTAAGGAGTAGCGAAAAATTTCTCCGGTTGGCCCATAAGGAGGCTCTACTTCAGGTTGAACACCATCCGGCAGATCTGCATTGCTAAGACGTGTAAAGACCTGTTGCCTCGCAAAAGCATCGTCGACATTATCGTCAAAAATGATACGAATGTAAGACAAACCAAAAGAAGAGGTTGAGCGAAGATTGATCCTACCCTGAACAGAGTTTAGTGCTACCTCCATAGGAATAGTAACAAATTTTTCGACTTCTTCAGCGCTACGCCCCTGCCATTGAGATATAATAATTATCTGCGTATTTGTTACATCAGGAAAGGTTTCAATAGGTGTATTCCTGTAGCAAATAAACCCTATGATGGCCAAAATACCAGTCATAAAGAAAACAAGGTATCTATGACGAAGGGAGAAATGTATTATTCTAGATATTAGCTTATTCATGTTGCTTCAAACTGACTGCAATATTAGATTACAAATGAGATAAATCAATTATTTTTTGAAAATAAGAAAAAAACATTATTCTTTAAGTTAAAGCTTAGATAAACAAAAATAGTCAGGCTGCGAGCCTGACTATTACGACTTTATTTAAAGTACACTTAACTTACTGCACCCAATTTTTTTAATAATTTCCTATTCTCACGTTTGTGAATGAGATTATGTGCTATTGTATATATAATGGGCAATATTAATAGTGTGAGGATAGTTGAGGTAACCAAACCTCCTATCACTACAGTTGCTAAAGGTTTTTGTGATTCAGACCCTATACCGGTACTAAAAGCTGCTGGAGACAACCCGATTGCTGCCATCATAGCTGTCATAACAACTGGTCTAACCCTGGAAACAACACCTGCATGAATAGCTTTGCGTAATGGCATTTTAGCCTCAAGATTATGCCTGAATTGCGTTATTAATATGACACCGTCCTGCACACATATACCTGCAAGCGCGATAAAACCAATACCAGCAGATATACTAAAGTTCATACCACGAAGATGCAGCATCAGAATACCACCTATTAATGCAAAAGGAACGTCAAGTAAAACTATAAATGCATCTTTAACATTTCCAAAAGCAACAAATAATAATATAAAAATGATCAGTAAACATATAGGCACCACCGTCATTAAAGTTTGCTGTGCACGTTCTTGATTCTCAAATTCACCATTCCATTCCACACTATATCCATCGGATAGCTGGAGTTTATCTTTAATGGTCTTCATAGACTCCTGAATAGTACTGCCAAGATCACGATCGCGAACACTGAATTTGACACCTATATACCTGGTGTTTTTATCACGATATATGAAAGCCGGCCCAGTGATTCTTTTTATGTCAGCTATATTTTTTAGCGGCACAATATTGCCATTACCGCAAGGCACGATCAGGTTACTAATTTTTTCATCATCATTTCGAAACTCTTCCTGGTACCTGATACGTATATCAAATCTTTTTTCATTATCATAGAGCACTGTGGCTGCTTTACCACCTAAAGCCATCTCGATAATTGAGTTTGCATCGGCAATGTTCACACCGTAGAAAGCCATTTTCTTCTGATCCAGTTCTATCCTATATTCCGGTTGTCCAACAACTTTAAACTCTCCGAGATCAGTAACACCTTTTACATTCTTTAAAATATCCCTTGCTTCCTGCGATTTTTTTTCAAGTACGCCGAGATCAGGTCCGTATATTTTTAAAGCATTTTCTGCAGGTACACCAGCCACAGCTTCTGCAACATTATCGCTGATAGGTTGTGAGAAATTAAGTATGACACCAGGTATAGTTGATAGCTTTTTGTTCATATCATCTATCAAAGCATCCATAGGGATATTACTCTTCCATTCTTTTTTAGGGTATAAGTCTACAGCTATCTGCACATTGGCAAAACCTTTTGGATCTGTACCATCATTTGTTCGACCAACCTGAACATATACCTGCCTTACTTCAGGATATTGCTTTAGAATGCCATACATTTTCTGTGAGACATTATAAGAATTATTCAAAGAGGAACTGATAGGCATTTGGGCTGTGATCCATAACGCGCCTTCATTTAACTTAGGTAAGAATTCTGTTCCAAGAAATTTTGTAGAGACAAAGGTCAATAACATTATTGTACCAGCAACTAAAAGACTACCCTTTGGAAATTTCAAAGTGAATGCCGCAGCTTTGTCAACTATTTTTTCTAAACCTAAAACAAGTGGATTGTGTTTTTCTCTGACATTTTTTTTCAATAATATGCTTGATAATGCAGGCACTAATGTTAATGTATATATTAAAGCACCTAATAGCGCAAACGCCAGTGTATATGCTAAAGGTGCAAACATTTTACCCTCAACTTTTCTAAAGGCGAAGATCGGCATCAGACAAGTAATGATAATAATCTTTGAAAAGAAAATAGCTTTTGCCTTTTCTGTTGCGACTGTTTTGAAATGGCCTAGTTTAATAAGCTTATTGAACTTCTCCATACCCACATCTTTGGCCATCATATCCATAGCAACGAATAGCCCCTCTACCATCACAACTGCACCATCTATGATAATACCAAAATCCACAGCACCCATAGAGAGCAGGTTTGCGGTCATACCTTTCAGGCGCATACAAGTAAATGCAAAAAGGAGTGCAAGCGGTATGATAATGGCAACGATAAGCGTGGTTCGCCATTCAGCCATAAACAACAATACCACAACAGTAACTAGGATGATACCTTCTATCAAGTTATGAATGACCGTTTCTGTGCAAAAATCCATTAGTACGGTACGATCATACAGTGTTCGAATTTTTATGTCCTGTTTGGCAAGTACTTTATTTAGTTCATCTACTTTCTTATGTAAAAGTGCCAGTGTTTCCCTAGGGTTCTCGCCTTTTCTTTGTACAATAATACCTTCTACCACATCCGGTTCATTATCACGACTAACCTTACCAAGTCTTGGGGCAAATGATTCTTTTACATTTGCTACATTTTTAACAAGCACAGGTACATTGTTGATATTTGTGATGATCACATCATTGATCTCATCAATATTATTTAACAACCCTATACCACGTACAACAAAAGCCTGCCCATTCTTTTCAATAACATCACCCCCCACATTGATATTACTCTTATTCAAGGCATTATAAACATCCAAAGCTGTGAGATTGTATTTTAGCAAGAGACTAGGATTAACACCAACTTCATAGATCTTCTCTTCACCCCCAAAAGTATTTACATCAGCTACACCTGGCACTGATTTGAATTGGCGTTGCAAATACCAATCCTGTACTGTTGTTAAATCTCTTACTGATTTGGTATGGCTTTCAAGTGTATACCGGTAAATTTCATCTGTGGGACCGTAAGGTGGTTCAATTTCCGGCTTCACACCCTCTGGTAAGTCTGCATTTATCACCCTGCTTAAAACCTGCTGACGTCCGAAAGCATCATCTACGTCGTCATCAAATATGATAACAACATAAGAAAGGCCAAAGCAAGAAATAGTTCTTAAACTTGTTTTTTTCTGAACAGAATTCAATTCTGTTTCAAGGGGTATTGTAACCAGTTTTTCAACTTCCTCTGCACTTCTACCAGGCCACTGAGTAATGATAATTATCTGCGTGTTCGTTACGTCAGGGAAGGTTTGAATTGGCGTATTATTGTAAGATACAGCCCCAATTACAGCCATTACAACTGTAAAAAAGAAAATAAGGTACCTGTGGCGTAAAGAAAAATATATAATGCTTTGAATGAATTTGTTCATAACATATTTTTACTTCCCCTAGTTTTAGAGAAATATTATCAATAAGATTTTTTCAAGAAATTATTTTGTGTCCGAGGATATCAGCTGATTAAAAATCAGTAGCTGATTTTTAATCACCAATCTTTGTCCGTTCTGGATACCATTATTCACATAGGTTTTATCACCCACGGTTTTAATGATCCCAATCTCAACTGCTTTAAGGTCATCTTTGCTATTGTACACCACTACATAATTCTTCCCATCTTGAGATATAAGGGCTGATGTAGGTATGCACAACGCATTCACGCCTTCCCTATTACCCACAATGACTTTTGCAAACATATCCGGTTTCAGCAGCATATTCGAGTTATCTAAGGTTATCCTGGCCCTTAAAGCCTTGCTCTGAGGATCTAAAACTTCGCTTACTTTATCTATTTTACCTTCGAAAACCTTATCAGGATAAGCAAGTATCGTAACCTTAGCACTGTAGCCTTCTTTTACTCTGGGGATATCAGCCTCATATACGTTCGCATATACCCAAACATTTTTAAGGTCAGAGATCGTAAAAAGATTGTCTCCCATGTCTGACCTAATGTAAGAACCTGAGTTCACTTTCTTTTCAATGATATAGCCGCTAGTAGGAGAAGTAATGGTATATTGACCACCTGAAGAACTGTTGTTACCGCCATTAATATGCAAAGCCACCTCAACTTTATTTTTTGCTGCCAGAGCTTTCTGGTAGTTCAACTTAGCTTCACCGTATTCACGCTCACTAGCGATACCACTTTTATAAAGTGACTCCGTATTTTCCATTGCCCTTTTTGAAATGGCCAGATCTGCTTCCGCACTGTTCAGATCGCTATAATTACCTGCGATGTCTGCACTACGAATTATTGCCAAAGCCTGACCTTTAGTTACTTTATCGCCAAGAGACACTTTTGTTTCTACAACTTGCCCGCTACTCCTGGGAAATATCTTCACCACGTTATTTTCATTGGATGTAACCTGCCCACTGAGAGACACCTGGTCATCAACATTACAATTACGCACTGTGTCTATTTGAATCATGTGCATCATAGTATCACTTAAAACAAAATGGGTATTTTCTGTTTTAGCTTCTTCTTTTCTGCCGCAGGAGTAAATAAGTGTAAGTGTTATAAAAAATATGATCGTATACTGTTTCATTTTAAAATATTTTTATTCAACGATGTCAATGCCAACAATATCATTTAGTACTTGTTTGGCAAGTCGGAGGTTTAAAATTTGTTCTAATTGTTTTTCTCTGATGTCGGAGTAGTCATCAAAATATGTAAGGAATTCAATAAGGCTGATCTGACGATCGTTGTAGCTCTTTATAATATTGTTATGCAGTTCATTATACTCTGTATAAAATTTGTTATTACTACCAGAGCTGAATTTAGCAGTCATCAACAATTTCTGATAGGCATTCAAAACATCGTTTTGTAGCTTTTTATCTGTCAATTGCATGGCAGCTTCCTCACTTTTCACCTGGAATTTAGATGATTTGATATTACCTTGATTTCTATCCCAAACAGGTAATGGTAGTGATATCCCTATACCATAATAATTAGGTGCGTAGTTTGAGTTTTGGTCGAACTCAGGACCAAAAGTAAGATCAGGAATAGCTAAAGACTTTTGTAAGGATAAATTTTGCTGTTGATATTTGAGTTGATACACCTCTTGCTGATAATCGGTATTAT
>Ga0207134_1201_pt1 | contig 14439 bp, 15 predicted proteins | sample Alteio_BWMinHeat_12_FD_153527 | JGI IMG/M metagenome (GOLD analysis project Ga0207134, IMG submission 153527) | Enriched cells from forest soil in Barre Woods Harvard Forest LTER site, Petersham, Massachusetts, United States -... | ecosystem: Environmental > Terrestrial > Soil > Temperate forest >... | reverse complement strand
ATATCTGCCATCTCCAACGCTTTTCACAAGTGTTTCAATACCAATGTCAGAAGCCAGTCTTGCGAAGAAAAAGCCACCCAGTTTTAAAACACGCCATATGGAGTGCAGCATATCCTCAAAATGCTTTTTATTATTTGCAAAATGCAATACGGCGCTACAAATAGCCAGATCAAAGCTTGCGTCGTTGAATGGAATCTCCTCTACTTTTGCAACCACAAAATTTTCTGCCGGCGTTTCGGATGCCAGTTGCTTTACCAACGCTCTGATGTTTTCTATTGCCGCAGCATCCTGGTCGACACCAAAAACATTATATTCGTTCTTTAGAAAATAATGACTGTTTCTGCCGCCGCCACAACCAACATCGATAATGGTTTTACAATTATCAAAACGGCCTTTCAGTAGTTGGTCGAAAAGGTAGATGTCTATGTTGCCGAAGGATTGTTGGAGTGCGTTGTTCATAGGGCTAAGGTATGCAGTTGCGCGGCTCTATACAATCGTGGTTTTAGAAATGGCTAAAGTAGATAAATTGGTATTGACCGACTTACGTTGGTTTTAGTTTTTCACCTTTGCCTTTACTGACCTTCCACCTAAATCTATCTGCATTTTTTATGTTAAGAGATCTGACTAGAATATCGAAATGCCTTTTTACCTGCTTTCTAATTGCTGGAGAATTCATTCCGTCCTTTTCCTCGCCATTAGAATTTTTATAGCGAACAGATGCGGCATTGTATGCATATTTAAGAAAGTTCCTTTTGCCTAAATGCGAATATTTTTCGAAAAGTTGTTTTTTTAATATTTTATCGATTTTACTGTTAGGACTATATGCCATCGATACTGTTTTCAAAATACGGGCTTTCATTTTTTTGTAGTATCGTGACAAACTGCCTGGTCTTATTAAGACATCCTTTCCATTGAATTCGAATCCTAAATACTGCAAAGATTTGTAATAGAATTTTTCATTATTTTCATCTAATAAAATATTTTTTTCAGCAATCTTTTTTTGATTGAATGATCTTCTAATACCCTTTGAATTTTTATGAAAGTCTATAATTTCAACCTTTTTATCCTGTATTGTTAGAAAGTAGTCCTTTTCAATTATTTCAATCACGTCATCTTTCAACTGTTTTGTCTTGTCGCTATCACAAATTATCAAAATATCATCACAGTATCTTCTATAAAGAAAACCTTCCTTACGCGCTCTGTCATGCATCATTTTGTCAAAACCAATAAGATACAGGTTGGACAGCATAGCACTCATGCCCGACCCCTGAGGTATACCATTAGGTCTGCCAGTTTTTTTATTAGGAACTTCATTTGTGACAATTAATTTATCCTTTCTAATTCTATCAAATTTTTCGAAATCTTTTTTCTCCGGAATAAATTCCAGTATTACATCCGGACGGTATCCCTGTTTCTTTAACTTGTCGATATTGATTTTGTATTTCTTGATAAGGCTGTTTTTATTTACATAGCTGTAACGAGTAAGCGCCTTGTAAATTAGATACTGATCTGCTGGAAGCCTTGCACTATCCAAAACTTTGAGCCAACTATCTAATAATAGTTATGGTCAATGTGGTCAAAATAGCCCTTGATATCCAAGGCTATTGCTGTACAATCACCTTTGGACCTGATGTAATCAAATACTTCTTTAGAAAATTGAATATTGCATTTGCCCCCTAAATTAGAACGGTAAGCTAAAACACAATCACTAAACCCGTTCCGCTCTATATATTCTTCGTATTTACGCGTAAGACAAAAAGAATAAAAACCGAAAATTAAACTGTCCATGTGGGACGCAAAACAAATCGGGCGAATTTTTGTTTCTAGTTCGTATTCGCCTTCTGTTTCCTGATATTTAAATCTTGGCGTTTTAACTAAAATTTTTATAAATGGTGAGAAAGACCAGTTGCTTTTCTGCTTAGTCCCATATTGAATTTGCAGATGACTTTTAATGATTTTTTCTGACTTCTTCTTTTCGTTCTGGGAACCAGAAGCGATGATCAAAGTGCACGTACCCTTTTTTGAGATACTTGCGTTTGCCCCTAACTATTTTATAATTGTCAAGTTCTTGCGATGACCAGCTGTTCCATAATTCATCTGTATACATATACCCTTAATTATTTATTGGGACATTAGCCAAGGAGCTTTTGCTCCTTGACTAATGTGCGATAGAAAAAATTATCGCTTAACTACAGATTACCTCCATCTGTTAAGGATTTACACCTTTACAAGCCTTATTCCTCCCGTGGCCAATCATATATGACTATGTGGCACTTCCCTAGGGCGTAACTGAATTTAATCAGTGAGGGTTTTAACTTTAATATGTTGTCAGTAAATCGAATTATATTCAATCTTATACCAATATTGCACCTTGGTGTAGCATTGGCTACAGGCTCATTACCAGAAATATTACTTAGCTTCTTGGCATGTTTCTTGGAATTGTCAAATCAAATTCGTAACTTAAACCATATACCATCGGATTTTTCACCTATGCTTTTTACATAGTACATTTTGCATGCCAGTTATTCCGTTTTGTAAAATTGACAGCATGGAATGTTTATAACTATGTGGATAAACGCATTCCACCTATTTTTGGTAAGATTTTATAAATTCTAAGTTATATAAATATAAATTCATGACACAATATGCATTGTTGTCTGGTTATTTTGTCATGTTTTCTATTCCATATCTTTCTACTTTTGAACCTTGAACTACCAATCCCACATATCCTACTTCCAATCCCTGCTTGGCAATAAGCAGGTACTTACAGACACAGAACAACTAGAACGCTGCGCCAGCGACGAGACCGAAGACTTACACTTTCTACCACAAATAGTACTGCAACCCGAGACAGTAGAGCAAGTAAGCGGTATCATGCGTTATTGCAATGAACATCTGATACCTGTTACCCCAAGAGGTGCCGGTACCGGCCTCAGCGGCGGCGCATTGCCTGTGCAAGGTGGCGTTGTGCTGGATATGAAGCGGTTCAATAAAGTACTGCATATAGATAAACGCAATTTTCAGGTCACTACAGAACCGGGTGTTATAACCCAGGTTTTGATGGATGCTGTGAAAGACGAAGGCCTGTTTTATCCCCCTGACCCTGCCAGCAAAGGCTCCTGCTTTATAGGTGGCAATGTATCTGAGAATAGCGGTGGCCCGCGCGCTGTAAAATATGGTGTGGTAAAAGACTATGTGCTGAATATAGAAATGGTATTACCGAATGGTGAGATAATTTGGACAGGTGCTAATGTGCTAAAGAATGCAACCGGTTATAACCTAACTCAACTGGTAGTAGGTAGCGAGGGTACACTGGGTGTCATCACCAAAATAGTGTTGCGGCTGATACCTGCAGTGAAACACGACCTATTATTATTAGTGCCATTTCGTTCTGCAGTGCAGGCTTGCGAAGCGGTGAATGCCATTTTTATAGCTGGTTACACACCCTCAGCTTTAGAGTTTATGGAGCGTGATGCATTAGAGTGGAGCATGAAATATGTACAATCTACCGGAGTAGATCTGCCCGAAGATATACAGGCGCACCTGCTTATAGAAGTAGATGGCAACCATATGGATCAGCTTTACAAAGATGCCGAAGCCATTAGCGAGATCGTACAGAAATTTGATACTGGCGAGATTCTTTTTGCAGATAGCCATGAGCAAAAACAAATGCTCTGGACCCTTAGGCGTAAAGTAGGAGAGGCCGTTAAAAGCAATTCCATATACAAAGAAGAAGATACAGTTGTACCCCGCGCAGAATTGCCGGAATTGCTCCGCATCATAAAAGAAACCGGTAAACAATATGGTTTCCAGTCCGTATGCTATGGCCATGCCGGCGATGGTAACCTGCACGTGAACATTGTTAAAGGCAACATGAGCGATAAGGATTGGCAGCATAAACTACCCGAAGGCATTAGGGTGCTCTTTAAAGAGGTGGTACGCCTGGGTGGTACCATATCTGGCGAGCATGGTATAGGCCTGGTGCAAAAAAACTACATGGATATCGCTTTCAATTCCGTTCAACTGGGTCTGATGAAACAAATAAAACATGTCTTCGACCCTAATGGCATCTTAAATCCGGGGAAGATCTTTCCGGATTGAAATATGATGAATGTCTGTAAATGTTAATGTGTCGATATTTTGATGTTTATAAAGACTAAGTTTAAACCGGTTTTATATGTTAAAATATAGTTGACTAAACTATTGAAACGCATATTTGTCTAACTTCGTAACCATAATAATATTCTGAAATGAGGTATCTAATAGCGGCTTTATTGCTATGTTTCGGGCTCACTACAGCTACAGCACAAGATGTGTACACCAGTAGCGGCAGACCGGCAAATGCACACAAAAAACAGCAGCAAAAAAAAGGTTTTGATGTATCTAAGTTGGTTTTTGGCGGCTCTGCAACCGTTAGTCTTGGTCAGGTAACAGACTTGGGTATCACCCCAATGATAGGTTATCGCTTTACCGATAGGTTTACTGCAGGTATTGGCTTAGGATATGATTATCTGAAGATCAATGACTTTACCCCCCTTACCGATCCTAATACGGGTGCTGTAAATTATTATCCTGTTCAGTCAAGTATATTTTATCCTAGCATTTGGGCACGGTACAGGGTATTCAGGAACATCTTTGTTCAGTCTGAATTCCAATATGATATGATCAGTCAAAGGGTCTATGATTATGATCAGAACTACAATATTACCAAATACACTGTAAAAGCTAATGCACCTGTATGGCTTGTTGGTGCCGGTTTTCGAATGCCAGTTACAGACAGGGTATCTTTTGTAATGGTAATTATGTACGATGTGTTACAAAATAAGAATAGTCCTTATTATAATACTTTGGCATTTTTTCCCGGCATCAATGTTGGGTTCTAGATATTATTAATTATCGAAAGGCTTTGTCTGTACAGATAGACAAAGCCTTTTTTATTTAGTATTTTACATACATGAATCCAGGCGTTTTACTCTCTATAGTACTTATATATTTTGCTGTACTGCTCGGTATATCTTTTTATACATCCCGTCACTCCAATAATGAATCCTTTTTTATTGGCAACAGGAACAGCAAATGGTGGGTGGTAGCTTTCGGTATGATAGGTACTTCTTTATCTGGCATCACTTTTATTTCCGTACCGGGAATGGTTGGCGCACAAATGGGTACGGGTGTATCAGGTTTCAATTATTTCCAGGTGGTGATAGGTTATTGGTTGGGTTATTTTGTAGTGGCTTTTGTGTTACTGCCACTGTATTACAAAATGAACCTCACTTCTATCTATACCTATCTTGATAGAAGGCTTGGTACTACAGCATATAAGACTGGGGCCTTATTCTTTATACTTTCCCGCACACTGGGCGCCACTTTGCGTTTATACTTAGTTATTAAAGTGCTGGAGTTCTTTGTTCTCAAAGACATGGGTATTTCTTTTGAGTTGACTGCAGTCATCATACTTGGCCTGATATTACTTTATACATTTCGTGGGGGAGTAAAGACAATTGTGTGGACAGATACCTTGCAAACCACATTCATGTTACTGGCACTATTGGTTTGTGTGTCATACATCATGGGTCAATTGCATTTGAATTTTTCAGGCACCTGGACTGCTATGCAGGCAAAGGGGTATACAAAATTGTTCTATACAGATCCTAAATCAGGTAGTTTCTTTTTGAAACAGATATTAGGTGGTGCATTCATTACAATTGCTATGACCGGGCTCGATCAGGAAATGATGCAAAAAAATATAAGCGTCAGCAACCTGAAAGATTCTAAAAAGAACATGATCACATTTTGCTTTGTGTTGCTCATTGCGAATTTTATATTTCTGCTCTTAGGTGGTTTGCTCTATTTATATGCAAGTGCAAAAGGCATTTCTGCGACTGCAGATAATATCTTCCCTTTTGTAGCTATCAAAAGTGGCTTACCTCCTTTCATCACCATGTTCTTCCTGATAGGGTTGATCTCAGCAGTCTTCCCAAGTGCTGATGGTGCGCTTACTGCACTTACTTCTTCCTTCTGTATAGATATACTGGGCATGAACCGAAAGAACCACAAAACAGATAAACAAAAAAAGACGACCAGGCTAATGGTACACTATTCATTTTCTATTGTGTTCCTTATTTGTGTTTTCTATTTCAGAGAGGTTGATAACGGATCTATCATTACTACTTTGTTGACTATAGCCAATTATACCTACGGGCCATTGCTCGCTCTATTTGCATTTGGCATACTAACAAAAAGAACTTTGCGTAACGAATTTGTGCCGCTGGTATGCCTCGCCTCGCCTGTTGTATGTTATATACTTAAGAGCAATGAAAAACAATGGCTGGGTGGCTATACCATAGGGCAGGAGATGCTCATCATTAATGCATCTATCACATTTTTACTTCTAATTTTATTCTCTAAAAAAAGCAGTAGTATTCCTGCTGTAGAAACAGACTATGAACGAGAAACTAACGAAAATAAAGCTGAGGGATTGGACAGAAACGAAGGCGCACTCCAGCTGGCAGATATTTAAGATAATGGCCGAATTTGTGCAGGGCTTTGAAGCGCTTGCCAAAATAGGGCCTTGTATATCTATATTCGGATCGGCACGTACTTCGCAGGGACATAAATACTACGACCTGACCGTTGAGGTTGCAGAACGACTTTCTAAAGAAGGTTTTGGCATTATCACTGGCGGTGGCCCCGGTATCATGGAAGCTGCAAACAAAGGTGCTAAACAGGCAGGTGGTGCATCTGTTGGTCTGAATATCTCTTTGCCTTTCGAACAAAATAACAATCAATATATTGATATCGATAAATCCATCGATTTTGATTACTTCTTTGTAAGAAAGATCATGTTCACAAAATATGCGCAAGGCTTTATTATGATGCCGGGCGGTTGGGGAACAATGGATGAGTTTTTTGAAGTGGCAACACTTATACAAACCCGGAAATTTGCCAAGATACCTATGATCTGTGTCGGTAAAACCTATTGGCAGGGTTTATTTGCCTGGATGAGGGAAGTAATGCAGGACACAGAACATAACATTAGCGAAGGTGATCTGGACCTGATAAAAATTGCAGACACGGCTGATGAAGTAGTAGACTTCTTAAGGGAATTCTACACACATAATAAACTACAACCTAATTTTTGATAAGAATGACACAATTGCTGATATCGAAACAACTGGATGATTATGCTGCTAAATACACAACCCCTGAAAGTGAAGCTTTGGCTGCGCTTAACAGGGAAACGCATATAAAAGTGCCTATGTCTCAAATGCTTTCAGGGCATATACAAGGGGCTACTTTACAAATGATCAGCCACATGATACGTCCAAAATATGTTTTGGAAATTGGTACATATACCGGGTATTCAGCTATTTGTCTGGCCCAGGGCTTACATGAAGACGGGGTTTTACATACAATTGACATCAATGAAGAACTCCAAGACATGAGTTTTCGCTATATTTGCGATGCGGGATTAAAGGATAAAATTGTACAACATATAGGAGATGCGAAAGAGTTGATCCCGGGCATGCATGAAAAATTCGATTTGGTTTTCATAGATGCCGACAAACAGAATTATCACCTTTATTATGACCTGGTCTTTGATAAAGTGCCGATAGGTGGCTTCATACTCGCTGATAATGTATTGTTTGACGGAGATGTGATACTGCCGGAGAAGGAACAAAGTAATAATGCACGTGCTATACATGTCTTTAATGAAAAAATTCGCAAGGATAAAAGAATAGAGCATGTATTATTACCGGTTCGGGACGGGATCATGATAATGAGGAAAATTGCAGATTAAAAGATCAATCAACTGGGTAATATGAGAAAATGGCTGATCATCTGTTTACTGGCTATAGGCTTGATGCCTGTACGTACCAGTGCACAGGACGATTATAACACAAAGGCAAATAAATACATTACAAAATATGGTGCACTGGCTGTTGCTGAACAAAGACGTTCAGGTGTGCCTGCATCAATTATATTGGCTCAGGGTATTCTCGAAACAGAAGCAGGTTGCAGCGATCTTTGTTGCATTGCCAATAACCATTTTGGCATCAAATGCAGAAAGGAATGGACTGGTGAGACTTTTGCACACGATGATGACCGTCCCCAGGAATGTTTTAGAAAATATAGCTGCGCACAAGATTCATACAAAGATCATTCAGATTACTTGTTGAATTCTCCGCGGTATGCTTCTTTATTCAAACTATCTCCGACAGATTATGCCTCATGGGCTATAGGTTTGAAAAGATGTGGTTATGCTACTAACCCTAAGTATGCACCGCAGTTAATAAAGATTATAGAAGATTTTCACCTGCAGGAATATACTTATGCCGCTTTGAACAATAAAGACCTGCCCGAAGATAATGCAGCACAGAATGCTGGTAAACAGGCTGAAGCGCTTGACAAAACAACCATAGCTGAAAATAACAGTTCTATTACAAAAGTACCTGCAACAGTTACTGCTCCTGCAACGCTGCCAACTACACCTGCACAAACGCAAGTTGCTCCCAAAAACGCAAGACAGCAAACTAACAATATAGAAAATGTAAAAGGTAATGGTATATACTCCGTAAATGGTTTAAGAGCAATAAAAGGTGTAAAAGGCGATATGCTGTTACAATATGCATTGAGATACAATATTCGCTATGAACGTTTGCTCGACTATAATGACTTGCCCGATGCCCCACTACCTGCTAATATGTATGTGTATCTTGAAAGGAAGAACTACAAAGGCAAAAATGAACTACATACTGTAAAGTCCGGAGAGAACCTGTTGTTGGTATCCCAGATAGAGGGTATACAGCTAAAAAGACTCATGGCACTGAACCGTATCAATATATATGGAGAAGAACCGCTGCCCGGAGAAGTATTAAGGTTGCAAACTATTTGCGAGATAAAACCTAAAGTGGCTTTTGTGAACAAACCCAAAAAGCCAATGATGCTTACCTCTGCTGATAGCCCCGGTTATATCAGTACACATGCTACAACCCAGAACTCAGCCCCAAAGTTTACTTATATTGATAAGCCGAATAACCCTAACAGCAAGATAAAAATTACTAACGAAGGTACCACTATTGCAGAGCCTCATATAGTACCTCCTGTACAAGCAGTAACTACAGAACCGGTAGTGCAAAAGAGTTTATTGGTATCACAAACTATAGCACCAAAAGAGCAAACGGTTCAAATTGTAAAGGTCACTACTGCTGATACACTTCAGGAAGCACCTGAACAACAAAATACTGTTGTTGCTAGTAATCCTGTTCCCAATACTAAAACAGAAGTTGTATCTGTTCCTGTTACAAGGCCTGCAAAAGCAGATACAGTTGCCATAGCTCAGATTGCAAAAACAGACACCATTGTTGCTGTTGCATTAGCCAAACCTGCAGATACAGTCAAACAAGAACCACTTGATGAGGTTGATGCTATCAAAGCCCGGTTTGATAAACTCATTTACGCTAATAAAAAGAAAACAGTTGTTGCAACCCCTAAAACAATAGAATCTCCTAAGACGGAGATAGCGTCTGCTACCGTCCCTCCTGGCGATGATAGCCTTTATACTGTAAAGGAAGGGGACACTGCTTATAGTATAGCCAAAGACCACCATATTACATTGCACCAGCTAATGGATTGGAATAACCTGGACTTTGATAAAATAATGACAGGGCAACGTTTGATAGTAAAAAAATGATCTTTGGTACAGGTACGCGATAAATTCTTTACTAAGCTCATTTCTAAAGAAGAAATAAGCACACGTGTTTTGGAACTTGCCGAAAGGATCAGCAGGGAGTATGCTGGATTAAACCCATTATTCATTATCGTTCTTAACGGGTCTTTTATTTTCGCTGCAGATCTGTTACGTGCATTAAGCATACCTGCAGAAATGTCTTTCGTTAAGCTATCTTCCTATTCAGGAACCTCATCTACAGGTAATATCCTTACAGAAATAGGGTTGAAAGAAAACCCCGAAGGTCGCCACATCATTATAGTTGAAGATATAGTTGATACCGGAAGAACATTGTTCGCGTTCATACCTGAAATAGAAAAGCATCATCCGGCATCTGTAAAAATTGCAGCGTTGTTATCTAAACCAGAAGCATTAGCCTGCGATATTCATGCAGACTATGTGTGCTTTGAGATAGCCAACAAATTTGTAGTAGGCTATGGGCTCGACTATGATGGCCTGGGCCGCAACTTTCCAGATATTTATGAAGTAGTTAGTTAATAGAATATTGAGGTCAAAGCTTCAGCCTTTAATAGCCCCGATTGGCTGGCTTTATCAAACAGGGTTTGTATGGCTCTTCTGCCGATATCCCCCAGGTCTGTAGAATATTCATTCACATACAGGTCTATATGTTTGCGCATCACATCCTCTTCCATTTCCTGGGCATTGTCTTTTACAAAATCAGATAATACAGGGTAGGTACTCCAGGAGTATGCGAGGCTTTGTTTAATGATGCTGTCTATGGTTGCACAAAGATCTTTATCAAAACTCCTGCGTACCACAATGCCTCCCAAAGGAATAGCTGCATTAGCTGCATTTTCCCACCAATCGCCAAGGTCTATTAATTTTGTTAGTCCTTTTTGGGCATAGGTAAAGCGGCTTTCATGTATAATAAGGCCGGCATCAAATTCGCCATTTAAAACACGTTCCTCTATCTCACTAAATATGATCTCTGTTTTATTTTTCGCATTTGGGAAAGCAAGCGATAATAGCAGGTTGGCAGTAGTTTTAAAACCCGGTATCGCTATTTTGAAGTTGGCTATATTGGCAAGGTCTATGGGTTTTTTAGATATCAACAATGGACCAACTCCTTTGCCAAGTGCACTGCCGCTATGTAGCAATGCATAATTGTTGACCGTATGTAGAAATGTATTGTAGCTGAGTTTTGTAATATCCAGTTTACCTTCTTCTGCCCAACGGTTCAGTGTTTCTACATCCTCCATCACAAAATCAAACTGTATATCTTTGGTGTCTATTTTATTATTCACCATTGCATCAAATATAAAGGTATCATTTGGGCAGGGACTAAAACCGAGCGTCAGTTTCATAAATCAAAATTCAAAGGTCAAAAATGTTAAGCGAAGTTAGTTGGTTGTGTTTATTACAGAGATGCTAAAAAATCTATCAGCCATTTGTTCAAATTGATAATGGCATCTTTCATTTGCCATTTGCTTTTGTCACGCGGTTCTACATAATTAGATATACTGCGTACCTGGGCAAATGGAACATTTTCTTTCAGACATACATAATGAAATGCAGCACCCTCCATACTTTCTACCTGGCAATTGAATTTTTGTTTTCGTTGGGCTATTGTATAGGTATTACCGCTTACACTATTAACACTAAGCCCGGATACTTGTTTCAACCCTATTTTTTCATGAATTGGTTGGAGAGGACAGATTAGCTTCCCATTATTAAGAGGAGAACTATTTTTCTCTAAAAGACCCAGTTCAAATATATCAAGGAAACTATAATGGTCTTCTGCTCCAAGGTCGCCAAACTGCTCTGAGGTAATGAAAACCAGCTCTCCTAATGGTATGGTTTCATCAAAACTACCTCCTACACCTACTTGTATAGCAAGATCATAGGTATTGGCTATCAACTCTTTAGCTAAATTATAGGTAGTCGCTACCAAACCCACGCCTCCAATACAAAGCTTTATGCTTATAGCTCCTTTGCTATATGAATAGGGTGATTGTTGTTGCCAGTTTTGTTGCAATTGCTGCAAAAAAGGAGAGATCTCTCCCTCAGTTGCAGCTATAAGCAAGATGTTCATACTGCAAGTAACACATTTTTAATAAAAAGGACACTTGTGATTACTAACTTTATAACTAATTTTTACCCGTCCATTACATCTAGCTTAAGGCTAATTAAGGTTTTTGATGTAGGTTTGCGGATTAAATATAAATAAATGGTTTATTTAACACGTGTTGAGCATTTTAATGCTGCACACAGGTTGTACAACGAAAAATGGAATGATGCTCAAAACCTGGAAGCTTTTGGCAAATGTGCGAATGCTAACTGGCATGGTCATAATTATGAGCTGCATGTAACTGTAAAAGGTGAACCACATCCTGAAACAGGCTTTATATTAAATGCAAAAACATTAGGTACCCTGATACAGGATGTGATCGTAGAGCGTGTAGACCACCGCAACCTGAACCTGGATGTTGATTTTATGAAAGGTAAGTTCACCAGCGCTGAGAATTTTGCTATGGGTATCTGGAATGAACTGAAACCACACTTAGAAAGTACAGGTGCACAATTGCATTGTGTAAGACTGGTTGAGACACAACGCATTTATGTAGAGTATTTTGGTTAGTTGATATTTGGTAAATCCGACAGGCTTAATTTCACCGCAGATGTATAAAAAAGAAGAGCATTACAACGACGATGCAATCAAAAATATGATGGAGCAATACAGCTCTATTTTGAATGCTATTGGTGAAGATCCTTCGCGGGAAGGGTTACTGAAAACACCTGAAAGAGTTGCAAAAGCTATGTTGTATATGACGCAAGGCTACCATATGGATGCCCGTGCTATATTGAATGCCGCAAAATTTCATGAGGTATACAGCGAAATGGTGATTGTGAAGGACATAGAACTATACTCTATGTGTGAACACCACATGCTGCCATTCTTTGGTAAAGCACATATTGCCTATATACCAAATGGTTGTATCACCGGACTTAGTAAAATAGCTCGCGTGGTTGATTGCTATGCACGCCGTTTACAAGTGCAGGAACGCATGACCCACCAGATATTGGATGCCATACAGGAAACTTTGAACCCTGCTGGTGTGGCTGTGGTAATTGAGGCCAAGCACTTGTGTATGATGATGCGTGGTGTGCAAAAACAAAATAGTGTGACCACTACCTCGGCTTTTAGCGGGCAATTCCTGAAATCAAATACAACAAGGTCGGAGTTTTTGAAACTAATTACTGCGGATCTGTATTAACAGTTTCGTCGTTGCTTTTTTCTTTTTCTACTTTACGAGTACCTGCATACAATTCGTATTCCAGCAGGCGGCAGTCTATGGTGCTGGTGTAGAATTCTATTCTGCGTTTAGCCTTCAGTCCTATTTTTTTAGCCAATTCAAGATTGCCGGTAAATACATAACCAAAATAGCCTTTGCACTGTTGCTTCATGAAATCGCCAATGCGTTTATATGTGGCTTCCAGTTCTATTTCATCTCCCAATCGTTCACCATATTCAGGATTTACGAACATTACGCCCGCGCCACCATCTGGTACTGGGGTCTCAGCAAAATCGCAGATAGAGAATTTGATGAAATTTTCAACGCCTGCAGCTATGGCATTCTTTTTTGCATTAGCAACAGCAATATCACTGTAGTCGGTAGCTATAATAGTAAGGTTGGGTACCTTGATGATCTGCCTTTTTAGATTAGCCATTTCTTTTTCATACACAGTTTGATCATACCCCAACACGTGCATAAAAGCAAAATTGTCTTTATAAAGTCCCGGACGCCTGTTGGTCGCTATCAATGCGGCCTCTATAGCAACTGTTCCGGAACCACACATCGGGTTAATGAAAGGGCTTTTTCTATCCCATTTTGTCGCATAGATGGTTGCTGCTGCAAGTGCTTCCAGCATGGGTGCTCGGCCCGGTATCTTACGATAACCATGTCTTGCTAAAGAATCACCTGAAGTGTCTATAAAGACTTCCGCTTCCTCATTCTTCCAGAACAAATGGATTACTGTTCCTATAAGCTCTGCACCTGTTGACGGACGTTCACCTGTTTTATCACGCATCCTGTCTACAATAGCATCTTTTACGCGCAGGTTGGCAAACATGCTATTGTTAATGGTATCATTTAGCACATTGCTCGTAACAGAGAAATAGCCGGATGGGGAGAAAATAGTTTCCCATTTATAGCCAATGAGGTTGTGATAGATATCATCCGCATCACGCGCTTCAAATCTCTTAAGGCTATATAGTACCTGGCTGGCGCAACGCAGGTTCAGGTTCAGTTTTATACAATCATTGATAGTACCGAAAAGCCGCACCCCTGTTACAAACGTTTCTTCTACTTCAAATCCAAGTTCTTTCACTTCTTGTTCCAGGTATGGTGTAAGACGTTTGTGGCAGGTAATGGTAACAGATGATTTGGTATCGTATAATGACATGTAGTATAATTAATAGCTTCTTAAATAGTTGGATAAGACATCGTGTTATTTGGCAATGTCGATCTTCACTTTTTTATTTTTTATTTTCTGGTCTTTTATCAAGTGTAGTGCTGTTGTAGCATGTATCTTTTTAATAGCTACAAAAGAGAAAAAATCTTTTACTTCTATCAACCCGATATCTTCTTGTTTTAATTGTCCTTTATTGGCCAGGAACCCAACGATATCTATTTTGTTCACTTTGTCTTTTTTGCCTGCCGCTATGAATAAGGTGATCCATTTTGGCT
>Ga0207134_1195_pt1 | contig 14590 bp, 14 predicted proteins | sample Alteio_BWMinHeat_12_FD_153527 | JGI IMG/M metagenome (GOLD analysis project Ga0207134, IMG submission 153527) | Enriched cells from forest soil in Barre Woods Harvard Forest LTER site, Petersham, Massachusetts, United States -... | ecosystem: Environmental > Terrestrial > Soil > Temperate forest >... | reverse complement strand
GTAGAGCCCGAACCATGCTTGCCTCTGCGCGAAGCCCAGCAAGGTCACAATGGCCCGCGGAGTCACCAAATCGTGGCGCGACAATCCCGAGGCGTCCGCTTGAATCACGTCTCCCGGCGCGATTCCTGCCGCCGCGTAGAAATCCGCTGGAACTTTCATCAACTCGTCGGGCGTAGCCCACACAGCGTTCTGCCGCGCCACGGTCCGCAACAGCATTTCCGTGTGCAGGTTCTGGCTGATTTTGTTGATCAGTTTCACCGCGTCACCCAGCGGCACGGAAACGTGCTCCGCAAGCACCGCCGGATCGCCGCCGAGTTCCGCATGATCGTGGCGGGCCCTCGCGACGCCTGCCACCTTTACTCCTCGCTCCTCAAGCAATCGCTTCAATGTGGCCGCCGCATGCTGAGCCGGCTCTTCAATCGCCAGAACCAGTTTCCGCGGCGCGCTCTTCGCCGGCAGACTGCCCTTCACCACCACGATATTCGCGCCCGGCTCCCGCGTGAGCGTCAAATCCGGTTTCACGTCTGCGGCTGAAGTGGTCACTTCATTTTCAACCGTGAAATCCGGCGTCGCGGGAGTCACCGTCGCCTGCACGGGATTGCCCGCCTGTTCGCCGGGCGCGAGCGTCAGCGCCACCGTATTATCGTCCACGACGATTGCTGAGATGGCCGCGCCGTACTCCCACGCCATGTCGTCGATCTCCCAGCCATTCGGATAGCGTTCCCGCGGAAAATAGCTGTCGTCCCCGATCACATCCCCGGAAATTTCCTTGACGCCCTTGGCCACCACGGCGTCCGCAAGCTCCACGAGCACTTTCTCCGGCGGCCCATCAAATTCTTCCTTCAGTTCATAGGGGAATTTTCGGTTCGATAGATTCGGATCGCCACGCCCCACTAGCGTGAGATCTCCAGCCAGCACCCCCTCATTCGAAATCGTGCCACGCGTCTCCAGCGTCGTGTGGAAGCGGTACTCCGGCCCCAGTTTTGCCAAAGCCAAAGCTGTGGTGAACAGCTTCATGTTCGAAGCCGGAACGAAATACTTGTCTGCATTCTGCTCGTACAGCGTCTCGCCGCTTTCGGCATCCACAATGAGCAGCCCCCACTCCCCCTTATTTGTGGGCGCAGTTCCCAGCAACGCTTCCACGCGCGCGGCGAATCTCGCCCTGGCCCTCTTCGAAGACGCGCTCTGTTTCTTTGGGGCACAACACACCGGCTTTGGCTTTGTTTTCGATTGCGCACTCAGGCGTGGCGCGCCGGCTCCGAAAGTCCACACGGTGCTCGCCACGGCCACGGCCGCACATCGCTGCAGGATTTTCTCGATCCTCATTTTTCACTCACGCCCAAGTCGTTCTGGAAAAGTATAGTCGAAAGGCAACTCATTGCGTCTCCGGCGCTTCTTAATTTACGGAACCAACCCCTGAATCAATACTCTTTCCCAGGCCTCGTTTCCGCGGCCTGTGGTTGCGCCCAGCATGCGGGCACACTATGATGGCTCTAGCCCGGAAAACTACAACGAGGTGAACTGTGATTAAGCGAATCATTTCCTCCCTGATGGCGCTGGCGCTCGTTGCGCTGCCGCTCTTGGCCGCGGGAGACAAAAAGGAAACCGATCGCCTGGAAAACTGCGGGATGATCGTCAAGGAAGTTATGGATATTCCCGATAACATTCCCGAGGATCTTATTGATAAAGCGGAATGCATTATCGTCTTTCCGTCCGTGCTCAAGGCTGCCTTTGTCATCGGCGGCAGCTACGGCCGAGGTGCAATGACCTGCCGTAGTGGCGAGCATTTCACCGGCCCATGGAGCGCCCCCACAATGATGGCGCTGGAAGGCGGCAGCGTTGGGTTGCAGCTCGGCGGCCAGGCCACGGATTTCGTTCTGTTGGTCATGAATCCGCGTGGCGCTCGCTCCATCTTGAGCAGCAAGGTAAAGCTTGGCGCTGATGCGTCGGCTGCGGCAGGTCCAAAGGGACGCACGGCCAACGCATCTACCGATGCCACACTGCGTGCGGAAGTCTTGAGCTATTCCCGCGCCCGCGGCCTGTTCGCCGGCCTCTCACTGGAAGGCTCAACGGTTCGCCCGGACAATGACGGCAATGAGCGCATCTATGGCAAGAAGGTCGAGGCAGAGTCCATAGTGTTCAAGGGTGCTGTCGCCGTACCTCCCGCCGCTCAAAAGATGATCGCGTATCTGAACCAGAAGTCCCCGAAGAACAAGTCGGACCCCGAATCACTCAAGTAGTAGATCGAAGCCTACGACCCATCTCTGGACACCCCGGCTCAAGAGCGGGGTGTCTTAATTTGTATCCCGCCCACCGCGTCCGGCGATTTTTGGCTGCTGGCTGGGGAGAAAACGCCCTTGAAATCTGATCAAATATGACCTATAGTCATTGGTGAGCGTTGGTCACCATGTCCCGTCAATCAAAACTGATCTCCCGCGACAATCCCCGGGCGTCAACCTCCCCCTCTGACCGTCGCCAGCGTCGGAGTGCCGATATCCGCGAGCGTCTTTTCCGTGGCGCACTCGAACTTTTCGCCCAAAAGGGATTCGCCGAAACGACTGTTGAGGACATTACCGAGGCGGCTGACGTCGGTAAAGGCACCTTTTTCAATTATTTCCCGAGCAAGGACCACATCCTGCTGGCCTTCGGAGAAATGCAACTCAGCAAGCTAGAAGCCGCCATCGAGATGGCTCGCCGCACGGGCGAGCCCATGCCGGACTTCCTCCGTGCGCTGGGTGTCCGCATGACCCAGGAGCCCACTCGCAACCCCGCAATCATTCGGGCGCTTCTGCAGGCCTACCTTTCAACAACTCCGGTTCGTGCGGCGATGATGGCCTTGCAAAGGCGCATCCATTCCCTGCACACCCAGATGATTCAGCTCGGTCAGGACCGCGGCGAAATCCGCAACGACCTTCCGGCAGCGGAGATCGCGCAAGTTTTTCGCCAGACCATTTTCGGCACGCTTCTGATCTGGTCGCTTTACGGCGACGCCACTTTGCACTCCCGGATCGAAACCGCATTCAACCTGCTCTGGTCTGGCCTGGCGCCTCGCGGGAACTCGACGCCACCGCTGCTAGCCCCTTTGTTCACCTCAGGAGACTAGTTTCATGAGCCGCCAGCGCATCCTGATTCTTCTCGCTGCTGCCGCCGTGCTGGCCGCCACGGCGCTCTATGCCGGCTGGTTCCACCGTGACACCGGCCTGCAAGGCTCCGGCACCGTCGAAGCGCGCAACATTCGCGTCGGGTCCAAGATCGGCGGCCGCATCGACAGGGTTTTGGTCCGCGAAGGCGATTCCGTCCAGCCGGGTCAGGTCTTGATCACTTTTGACGACCAGGAGTTGCGCGCCGCGCTCCAAGAATCGCGCGCGGGCGCTGAAAAATCGCAGCGTGGCTATCGTCCCGAAGAAATCGCGGAAGCCCGCGCCGCGGCGGCTCAAGCCAAAGCCGAGTACGAGTTGAAGAAGAACGGCTATCGCCTGGAAGATATCGCCACTGCGCAAGCAGATCTCGATCACGCGAAAGCCGACGAAATCCGCACGCATCTCGATTTTGACCGTTATGACGCGCTCGCAAAAAAGGATCTCGTTTCAAAGCAGCAACTCGATACCGCCGAAGCCAATTGGAAAGTCGCCGTCGCCCAGCAGCAGAGCGCCCGGCACAAGCTCGATGAACTGCAGCGCGGCTACCGTCCCGAAGAGATCGCCTCCGCCGAAGCGCACTACCATCAAGCACAGGCCAACCTAGAAAAACTCCAGCGTGGCAACCGTCGCGAAGACGTCGACCTCGCCAAAGCGGCTTACGCTTATGATGAAGCCCGTTTCCGCGAGCGCCAGGTCACCGCTCCCTCCGCCGCCATCGTCGAGGTTCTTGATGTTCGACCGGGCGACCTCATCGCTCCGAATACGCCGGTCGCCACGCTTCTCGAAAAGGATCAAATCTACGTGCGCATCTACATTCCCGAGACCGAATATGGCCGCCTCAGGCTCGGGCAGAAGGCCGAAGTCCGAGTCGACTCCTTTCCTAAAACAGTTTTCGAAGGGGTCCTCGAACAGATTAACCAGCAGGCTGAATTCCTGCCTCGCAACGTCCAGACCCGGGAGGAACGCGTGCACCAGGTTTTTGGCGTGAAGATTCGCATCAATGATCCCGCCGGGCATGTGCTTGCGGGCATGGCTGCCGATGTGAAGCTCAAAGATGGAAATTGAGCCGATGGACGACGTCACGAAAAATCCCGCCGAATCTGCTATCTCCGCGCAAAATCTTGTGCGTCGCTTCGGCAACTTCACCGCCGTCAACGACGTCAGCTTCCGCGTTGAAAAAGGCGAAATCTTCGGCTTCCTCGGGCCCAACGGCAGCGGAAAAACCACCGTCATTAAAATGCTCACCGGCCTTTTGCCGCTCAGCAGCGGCTCCGCCTTTGTCGAAGGCCTCGACGTCCGCACCGATTCTGAATCCGTCCGCGAACGCATCGGCTACATGTCGCAAAACTTCAGCCTCTACTACGATTTGACCGTCGCGGAAAACTTGCAGTTTTACGGCCGCATTTACAGCCTGGAGCCCGCCCGCCTGAAGCGCCGCATCGACGAAATTGTCCAGCTCAACGGCCTCGCACCCTATCTGAATCGCCTGGCCGCGCAGCTTTCCGGCGGTTGGAAGCAGCGCCTCGCTCTCGGCTGCGCCATGCTCCATGAACCCACGCTCCTGTTTCTCGACGAGCCCACCGCCGGCATCGATCCGGTCGCGCGCCGCCAGCTCTGGGATCTCCTTTTCGAACTTTCTGGTCACGGGATCACGTTTTTTGTCACCACCCATTACATGGACGAAGCCGAGCGTTGTAGCCACGTCGCTTACATTTATTTCGGCAAGCTCATCGCCGACGGCACGCCCAACTCACTCCGCGAACTCCCGGACGTCCAGCCCCCCGGCACGTTGCGCGTTGAAATTGCCACACCTGAAGTCACGCGCGCTCTCCGTTTCGCGCGTCACCTCCCCGGCATCCGCAGCGCCACGATTTTCGGGCAGTCCATCCATGCGCTCATCGAAGACCATTTCAATCTCGACGACCTCCGCAACCAGCTTCTGATAAACGGCATCGCCGTCGCCGAGATTCGTCCGCTCGCTCCCAGCCTCGAAGACGTCTTCGTCGAACTCACCTACAAGCAGCAAGCCCTGCTGGAGGCCGCCCGTGCGTAACATTTTTCGCGGTTTCGGCGCCGTTTTCTATAAGGAAGCGCTTCATGTTCGCCGCGACGCGGGAACGCTCTTTTTTTCTCTCACCATGCCGCTGCTGCAGATGTTTCTCCTCGGTTTCGGCGTGGACACGAACATTCGCCAGATCAATACCGTCGTTTACAACGCCGACGGCCGCCGCGAAAGCCGCGAGCTTATCGACCGCCTGAAAAACTCCGACACCTTTCACATCCTCAGTTACGTTGAGAATGATCACGATCTGAACGATCTAATCATCGCCGGCAGAGCACACGTGGGTATCAAGGTCCCTGTCGATTATTCCGACCGCCTTCTCCACAACATGAGCGCCCAGGTCCTCGTCCTCATCGACGGCTCGGACTCCTCCGTCGCCGGCCAGGCCATCAACGTCACGACCGCCATCGGTCTCGATGAATCACTCCGCCGCGTGCTGAAGGACCGCGCTGATTTTGCAGTCGAGATGCGCCCCAAGCTGCTTTTCAATCCCGATTCCCGCTCGCCCAATTTCTTTCTTCCCGGCCTCACCGCCATCATGCTTCTTAACGTCACCACGTTTCTTACCGCCTTTTCCATCGTCCGCGAAAAAGAGCGCGGCACCCTCGAGCAGCTTTTCGTCACTCCGGTCCGTCCCTTCGGCCTGCTCCTCGGCAAATTGCTCCCCTACCTCGGCATCGGCTTTTTCGAGCTGTGCCTGATTCTCATTTTTATGCGCTTCCTTTTCCGCGTGCCCATTCACGGCAGCGTTCTCTTACTCGCGATCCTCGCGCTGCCCTATCTTTTCGCCGCGCTCTCGCTGGGCATCCTCATCTCCAGCAAAGCCAACTCCCAGGCGGAAGCCATGCAGCTCGCTTTCCTACCTATTCTGCCCAGTGTTTTCTTCTCCGGTTATATTTTCCCGCGCGAAACCATGCCAGCCCTGTTCAAACCCATCAGCTACCTCATCCCTGCCACGTATTTCATCAATATCACGCGCGGCGTCATCCTTCGCGGCGCAGGCATCAAGCATCTCTGGACCGACGGCCTCGCCCTGTTCGCGATCGGCACCATTCTCCTTATCATCGCCGCCCGCCGCTTCCAGAACAAAGTCATCATGGCGTGAAACTACGCTCTGTCAGCCGGCCTCTTTAGTAGCAGACAAGCCGCGGTTCTCCACATCCTCATTTCCGAACCGTCGTGGTAGTGATTAGACTGTTACCGCGAGCGGAGTGAGCACAGGCGGTCAAGTCCGGCGTTCCGTGCGCATGGGCGAACAGGGTGAGGTGACATGCTGATTCCTGTTTATATTGTCGGGTTTATTTTTGGCGGGATTTTTCTCTTTGCAGTCGCCCAGCGCGTTCCGCATAAGGGTACGCGGAAAGGGCTCCGAGCGGTTGCGATCTTTTCTGGGCCACTCTTCTTTATCGTTGTTTTCAGTTTTTCAGGATGGGAACGTGAAAAGGCCTATGAGATGGAATGGATCATAGGTAGATCCACAGAAGAATATCTCGGCCATGACAAATCACTTGCGAAAACGCAAGACGGCCTTGTTGTACTTAAGCGAAACATAGGTAACGACAACGAGTGCTATGATGGATTTGATTCTGGCCTACTTGCTCGCTACCTCGAAAACCTGCCAACACATAGCGTAAAGGTGCGATACAGGGTCACCTATGACTTTTACGAACCCCGCACTTATCGTATCGTCAGAATAGGAGATTTCGGGCATGACCCTAGCACCCATGAAATAGGGATTGGCATGCTCGTTGGGGGAGAAAGAGTCTTCCACAACTCTCTAGAATCCTGTCTACCTTGGTAGCTTTCGTCGAGGTAACAGCCCTGCGGAGAACTGAGTTCACGTCCAATTCACCCTTTGACTCCGCCTGCCTGATTTTGTTTTTTATTGCCGCACCGCGTATTCTGCTGCACTGTCCTGAAGTTCTGAGGAGACTCCGTGTCCTGCCCCATCTGCGAAAAGCGTAAAGCCGCGCGTTTTTGCCCCGCCAAAGGCGAAAAGATCTGCGCCGTCTGCTGCGGCACAGAGCGGGAAGTCTCCATCGACTGCCCTCCCGATTGTTCCTATCTTGTCGCGGCGCACCGTTACGAAGACGAGCATCGGCGGTCCCTGCCGGGGGACACGCCGCTGCTCGACGAAAAAATTCCGCAGGATATCGTCTACACCCACCAGCAGCTCATGGCCGCGCTGGCCTTCTCCATCGCCAAGTTCTGCGCCGTCCAGCCCGCCACCGTGGACGCTGACGTCCTCGCCGCTATCCAGGCCCTCGCCCAGACCTACAAGACGCTGAGCTCCGGTATCATCTACGAAAAACCGCCCGACGCACCGCTGCCGCGCGAACTGTATGCTGCATTGATCGCGCTTTTTTCGGAACTCAAAAAGCAGCAAGCCGAACGTGCCAGCTCAACCAGCCTCAAGGACTCCGAACTTTTCTATCTCCTGGTCTTTCTCTACCGCATGGGTTTGCTGCGCACCAACGGCCGCCCTCGCTCGCGCCGCTTCGTCGAATTCCTCCGCGGCCAATTCCCGCAATCCCCCGAGCTCAAGCGCGAAGAATCCCGCATCATCGTCCCCTAGCAGTTTTCCTTGTGGGACAGCCCTGGCTGTGCGCCTTCTCGCGGAACTATCCCGCCGCGCAAGCCTGCGTTGGTTCCATCTTTTGCGCCACCGCATCCCAACCTAGAGACAACTGCGAATGCGTCAATGCTTGTTTTATTTCCACCCACGGCCGCGACCGAAATCCACACTTCTCACGGATCCGCGCCACGCGCTCCGATGCTTTGCGCCGGTACTCTTCGGGTGCGTAGCCGTTCTTCGCGTACCACTGCTCGTATTGCTTCGCCAGGCGCGGAAATTTATCCCGCACAAACGGCAGGAACTGCTTCGCCGACGACGGCATCAAAAACAGCACTCCCGAGAAGAACCATTGTGCGCCCGCTTCTTTTGCTGCTGCCGCGACTGCTTCGAGCTCGCCTTCGCCGTCCGTAATTCCCGGCACCAACGGCGACGCCGACACACCGACAGCCAATCCCGCTTCGTGCAATTCCTTCACCGCCGCGAGCCGCAGGTCCGGCCGCGGCGCGCGCGGCTCCAGCATTCGCGCCAGCTTCACCCGCATCGTCGTCACCGTAATGTCGATTTGCAGCGAGGAGCGCGCCGCGATCTTCTTCAGCACGTCGATGTCGCGCACAATCTGATTCGATTTGGTGATAATCGAAACGCTTAGTCCTTCGCGCTTCGCCAATTCCTCCAGGCACGCCCGCGTCACGCCGTGTTCCCGCTCCGCCGGCTGATATGGGTCCGTCGCCGTCCCAATGGCGATGTGATCCGGTTTTTCGCCGCCCGACTTCTCCGACGCATACGAATACTTGCGTGAAATATCATGCACCAGCAAAGGCGCGGCATCCTTCTTCACATAAATCTTTTTTTCGAACTCAGACCCGTCCAGCTCCATGTACTCGTGCGTGTACCGCGCGTAGCAATACTTGCAGGCAAACTCGCATCCTCGATAGGGATTGATCGTCCATTCGAATGGCACGCGATTCGAATCGCAGCGGTTCAGGATCGACTTCACCGGCAGCAGAAAATACTCCGGCCGCTCGGCGGAATTTCGCCGCGTCTCCGCCGGCCGAGACGATGCTGCGAGGCGGGCAATGCCAACCAGTCGCGCGTGAGCGCGTTCGGGGGGCGCCGCGGCATCAATTCGAACCGGTCCTGTTTCACGGCCTTGGGTTCCGTGTTGGGTCCTGGACGCCGGGGGGCAATCCGCCGTCGCTTGATTCGAATTGCTGCCGCGTTGGTCCGCAACCGGGGCATGGTCACGAACCTGTTTTATTGGGCTTATGACATCAGGGCACTCAGGAAAGAGTTCTACTGTAGATGGCGAAGCGTGGCGGCGTCGAAACCGAAAAGCCGGCGCCGGTTGGGAGTGAACTGGAGACATAGCCCACCTCGAAGCACGCCGCAGTATTTCGCCTTTTCTTCGCTTAGTCAAGAACTATTTTCGCTTTTTATTCGTTGCGGGCAGGTCTTCGCATTCCGCTTTTCCCACGTACCTCCATGGGTACCGCGCGTCTTCGCCAAATCCCGTAGACAATTGCCTACCTCACCCTCACAGAGTATTCTCAATGTCCGGGAGGACCGTCATCGACGTGCTTCGGGGGTCCAAATACATCAAATACATTCTGTTCGCGGCAGCTGTGCTGCTCGTTGGCTTGCCTGCACTTTCCTTTGGCCAGAATCCTCCACCGGCAAAGAAGCTGCCTGCCGGTCCCTCCGCCCCTCAATCGACACACTATCCCATTCTCATCCTTGCCTTCGGCAACGATCCCAACTGGAGCCTCCGCATCGGCCTCAAAGGGCCGGAACGCTTGGATCGCCCGGGGTACCCGCCGATCCCTCTGGAGCCCGCCGAAGTTACCCATGAGGCCGCCGCCGATTCCTGGACCTATCACGCCAAGGACGCTGCCACCGGCGCGGCTGTGGCCGTTCATCTGACCCGCGAAGCTTGCACCGACGCCTCCAACGACACGCTGACTCCCGCGCCGCCGCCCGCGGGAAAATACTTCTTCCGTGCCTCTGTCGATCACGCGCAAATCGGCTCTCTAAAGGGGTGTGCCCGCATCGCCGCCGAGCTTTTCCCCAAGATCAACAATCAACCCGACGAGGACGAAGACGCCGACGCCAAGACGAAACCCCCCGTCCCCGTTTCCTCTGTTACCAATTTCAAGTCCCCGGTGGCCGTTGCCTATTTGAACGCCAGCCAGCAGCTAGTTCTTAGGCGAGGACAAGTCTCGCGAGTTGTGTCACCTCGGCCCTCGTCGGGCTTATCCGTCTCACACGATGGTAAGAAGCTCTTATTCACCGCGGACGACGCGCCGGGCCCGATTCGCACTCTTTACCAATATGAATTCGAGACCTCCGCCAAGCACGAGCTCCTCCGCGCGAACGTGCGGCAAGCATTTTGGTCTCTGGACGATAAGAGAATTGCTTTTCTCAAATGGGACAATTCAGCTTGGTCGCTCTGGATTATGAGCCCAGAGAATCCGCAAGCTGGGGCTAACATTTTTGCCAGAGAAGTCATGGAGTTGTTTGGCTGGGCGGACGATCACACATTGCTGGGGAGCAATCAGGACAACTTGCTCTGGATTAGCGACGACGGAAACATTCGGCAGCAACTACCTTTCCAGGAGGTTTTGGGCGGTAGCAACCACCTTGCCGTGATTGTTTCGGTTCGGCTGAATCCTGCCAATCCCGACATTCTCCTCGTATCCTTTCGGTATGTGCCACCCGCGACAGAGGTGCCACTTGACAAGCATGAAGGGAATTCGCCGGCGCTACTCCTCTATGAGATCAAATCGAAACGCAGGGTCGTGTTGACTCCCGTAGGAACCTGGGCTGAATTCGCAGAATGGTCGAGCGATGGCTTCCAAATTTTCTTCACCGGTGCCGATTCATCGCGTCGCTACGCCACCTACCGGATGTTTTGGGATGGCATCGGCCTGCAAAAATACCTCTCAGGCACCTCCCTTGTAATCGGCCAGTAGCCTTCCCGCCCCCACAGGCTCAATGGCAGCCAGGCTACCCTTGCCCGATACGTCGCAGCCACCCGATTCCACGCCTCCCGCGGTCGGTCTGGCGTTATACTTATGTATTGTGAGTACTAGTTCCACCGCCATTCCTCAACAGGTCGGCATTCTTGTCCTCGACGAAAATGCCCCGGGTGGAAGTGCGGTCAAGCAGATCCTGGACTCCGAGGGGTGGCGCGTCCGCATCGTCGCTGACACCCAGATGCTCATGGCCGAGCTGAAAACGGGGGAATGGTCTCTAGTCATTGCCGATGTAGCTATGACGGGGGTCGAAGGTCCCGCCTTCGTCACCCTGCACGAGCTTGCCAGCGTGTCCGCAGCTGATGGTGGCCGCGTTCGCGTTCTGTATCTCATCCCGGAGCTATCCAGCGGCCAATACGTTGTCCAACTGGAAGCCGCGCGCCTCCCCTACGTGCTTCGCCCCTACCATCTTCACGACTTTCTCGAAAAAGTCAGCGACCTGCTCGTCGAAGTGAAGGCCATCGAGGGTCCCATCCGTCAGGTCCGCCATGAATTCGGCGCCCTGCGCAAGAAAAAGAAGCAAGCTGGCCGTGCCAACTCCATGTTCGCCTCTCGCGACTCTTTCTCCTACACCGACGAGGAACTCGCCGAATACGAGAAACAGGAAGGCGAAGCCTCCAAGTCCAGGCGCAACAAGCCTCGCATCAACCTCGGCGACCCCAACGGCTGAATGGAGCAAAGCAAGCCCCAAGTCATTTGCTCTTAGTTTTCCGTTCTTCGTTCTTCGTCCTCAATTGTTGCCATGCACATCGCATGCTAGTTCGTCCCTCTGCCCCTACCTCACCGGGTCCGCTCCTTCTTCTGAACTAAAAACTAATAACTAATAGCTACTTCCCCTGCAAGGTTTCGCCGCTTCGCCGTTCTAATTGCGAATGGCATCCCCGCTGGTTCGCTCTGACCGGATCGGGGTTCACGCACAGGAGGCTTTCATGGAACGTTCGATTTTCACCGCCCTGATCGGCGGACTTCTCGGTATCACCGCTCTTGGCGGCCTGGCATTCGTCGGCTCCGCGCCGGGCTCACCTTCTGCTCCCGCACCTCGGCCTGAGGGCGATTGGCGGCTCCTCGATCCTGTCACTTACGAGAACATCTCCGTCTTTCCGGTCGTCAGCTCCTACAGCCAGGACACCAGTCCCTTCCTCACCCTCGAGGAAGGTCTCTCGACCGGCGAGGTAGCCGTCCGTGAGCAAGGTTCCGAGAGCATGGTTCGCGGTCGCGATGGCCGCCCCGTGTACCTTCCACAACCTTCTACTGGTGCTTCCGTCAACCAACTGGTATTGATCAACCGCAGCAAGCGCCCGCTGTTGCTGCTCGCCGGCGAACTCGTCAGCGGCGGCAAGCAGGATCGCGTCATCGGCAAGGACCGCATCGTTCCCGCCGGCGCGCCGCCGCTCCCTCTCGATGTCTTCTGCGTCGAGCACGGCCGTTGGACTGGCAGCTCGCAATTCGCCGCCGCCAATACTATCGTTCACCCCAGCGTGCGCGAACGCGCCGCCGTAGATCAGAAACAAACCGAGGTTTGGGATGCAGTTCGAAGCGGGACAACTGCCAAAGCGGCCCCTGCAGCGCCTCCTCCGCAAATCTCCGGGTATAGCATCCAGGGCGCCATTGCCGGTAATGGGCGCACTGAAGCGTACGAAAAAATTTACGAGTCGCGCGCCGTCGGGGTATCCATCGATGATTTCGTTAACGAAGTGCAACGCCGTTTTGCTAGCGCCACCTCCGGTCTAAAAGGTGAGCGCGTCGTCGGCGTGGTGGTGGCCTACGGCGGCGAAGTGGCTTGGAGTGACATCTTCGCTTCCGGCAATCTCTTCGATCACTACTGGCGCAAACTTCTGCGCAGTTACACCGTCGAAGCACTCACCCGCCCCACATACCGGCAAGCCGCCTCGCGCGACAACGCCAACGACTTCTTGCGCCGATTGAACGGGCGCGAAACTCAAGAAACCGAGCCTGGCGTCTACCGCTGGCGCGAAATCAAGGAAGGCCAGCTCGCTCAAATCGAGCTCGACACCCTCCAACCCAAACCCATGACCCTTCACCGTTTGCTCTTGCATCGCACCAGTTGACGGGTTTTATTTGGCGCAACCGTAGGGGCACGATAGATCGCGCCCCTACCCTCCCTGCCGCACCGTACTGCGATCCGGCGTCTCCGCAAGCAGCTGTTTCACAGTCTTTTTCAAATTGGGGTGCACCGCCTCCGGCGCAATCTCCGCCAGCGGCACCAGCACAAACCGCCGCAGATACATCCGCGGATGCGGAACCTGCAATTCCTTCGTGTCAATCGTCTCCGAGCCGTAGAGCAGGATGTCCATATCGATCAGCCGCGGCCCTTTCGCCACTGGCTTCTTGCTCCCCATTCGCAATTCGATTCCCCGCAGAGCTCGCATCAATTCCATCGCCGGAACGTCCGTCTCTCCCTCGACCGCGCAATTCAAGAACCACGCCTGGTCCAGGAAGTCCACTGGCTCCGTCTCATAAAACGACGACACCTGCGTGACGCGGACCGCTGCGCCTCCAAGCGCCGCAATCGCCGCGCGCAAATTCCCTTCTCTGTCTCCCACGTTTGATCCCAGCGATAGATAAACTGTCTTTTCAGCCATGCGCTGTCATCGACGGAGCCTACTTCACGGTGTCCGCGCCCGCTTTCGCGCACTGCGCGTCCTGCGCGCTCGTCGCGCCTGAAACTCCGATGGCTCCCACAATCTTTCCGTCCATGACCAGCGGAATTCCGCCCTCAACAGCCACCACGCCCTTCAGAGAGAGAACCCGCAGCCCCTCTCCCCCAGCCGCCACTACATCCTGGAACGCTCTCGTCGGCCGTTTGAAGAGTGCCGCAGTGCGCGCCTTATCGATGGCCACTTCCGCGCTCCCGAGCTGCGTGTTGTCCATCTTCTCGTAGTAAATCAGATTGCCCGCCGGGCCCACAATCGCCACTGCCATCGTCCAGTTGTTCTTCGCCGCCTCTGCCAACGCCGGCGCGGCGGCCTTCTTGGCATTCTCCAGGCTGATGGGCAATCCATACGGATTCGGCATTTGCCCCACAGCGCTACCGAGTGCACCGAGCACAACAAACAAGACAACGAACATCTTCACCAAGCTTTTCCGCGACATGTTCTCTCCTCCTCAGATTCAACCTGTAACCGCTTTCGCCTCGCAACGCGCCTTAGAGCACCTCGAAACTTTCAGACAATCCTATTCGCTCATTTGCTTTCCGCCACACACACAAAATTGCCGGCGTCGTTCGTATCGCCCTCTCCCTTATACTTGGCAATCTGCGGATACGGACAAAGCGGCCGGGTCATCTTCACGCCCTTTGCAGGGTCGCCGCTTTCGTATTTCGTGGCTACGATCGCGTTTGGCGCAATTCCCTTCTCCACCCATTGTTCCAGCGCCAGCTCCACGTTGTGCTGCGCGTCCTTCGCTCCCGCGCCGCCCTGCCCAAACGAGTCCGGTCCGGGACCGCCGCCGCAGTGCTGCATTCCCGGCACCATGTAGAGCCGCACGAACGCCTCTGTCTCTTGCCCGCGCATCCTGTTTGTCACGTCGTTGTAATAGTTAATCGTGTTGAGCGCCGAAATTGCCGGATCGTTCCAGCCATGATAGAGAATCAGCTTCCCGCCCCGTGTCTTGAACGCCACAAGATTTGCCTCCGTGGCATTCAGGAATTGCGCAGTTTTCTCATCTGCCGCTTTCTCGGCTTGATCGACGCTGGCATCCTTGTAATTCCAGTCCGCCTTGCCATAGACCATGTTGGAAAAATATCCGCCGCTGAAAGCGA
>Ga0207134_1196_pt1 | contig 14692 bp, 6 predicted proteins | sample Alteio_BWMinHeat_12_FD_153527 | JGI IMG/M metagenome (GOLD analysis project Ga0207134, IMG submission 153527) | Enriched cells from forest soil in Barre Woods Harvard Forest LTER site, Petersham, Massachusetts, United States -... | ecosystem: Environmental > Terrestrial > Soil > Temperate forest >... | reverse complement strand
AGTTGCAGCGTGCCAACACGAAATCCGGCAACAGCTCCGGCGAGATAAAGCCGCCAAGCCCTCATGAATTCCGGGCTGAACATTTCGGATATCTGCTGTTCGGACTTCTCAAATCGTGCCAACCACTGCTCCAGCGTTCTTGCATAGTGTGGCCGCAAGTTCTCGACATCCAGGACGGACAAATCCCACGGTTCAAACACGTGCATGACTTCGCCCAGCGCGGGTGCGTAGGCGCCGGGAAAAATGCGTTTTCTGGTCCACGTGCTGAAGGGGCGCGGATGATTGCGCCCTATAAAATGGAGGAGTCCGCGCCCGGTTTTGGCGAGCGAGCGGTGGATGATACTCCCCAGCTCTCGGTAGTGTTCCCGTCCAACGTGTTCCAACATTCCTATGGAGACAAACGCATCACACTCGCCGGAGATGTTCCGGTAGTCGTCTTCGATGAATTCCACTCGCTGGCTAAGTCCCAGCTCTTTTGCTCGCTTGCGCGCAAACAAGATTTGCTCGCGCGAAACATTGAAAGCCTTAACGGTCACTCCATAGTTTTTTGCCATGTGCAGGGCCAATGCGCCCCAGCCGCAGCCTGCGTCGACGACACGCTCCCCGGGCTGCAGTTGCACCTTGCGGCAGACGTAATCCAATTTCGCCGCTTGCGCTTGCTCCAGCGTCGCACCGGGCGACGGATAATAAGCGCAGGTATAGATGAGTTGCGGGTCGAGCCAGAGCTGGTAAAAATCAGTATTAAGATCGTAGTGTCGTTGGATATTACGACGCGAGCCGCGCAAGGAGTTGCGCTGAACATATTCCACGCACTTCGAGACGAGTCTGGCGTACCAGCTCTGATGTTCGGCTTGCGGCAGGGAGGGATAAAGGATTTCGAGTGCGGAGATGAGATCTCCCTCGAGCGAAATTCGCCCCTCGCTGTACGCATCGCCGAACTCAACTTCCGGATCGAGTAGCAGACGCAAGAGAGTTTTTCGGTCCCGGATGACGATATTGGCCACAGCCGGCGCGTCTTTTGGCGAAACTTCGGCGCTGTTTCGGAGCCCGAGCCGGACGGAGGGTTGACCCGCCGCCCGATAGATCTTTTGCAGTATCCACTCGTCGATTCGAGAGGACTTGTTTTGAGCTGACATGGCGGCCCCTCCTTGCCGGTGATGGAGGTCGGATGAATTCCACGATCATACCTCAGTAAGCGGCGGCACGAGTGGCGACCGCCGGCGAACCTGGGAGATGAGGCCGGATCCATATAGCAGGCTACCCGTCTAACTTTCGCTTCCCTTGGTGTAGACTTCCCGGTGCCTACGATCGGCGGGAGTCGGTCCGTGCGACAGTGAATCCGAGGTACCTGCGCAAATTGACGTGCGCACGCGCAGCCGGCGAAAACGGCGGGGTTGCGCGCGAGGAGTTTCCATGAAACGACGCGAATTGATCCGTGCTGGTGTTCTTATGGGTGCAGCCGCTGCGCTGCGCCCTCCGCGTACAATGCCGCAGAGTGCTGCACAGTCCTCCGAGCTGACGCCAGCGCAAAGCGGCGTTGATGCCTCGAAAGACCTCGCGGCACCAGGATGGAAGCCCCTTTTTTTGGACGAGCACCAGAATGAAACTCTCATCGTGCTCAGCGACTTGATGATCCCCACGACGGACACTCCCGGCGCCAAGGAAGCACTGGTGAATCGCTTCATCGATCTTGTGCTGGCTGCAGAGACGCCCGAGACACAACGGGCGTTCCTGAATTCTCTTGGCTATGTGGACGGCGAAAGCATGCGGCGTTTCAAAGCGGCGTTTCGCTACCTGTCACGAGAAGAACAAGGTGATTTGCTGCACGGGCTGGCGTATCCCCGCACGGGGAGCGGATGGGCTGGCGATACGAATGCCGTGCCCGATCCGGGGCACGCTCATTTTGAAGCGCTAAAACAGCGGATCATGATGGCCTATTACAGCTCGCAGATTGGCGAGCGTGAACTGGGCTGGGATGGCGCCTTTGCACACGGCAACTATGAAGGCTGCGATCATCCGGAAGGGAAGCATAAGTGAGCATGAATTACACAGCGCAGGACGCTCCACAACAAACCTACGACGCCGTGGTTGTGGGATCGGGCGCCACGGGCGGCTGGGCCGCGAAACAACTTGCCGAGGCGGGGCTGAAAGTCGCCTTGCTCGAAGCAGGCCGCGCGGTCACCCCGAAAGAATTTACCGAGCACATGCCGTCCTACAAGCTCAAATACCGCGATCACTCGCCCGAGGTCGTGCGCACGCGGCCCATCCAAAAGCAGTGCTACGCGTGCATGGAATATAACTACGAGTGGTTCGTCAACGATCTGGAAAATCCATACAGCACGCCCCCGGGCAAACCGTTTACATGGCAACGGTTGCGCGTGCTCGGCGGGCGGTCGCTGGTCTGGGGCCGTCAGAGTTACCGCCTGAGCGACAACGATTTTAGGGCGGCGAGCCGAGACGGGTACGGCGATGATTGGCCTATTGGCTACGCCGATCTTGCTCCCTATTACGACATTGTGGAGCGGTACGTCGGTATCAGCGGAGCAACTGAGGGCAATGAAATGCTGCCCGATGGGCAGTTTCTGCCGCCAATGAAAATGAGCTGCGGGGAAGTTCTGTTAAGAGAACGCGTCAAAGCCAAGTTTGGACACACCGTCACGATCGGGCGCGCGGCCGTACTCACGCAAAATCATAATGGCCGCGCCGCTTGCCACTATTGCGGGCCTTGTGAACGCGGTTGCAGCACGTTTTCCTACTTCAGCAGCCCGTTTACGACCGTTAAGGACGCGCTGAGCTCCGGCAACTGCACGCTGATCACGAATGCCGTAGTAAGCCGCGTAAACATGGACGATACGGCAAACAAAGCGCGTGGAGTGACCTATGTGGATCGCGTGACGCGTCAGGTGAAGGAAGTCCGCGGCAAAGCGGTGATCCTTTGCGCGCAGGCATTGGAATCCACGCGCATCTTGTTGAACTCCTCGACGCGGGAATATCCCAATGGACTGGCAAATTCGAGCGGCGCGCTGGGCCGTTATCTAATGGATCATGTCGTCGGGGCAGGAGCCTCGGGGCGTCTGCCGGAGTTCAAAGCTCTTCCTAACGCAAACGAACCCCAACGGCCCAACGGAATTTACATCCCTCGCTTCCGGAACACTCCTTCGAGCAGCAAGCATTCGCGGTTCTTACGTGGCTATGGTTATCAGGGCGGGGCCGGAGCCGAATTTAACTTCAGCGCGGAAGGGTACGGAGCGACGCTCAAGGACGCCGTGAAGGAAGGCGTTCACGGGATTTCCCTGGGAGCTTTCGGTGAGTCGCTGGCGCGGTGGGACAATTACTGCGAGATCGACCGCGACCTGAAAGATGCCTGGGGGATTCCCGCATTGCGCATTTCCATGACCCATGGCGACAACGAAGCCGCGCTCATGGAGGACGCCGGGGCCACTGCGGCAGAAATGCTGGAAGCGGCAGGCGCGAAGGAAATCCGCGTGCAAGCGAAGGTCGAAATGCCAGGCATGGCCATCCACGAACTGGGCACCGCACGCATGGGGATTGATCCGAGAAAGTCGGTGCTCAATGCGTTCAATCAGGCGCACGACGTGAAAAATGTGTTCGTAATGGATGGGGCGAGCTTTGTGTCGTCTGCATGCCAGAACCCGACGCTCACGATGATGGCCGTCACCGTCCGCGCATGCGCTCACTTGATTGACCGTTTCCGCAAAAATGAGATGTAATGCAAAATCCCTCCGCACCCCTTTTCATGGAGGCATAACACTCCGCGGAACCTCGAACTGCTGATAACTCGCGGCACCGGACATCAGACGTACCAGGACCTCAAATGTCCGGTTGAGCCGGCAGCGTTAATCACGCATGTAGCGGGCAGCCCGATTGCGATTCTCATGCATGTGGCTCAAAAGGAAGAGTTTGCAGGAGACAGGAGCATGACTCGAAAGCGTTTGCGTCTGGACTCATCGCCTGGGGCGGCGAGGGCAAAGACGCACGTTATCTGAGCAAGCCTCGCCGTTTGTTGGGCAAGCCGCAAGAAGGGGATCGCAAGCTGCTCCTGTACATGGCATGGCCTAGAAAATGGCCGGAACGAGGTCTCGTCGAATCGAGGCAAGCAACTAATCCCGCCGGACGGGGTTAAAGGCGGCAACACTCAGGACAGCCACGGCAGTGGACTGGGAAGTCGATCAGAAAGGATTCTCCCTCGACAGCAAGGGAAGCAAAGCCGATGGGGCTCGCCGCACAAAGCGGTGGAGGTGGGGACATGTCGAGTCTGCAAGAATATTTCAGCGCGCTTGCTGTCCTTCGAAACATTCGTCGTTCAAATCCCCGTCGCGATGACCGCTTCTAGAAGTTGCTGGCCGCACCCCAGCAAAATCATGTGGCGGGCAGAACTTTTCGGGCCGAAACATGAAATTGAATAAACACGAACCAGCTAAGGCCAACATCGCTGGACTCACGTCTCAAGTGCAACAGGCCGAGATGAAATTAATCCTGGCCGGTACGTGGCCACCACTCAAGCCATTGCCGGTATTCAAGTACGAAAAAGATGAGTATCGTGCCACGATTCATTTCGACAAGACACGCGGAGAGTGGGTCTGTCGCAAAACATCTTTCCCGTCCAACAAGGTTCAGGAACTGCGTGGTGGATTGACAGAAATAACCATGGCATTACCCCATGGTCAAGAAGAAGTGTTCACCGAAGCTGTCGCAGCAGAACAGCAAGAACAAGAATTGGCGAAGGAAGCCAAACGCCGCCTCCAGGCCATTCTTGAGTGGAGAGAGAATTACGCGAACGGCGCATTCTATTCTGAACTGCAGGACTATCTTTCAGAAAGCCAGCAAGATGAAATCTACGACAGCATCCGGCTGTCTCTTACTGCTCGGCAGCTTCAGTTCAACCCGAAAAATGTTGCGTTCGTCTTTGACGCACTTTCGAAAGCGGGCGGCAGGCTAGCAACACTCATTGAAATCGGGCAGCGGAATAAGGCGGAGAAGGAAGCGGTCGCACGGGCACAAGCGGAACCAGCCGCACTCGAAGCAGAACGCCAGGTGCCGGTTGCGGCGATTTGTCCTACGCGCGACCGCCGCCTTCAGGCGCGTACCACTCCTGCTTCCCGCGCGTACGTCGAGCTCGGCGATGCCAATAGCGGCATCGTCCTCAATATAAGTGAGACGGGCATGGCCGTTGCTGCAGCCGGCCTCCTTGTAGCAGGTGACTACCTCCCACGCATTTGCTTGCAATTGCCCAGCTCCAGGCAAAGCATCGAAATCTCCGCACAGATTGTGTGGCTAGCGGAATCGAAAAAAAGCGCAGGCATCCGATTTGTTGATCTCACCGCCGAGGCCCGCAGTCAAATTTCAAATTGGATCACCTCCGAAAAGTCAGCCCCGGAACTTGAAGGCTTAACGCGGGCGCCTGTTGAGAGCCACATCCCCGCAACCCTCGAAAGCTTCCCAGAAGAGCCGATTGGAAGTGTCTTGCCTGAGCAAGACCAACCCTCTTCGCCCGAACAGATTGCGCACACTGCGTCTCAAGCATCTAAGATCGTGACGCCTGAGATTCTGGATGCGACCCCTCTATCGCTTGTCGAAGTTCTCCAGGAAAAAGTGCGCCGCCACGCTCCAGTCGCCGGTTTTGGACCGCAAGTACGAACAGGCAAAGTTGAGTCGCCAGCGGATCGCATCGAGAACTCGGACTCACGCTTACATGTTCTTGAAATATCCGGATTTCAAGTCGCAGGAGTAGCGTTTTTGTTCGCGGTGATCAGTCTTGCCGTTGGGCTCACAGTGAGGCGCGGCCCGCTCGGAAAACGCCTCTCGGACGCCCAGAAATCAATATTGGCTGTTGATGCCACGTCACCGGCACCGTCTAATCGCCCAGGCGAAATGACTTCGCGAACTTCCACTCCATCGGCGGCAAATACCTTAAATACGCCTGCAGTAAATCCGCCAGCGACGGCGACGGAAGAATCGCGCTCAGAAAGCCCGTCCGCTCAATCCCTCAATGTACGACCGGAAGATTCAGTTGCCAGCCTGGGGCCTATCGGACCATCTTTAGCAATAACGACGCGACCCCTCACTGATTCCGATAATCCCGAAGCCAGTCCTGAGCGCAATGGCGCGGCCGGGCTAATCGCGCGAAACGCACCGCTACGCGCGAGTCCCAAACCCACACATTCACCCAAAGCAGTCGGCCCGACAAGTGGCGTACCGAGAAACCCCGCCCCACGCAGGGTAACGCTTGCGACGCGCGCAGCGCCGCACCTATCATCGCCTTCCGCAATCCTTGTCACTGGCCCAGGCGATGGCAGCAAGCCGTTCAGGCTGACTTTGCCGGAAAAACCGATTGCCGCCTCCTCTTCGTTCGCCATGACCTCGCAACTTTCTGTTCTTGTTGCTCCTGAGCCCGGATCTGCAGTGACTCATAAACCCGATCGATTGCAAGCTGGAGAACTTGTCTCCTTCGTTTGGCCTCGTTATCCAAGGCCGGGGGATCGACATGGATCGTCGGAAACGGTAAAGGTCCGCACCACCATCGGAATGCTCGGCCAAGTGCAGGATATAAAGCTCGTGAGCGGCTCGACCTCTCTTCTTCCTGCCGCAATGAGCGCCATTCGCCTGTGGCGTTTTAAGCCCACCCTCTTGAACAAAAGGCCTGTCCAAGCTCAACAGGACGTCACGATTGAATTCCGGCCGCCACAGTATTTGTCGCACGTGCCCACTCAGCAGCCATCGCACAACTAGCGGCGGTTAGAGATGATAGTTGTAAGAATGATCTCCTGACGCGTTTTTCGCTGGCGTCGGTGTATGATACTGCGCAGGTCCCAGGTTTCCCTTCCGCAGTAGGGGTTGTATATGGCATTCCGTGTCCTTAAGTCCCTCGCGACGACTCTAATCGGCGTCGGCTGTCTCTTGCTGCCTGCCTCAGGTTTGGCGCAAGCCCCCCCAGTGCAATCTTCTGGTGGGAGGCCAATAGGCGGCGCAGCCGCGCACCCGGTGCGCCTAATTGTGCATGTCCTGGATGTGAACGGGAGGCCGGTCAGCCAGCTGGCGCTTGTCTCAGTGACCCGGATAACGGACCAGTATTGGCAGCAGATGTTGGCCCAGGCTGGCCAGGCATCCTTCGATAATGTCACGTCAGGCCGATATATTGTCCAAGTGGTTGCAGCCGGCTATGAGAAGGCAGTCGAGGACGTTGACGTTATTGGATCTGAGGGAAAAGAAACAGTTTTCGTTACCTTGCAGCCTGAATCATCGCGTGGCGGAGGAGCAACAGTTGTGCCCGGGCCTCCCGTACTCGCTCCCAAAGCCCAGAAAGAGCTCGGGAAGGCAGTCGAAGCGCTCCGTGCGGGAAAGCTCGCGGAAGCGCGTACGCACCTGGATGCGGTGTATCGTCTCGCACCGTCTCATCCCGATGTGAATTTTCTCTTCGGCGCGTATTCATCGCGGGTGAATAACTGGCCACAGGCCAAATCCTACTGGGAGAAGGCTATCGCCTTCTACCCGCAGCATTTGCTTGCCCAGGTTTCCCTCAGCGATGCGTTGTTGCGCGAAAACAAGCCCGCGGATGCAATTCCCCATCTCAAGAAAGCCCTGGAGATCGAGCCGAATTCGTGGCGCGCCCACGCGCTCCTCGCCGACGCCGATTTGTACCTGGGTTCGTCGGAGGAGGCGGTCCGCGAGGCGGAACGCGCCACAGAGCTCGGCCACGACCGCGCCGCTGAAGTCCTGCCCACGCTGGCGCGAGCGCTCGCGGCGCAAGGGAAGGCCGACCGCGCCATCCAAATTCTGGAATCTTATCTTCGAGAATATCCAGCGAATATTGCCGCGCAAAAACAATTGGACTCCCTTCGTCCTCCCCCGGCGGCCGTCGCTGTCAGTCCTCTTTCTTCTGCTCCCGCAGCTCCAGCGGTTTCCGTAACGGCCGCGGCGGTTACTCCCTCGAATGTAGTCGCGCTTCCCCTGCCCTCCAACTGGCTCCCTCCGGATGTAGACGAGAAAGTGCCACCCGTCGAGTCCGGAGTCCCCTGCCCGCTGAACGAAGTCGTTCAGAACGCTGGAAAGCGCGTGCGGGAGTTCATTCTCAATGTGGATCGCTTCACGGCCACGGAGTCTTTCTTCCACGAATCGGTGAATGCCTGGGGATTTCCTGCCTCTCCGGAAAAACGCAAGTTTGATTACGTTGTCTCCATTCAGGAGGTTCGCCCGGGCATCCTGGCCGTATACGAATACCGCGACGGGGGTCTCTCCTACGAGAGATTCCCAGGTGGAACGGCCACCCTGGGGCTGCCCTCACTCGTACTGATCTTTCATCCCTATAGTGCCGTGAATTACGATATGACGTGCGAAGGGTTGGCTCGTTGGAACGGGGGGCTGGCCTGGCAAGTTCATTTCCGTCAGCGGCGTGATAAGCCCAGTAAGGATCGCGGCTATCGGTTCGGGGAATCCGGCCCATCCCACCCTGTTGCCCTTAAAGGGCGCGCCTGGATCGCGGCGGACACGTTCCAGATCGTGCGCCTCGAAACCGATCTTGTCGCGCCGCTGCCGGAGATTCGTTTGGTCGCGGACCACACGGCCATCGAATACAGCGCCGTGCATTTCCGCAAGCGCAATGTGGATATGTGGCTTCCGCGCACGGCGGAAGTCTTCTACGACTTGAAAGGGCGCCGCATTCATCGGCGGCACAGCTTCAGCGACTATATGCTCTTCTCCGTGGACGACCGGCAGCGGATCAGCGTGCCCAAAATCGAGGAGGCGCCCTCCACGGAATCCCCGTACGAACCCACAAAGCCAAATCCGTTTTAACTCTCGATGACTGTGACGCCGCAATGGCATGAACGATCAGCCTTCCAACAAAGATGCCAGCGGTAGAAGCCCTTCCGTATCTTCGCGCAACGGGTGAAGGCTTGATTGCTCCCCGGCGTAGCCAGCATGCAGGGTTTTGAGGTTCCGGGTTGTTTCCGACTTGCAATGTGATTTTCACATGCCGAGCGTTCTGAAACTTCGAGAGGTACTATGAAACTTAACTATTATCTTTTAAAGAGCACCGTGGTGGCAGCACTTGGGGGACTTCTTTTCGGGTTCGACACAGCTGTGATTGCTGGGGCCACCCATGCACTGACGGAAACATTTCATCTATCACCAGCAGCGTTGGGAATGACGGTTTCCGCAGCGCTCTGGGGAACGATCCTGGGATCCATGCTGGTTGGAATTCCCGGCGATAAATTTGGCCGCCGTGACAGTTTGCGCGCCATGGCCGTCCTGTACCTCGTCTCAGCTCTGGGCTGTGCCTTCGCTTGGAACTGGAGCGCACTCGTTCTTTTCCGCTTCATCGGAGGCCTGGGCATCGGCGGTTCATCGGTGCTCGGCCCGATGTACATCGCGGAGGTTGCGCCCGCTAAATGGCGAGGCCGGCTCGTGGGGTTGTTTCAGTTCAACGTCGTCTTTGGAATTCTGCTTGCCTACCTGTCGAACTACATCGTAGGAACAATGCAGTTTGGCCCCGCCGAATGGCGCTGGAAGCTGGGCATCCCGGCGGTTCCCGCCATACTCTTCCTGCTGTTCCTTTTTGGAATTCCGCGCAGTCCCCGCTGGCTGGTTAAGAAACAAAGGATTGCGGAAGCAAGAGACGTCCTCCGGCTAACGGGAGAGGAAAATTACGAGCAGGAGCTCCAGGAAATTATCGTTTCGATCGATGCGGACCATGTCGCTAATGATTCGCTGTTCTCGTGGAAGTACCGCCTGCCGATTTTTCTAGCCGTCTCGATCGGCATGTTCAACCAGCTGTCCGGAATCAACGCGATCCTCTACTACTTGAATGATATTTTCGCTTTTGCTGGCTTCAACAAAGTGTCTTCCGACTTGCAGGCCGTGGCCATTGGCGCTACGAATTTAATCTTTACAACGCTGGCTATGTCCGTAATCGATCGCATCGGCCGCAAGACACTGTTGCTAATCGGTTCGGTAGGCACAGCGGCGTGTCTCGGCGGCGTCGCTGCCATCTTCTTTACGCGCAGCCACCAGAACCTTCTCGTATGGCTGCTGATCGGGTACATAGCGTTCTTTGCATTTTCTCAGGGGGCGGTCATCTGGGTATTCATCAGTGAGGTCTTTCCCAATCGCGTAAGAGCTAAAGGCCAAAGTTTGGGCAGCTTTTCCCACTGGTTCATGAATGCGCTCATTTCCGGAATCTTTCCACTTCTGGCCGCGTCGTCCGGCGGATACCCTTTCGTTTTTTTCGCTTTCATGATGGCTTTCCAGTTTTTCGTGGTTTTATTTGTCTATCCTGAAACCAAAGGCGTGTCTCTCGAGGAAATGCAGAAGAGGCTCGGGATCGCTTGAGCCGGTCAGCGCGGCGCACTGTTCCGTCAACCGTTAAATACGGCCCCGGCCATCATTTCTTTCGAATAGGTGTACAATTGCCGCGTTTCCGAAGCCGGGGAAGAGGAAGTGCCGGAGGCCAGTGTCGATACTGCTTGGGCTATAGCCATGAACAAGAGGACTTTTATCAGGGTCTTCGGTGCGCTGTTGGCAGGCCCCGTTATCTCACCTCTGTTGGCCTGGGCGTCAAAAAAAAGCCTGCAGAACTGGGCGGGCAATCTGGAATACAGTACTGACCGCTTGTACTCCGCCAACTCGCTTGAACAGGTGCGGAGTTACGTTAGGAAACAGAGCAAACTAAAGGTACTGGGAACGCGCCACTGCTTCAACAACATAGCAGACAGCACAAATAGGTTCCTATCTTTGAAGTCGATGGACAAGGTCGTTGCGTTGGAGCCGGAGGCGCACACCGTGACGGTCGATGCGGGCATGACTTACGGTCAACTGTGCCCGTACCTCGATAGCAAGGGCTATGCGTTGCACAATCTCGCCTCGTTGCCCCATATTTCCATAGCGGGAGCTTGCAGCACCGCAACGCACGGTTCGGGCGAAAAGAATGGCAACCTCTCGACGGCAGTGTCAGCACTTGAAATCGTCACAGCGGTCGGCGAGGTGGTTAAGCTCTCCCGCTTAGAGGACGGCGATGCGTTTCTGGGAGCGGTTGTTGGGCTTGGCGCGCTTGGCGTAATCACAAAGATCACCCTCGATATTCAGCCAACCTTCCTGATGCGGCAGTACGTGTATGAAAATCTGCCGCTCAATGAGGTGAAAAACCACTTTGACGCCATCGAATCAAGCGCGTATAGCGTCAGCCTGTTTACCGACTGGCAAAACCAGCGTGTCAACGAGGTTTGGATCAAGAGCCGCGTTGAAGAAGGACAAGCGTTTGACGCAACCGCGGAATTCTTCGGGGCGAAACGCGCTACCAGGAATCTGCACCCCATTGCTGAACTTTCCGCTGAGAACTGTACGGAACAGATGGGCGTGCCTGGTCCTTGGTATGAACGACTGCCGCATTTTCGCATGGGGTTCACGCCTAGCGCGGGAAAAGAGTTGCAATCGGAGTACTTCGTGCCTCGTCAGCATGCGGTCGAAGCAATTCTCGCGGTGGAACGGCTGCGCGATCAGGTCAGTCCGCACTTAATGATTTCCGAAATCCGTACGATTGCCGCCGACAATTTATGGCTGAGTCCTTGTTACGAACAACCCTGCATAACCATCCACTTTACTTGGAAACAGGACTGGCCAGCGGTCAGGAAACTGTTGCCGTTGATTGAAAGGGAATTAGCTCCATTTAAGGCCCGGCCGCACTGGGGAAAGCTTTTTGGCATGTCGTCGGCGGAGCTGAAATCCATTTATAAGAAGTTGCCCGACTTTGTCCAATTGAGCAAGAAGTATGATCCGCATGGCAAATTCCGCAATGAATTCCTGAGCGCAAACATTTTCAGCGGCTAACGTCGAGATCGGGTCTGGCTATTGGCAGCGGGCGGGAGAGTTGCGAGCGAAGGTGCTGGCGAAGCGCTGCAAAGCACGCCTCGGCGAAGCGCTGATTGCCGTGCAACGTTGTCCATGCCTACGACTCCAGACCAGAATCTCCTTCATTGGTTTTGGCCGGAAGCGGCGTCGGATCGGACCTTCGGCCAATTGTAGACCGGATACTTCGGGCGCTTAACAGGCGGCACAGGATGTTCCTTCAGATCCGCGAGCGTCACGGAGACGGCCTTCTCCAACTGTGGGTCATGACCTTGTCTCCACAGTGCGGGATCGAAATCTACCTCGATGTCCGGCGAGACGCCTTTGTTCTCCACGTCGAATTCGCCTGTCTTCGGATTGAAGAGACCCCAGCGAGGTGCAGTGATTTCTCCGCCATCCATCAGCGGCGGATAACCGCCAATGCCGATCAGGCCGCCCCAAGTGCGCGTGCCGATCAAAGGGCCGATGCCGAGCTGCTTAAACATCCAGGGCAGCGCATCTCCGCCGGAGCCAGCGTACTGATTAATCAGCATCACTTTTGGGCCGAAGATCACTTGGGGTATGTAGTTGTCCTTGCCTTCGCGGGTCATGGCAGCCATCAGCAAGGGGCGGTTCAGCCAGTCCACGATGTAGTCGGCAATCCATCCGCCGCCATTGAAGCGTTCATCGATAACGGCACCTTGTTTCGAATTTTGAGCGAAGTAATAGCGGTTAAAGTTGGTGAAACCGCCCACCGCGGTATCCGGCAGATAGACGTAGGCGAGCTGGCCGTTGCTCAGTTCATCCACTTTCCGGCGATTGCTGTCCATCCAGTCGCGCATGCGCAGAGAACGTTCGCTGGCGATCGTCACCACGGTCACCATGCGCGCGTCTTTTCCACTTGGGTCCGGCCCCACCTTAAGTTGGACAGCTTTGCCTGCACGTTCGACGAAAAAACTATAGATTTCGTCGCTGCCATGCACTTCGCGTCCGTCCACAGCCAGCAGATACTCGCCTCGGTGAATGTTCACACCCGGTTCCGTCAGCGGAGCACGGAGGCCTGGGTTCCAATTCTCGCCGAAGTACACCTTGGCAAAGCGGTAATGGTCATGATCGATGGTGTAGTCCGCACCAAGCAATCCCACCTTGGTTTGCTTCACTTCGGGGCGGTCGCCGCCGAATATGTAGATGTGCTGAGCGGTGATCTCACCGAGCATGTCGGCCAAAATGTAATTGAGATCTGCCCGGCTCATCACGTTGTCCACATACGGTTGATAAGCCTTCGTCAGCAATTTCAGATCCGCACCATGCAGGTTGGGGTCGTAAAAGAAGTCGCGCTCAATTCGACTGACTTCGCGGAACATCTGCTGCCATTCGGAACGAGGATCGACGTACACCTTCATGGATTCCAGATGCAAGGTTCCGTCAGGCTTGCCAGGCTCACTCGGTTTCCCAATCGCGTCCACGGGCCTGATGATCCAGGCGCCGTGGGGTGGTTCGCCGGCTGGTGCAAGCGGATTTCTCGGCGGAAGTTGCTCGTAAAGTGCCTTTTCGCGATTAGAGGAAAGAACGAAGCCGCCGATGTTGTCTAGAAGGTTGTCCGTCTTTTGCGTGCAGACGTCGAACTTGTGAAGGACGTGGCCGCTCGGATTGCCATCATCCACGGCCGGACTCTCCAACAGGTATAGCACGTGAGTTTTTCCGCCGAGCAAGAAGTCGTAGTTTCGAGCGGGAATCGGCAACGCCAGGATGCGCTGGTTGATATTCTCGAAATCAATTTTCACATCCTGAATTTCTTTGGCGTCTTTCGCGTCCTTAGCACCTTTCTTCTCGTCGGTGTTTTTGTCTCCCTTCTTTGCGGCGGCATCCGAGGAGGGGGCGGGGCCCGATTTGGCTTCGCCCTCGGATTTGCACTCATCGGCATCGGCAGGATTCTTGGGTGAATTCGCCGCGGCGGCTTTGTCCAAGGAACTGGTCGGCGGGGTAATCTTCTCTTCGTCGCTTTGCGGAGCCAGCGGTGATTTCAGGTCGCTGCGCAGAACAATCACGTAGGCGCTGCGCGTGATGGGAACTTTGAAGGCGCCCATGCTCGCGGCGAGCGCGGGCCCGTCGTCGGTGCTGGCGAAGAAATAGAGATACTTTCCATTCTGGTCAAAAGCGACGGAGGCGGCGTCGCTTAAACCGTCCGTCAGTTGGTGCACAGTTTTTTCTTCGACACCATAAACAAATACGGCGCGCAGCGAGCTATCGAGTTGGCGCGTATAGGCGATCCACCGACTATCCGGCGACCACACCGGACTGAAGCCCGAGCCGGGGCCACCATCGTACGGATTGGTGTCCACAAGGACCGGTTTTCCCGAATCAGCGTCCACATACCACAGGTTCAGGCGCTTGTCGCTGTAGGCAATCTTCTTGCTGTCGGGTGACCACATGGGCGAGTAGTAGAAAGACGGGGGAGTGCCCAGACTGATTTTGTGCACTTCGCCCATGCCATCCTGCATACGGAGGTGCAACGCATATTCGCCGGATTCATCCGAAAAATAGGCAATCCATTTCCCGTCGGGTGACCAGGCGGGGTCGCGCTCGGCTGCACCAGTCGTGTTGGTCAGGTTGCGGATGTCGCCATGCTCCACGGGCACGGTCAGGATTTCCCCATGCGCTTCAAAGACAGCTCGCGCGCCCGTTGGCGAAACGCCGGCGTTCTGGATTTGCTCGGCGGCGTTTACGTAGTGTGGCCGCACTGCAGGAAAATCGCCGGTGACGTGGATGTTGACGGCGCTCTGCTTGCCGGTGGCCGGATCGAACACGTGAATCGAGCCAAACTGCTCATAGACGATCGCGTCCGGCCCCGCCG
>Ga0207134_1191_pt1 | contig 14764 bp, 13 predicted proteins | sample Alteio_BWMinHeat_12_FD_153527 | JGI IMG/M metagenome (GOLD analysis project Ga0207134, IMG submission 153527) | Enriched cells from forest soil in Barre Woods Harvard Forest LTER site, Petersham, Massachusetts, United States -... | ecosystem: Environmental > Terrestrial > Soil > Temperate forest >... | reverse complement strand
CGAGCTGACGACGTTGCTGATCGCGCTGCCGCCGGAAAAGACGAACTGGGTGCCGCCAGCAATCATCGTGGACGTGGCGGTACCGCCGCTCACATTCTCGCGCCCGCCGGCACTGATAGTCGCGCTGCTCGCCACGCCACCGCTTACAACGACCAGCGTGCCTGCGCTTAGAACAAGATCGCCCACTTCGGTGACGTCCGACACCACGAAGCGGGTCTGGCCGCTACTAATTATCGAGCCGCTACTGATGATCGCGGAGCCGCCGACGACAATGCCTCCGCTCGATATGATTGTTCCACTGGCCGTGCCGCCAGACAGGATGTCCAAGGTGCCACCGCTGAGCACAGTCGTCCCACTCACCACACCGCCTGACTCGACTTCCACAATAACGCCATTGGAGACCGTGAAACCGCTTAGCGTGAAGCCAGAACCGATCTCGAGAATGCCGCCGGCAGCGATCGCCGCCGTACCGCTCAAGCCGGCGCCGGCCAACAGCTCGAACATGCCGCCACTCGAGACAGATGTGTCACTCGCGACGCCGCCCGAGAGCACATGCAACGTGCCACCGTTCAGCACCGTGGTGTTGCTCGTGGTGCCACCCGATGAGACCGTCTCTTGGCCACCGCTCGAGATGCGAGCGCCACTGGCCACGCCACCCGATGCCATGCCAGAGCCAAACAAAACAGTCAGGGTGCCGCCTTGGGAGACGACAGTGGACATTGCCATCCCTGCTGAAACGGACTCGCTTCCGCCGTCATAAACAACCGTGTCGCTGTCGACACCGCCTCGTACTGCCTCGAGGCCGCTAAACAGTGTTGTCCCGGTTCCAACGCCACCGGATGACAATACGAGAGCGCCGTTGCTGCCAGTGCCTCCGAAGCTGGTGCTTGTCACGACCGTGCCGACGGCCAGGCCACCCGATGAGACGATCAAGACGCCAGTATTGGACAGCGTCGCGCCGGATGCCGTTGCACCCGTCGACAGCAAGAACTCGAAGGCGCTGTGGCCAGGACCACTTCCAATCAATACGTCATTGAAGGTGGTGCCGCCCTTCGAGATGAACGCACTGCCGTCGCCACGAACAATTGCCGCACTCTCAATGCCACCTGATTTGATATTTGAGCCGCCGTTGCTGTTGACGGTCGCGTTGAAGACGACACCGCCTGAATTGACGATAAGGCCCCCGTTGCTACCGACGGTAAAGCCCCGGACGTTGTCGATGATCGTGCTGACTGCACTGCCGCCCGCTTGCACAAACAGTTGGCCTGTATTGGACAGGAGTGTGTGCGAAGCGATGGAGCCGCTCGAAACAATTTCGATCGCGCTCACCCCCTGGCCTGCACCGATCAGCAGGTCGTCGACCGAGACACCCCCAGAGAAGACGACGTTGATGCCCCTTCCAGACACTATTGTATGGCTGGCTATTCCACCCCGTACGTTCACGAGGCCACCGGCGTTGACGACAGTATTGCTTGCGACGCCACCCGATGACACAACGAGGGCACCACTGCCAGTCGAAGACGTGCCTGTCACCGAGTTGACCGTCGTGCCGATCGCCATGCCTCCTGAGCTGACGAAAAGGACTCCTGCTCCTGAAATGACCGCGTTCGAGACAACGCCACCGTTCAGTACGAACTCGTGCCCGAACGTAGCGGACCCTGTGCCGATAATGTTGTCACTGAGCGTTTCTCCGCTTGAAAACACGGAGACGTTGCCCACTCCGAGCACGGTGTTCGAGATTCCAGTACCGCCAGAAAACACCAGTTCGGTGGCGCCGCTCGTTATCTGCGTGCTGACTGCGGTTCCTCCCGCCGATACGAGCAGCGAATCCCCGGAATGCAACACAGTTCCGACGCTTGTTTGGCCTGCCGACACTGTGACCTGGCCAGTAATAAGTCCGCCGCTATTGATCGTGCCGCCTGCTGAACCACCCAAAAGTATGTCGAGCGTACCGCCGCTCAATAGGATCGTTCCGAGCGCAAGACCGCCGGCATCGACCACGAGAGTGGCGCCACTACTGACGACGGCTCCGGTTGTCACACCAGACCGAAAAATATGTTCGATGCCACCACTGGATATAACCGTTCCCGTTGCGGTTCCTCCGCTGCCAACTACTGTCAGGGAGCCGCCGGCCAACACGGTTCCGCCGACGTCTGTGCCATCGACGCCGACGAATTCACGGCCTCCACTTTCGATTGTCGTCCCGCTGACGACACCAGCGGAAAGGACGTTGAATTCACCCCCACTGCTGACAACGATGTTTGAGGCGAATGCTCCGTCAGAGACCTGAAGAATTATGCCGCTCTGCACTCCAAAACTGACTAGGTGATAGCCCAAAAAGATACCAAATAGGCTACCAGGCATCAGGGTCGCAGAAGTCACGGACCCGCCGCCATGAAGAATCAGATCACCGCCGCTCGAGACGACAGTACTGATTGCAGTGCCGCCACTTTCGACGATTTGGCCTCCGCCGCTCGAGACAACAGTTCCGGTTGCCAGCCCACCGACAACGACGTCCTGCCTGCCGCTCAGAAGCAGGAGCGTGCCAACGGTGCTGCCGCCTGCAACTGCAGTTTGCCAACCGCCGAAGAGCACAGTCGTCCCCACAGCTGTGCCAGATATAACGGTCTCAAAGCCACCCGTGGAAACGACAGTCGCGCTGGCAATTGCGCCGAGCCCTATGTTCAGGACGCCTCCGCTGAGAACATTCTCACCGACGACGGTCTGACCAGCCTCAATATTGAGCGTCACGCCACTCGACACATTGAGCGATCGGATTGTCCAACCGATGGCACTCATAACGGCGCTGTCGGACGGCGAAAACTGGGCAATGACGCCCGGCTGCCCGTGGTAGTCGAACGCATCGGTCCCCGAGCTCGATGCCCAGTCTCCTAAGTCGCCCCCGTCGTTCACCGTCGAATAGTTGTGGAAGAAATTCTGTATCGAAGAGCCGCCGCTGATCGAGAAGTACGACCCTGAACCGAGCCCAACTTGAATGACTCCGGGCGCAGCGAATCGATAGAGATCCAACGGCGCGTATCCGCCAAACTCAAGATAGTCTACTCGCCCCAATTCCTCAGAGATCTCGTGCTCAGCAACTCCGATGAAATCGTTCTGCGATGGTCCAGGCGTAACGTTAGGCGTAAAGTCCCAATTGAACGCGCTGGTCGTGCCGAAGCCAACGTACCCATCGAAGGTCTGTGGCGCCGCAGTTATTAGCCCCAGTGCCTTTGCTTCCGCAGTAGTGACGCTAAAGGGAAAAGCTGTAGGTGCGCTGGCTGGCAGGAACGCTGCGCCCGCGGCATTGTGTGCAACCAACGCAGAGACAAGCGTGGCGTAGGACGGTGGTGTGGCGAGGAAGTTCGGCTGGTTTCCGCCTCGCGTGGCTACCGCCTGGCCACCGACTTCACCATATCCGACGGCAATATTTACCGTCGCCGCGTTCTCCAAGAGCGTCTCATAGAACCCAGCAACATAGTCGATCGCGCCCCTGAAGCCGCTGGGGGCGCTGGCGACGCTCGCGTCGTACGACACGTTGATCGTGAGGCCGCTGACAACCCGAACATCGGTTCCGCCATTGCCGTCGGAGGAGAGGCGAAAAGACAGTCCGCTATAACTTGCGTTTGGGTCCAGTTGCAGGCGATAGGTTTGATTGCGTTCGACAATCTCGAGCTCGTTGCCGGCACGGAGCTGAACGGCGCCACCGCTTGCAAAGCTCAGCGCAGCCAGGTCAATGGTGTCCGCAGGGTTGAAGCCACTTATCGTGCCGATGCTTGACAGGTCGGTGCCTTCAATCTTGAGCGCACCGCCGGACAGCACGAAGGCGTTTGGCGGCGCTGTGAAAGTAATCGCGCCGCTCGCGATAGCTCCCTGCTGAAGGTCGAGCGTGCCGCCGCTGTTGATGGTAGTGCTGGTGGCGATACCGCCACCCGCCACTACTTGATGGCCGCCGTACTGCACGACTGTGGCAGTCGCATTGCCGCCGGACGACACGACTTGCGTGCCACCGCTCCATACGTAGGACCCGCTCGTGGACCCGCCACTGGAGACGATTTGGCTGCCGCCAGAAAACACGAACGTGAGTCGCGCGCTGCCATTTGCCTCGACGACTTCCTGGCCTCCGTTGACCACGAAGGTCGCAAACGCCAGTCCAGCCGCCTGAACGTCCTGCGAACCGCCGCTCGAGACCAGAGTCCCGTCAGCGAAGCCGGACGACGCGACAACCTCCTGACCGCCGCTCAGGACGGTCGCGCTGCTCGCCTTGCCACCAGACCAGACCCACTCAATGCTGCCACGGCTAACAATCGTGCCCGTCACCGTTCCGTACACGTTGTCCTGCGCGCCGCTCGAAAGAACGGTTCCGGCCGCAGAACCGCCCGCTAGAACAACCTGAGGAGCAAGGCCAACGTTAGTTGTCGCGCTAACAATGCCACCCGAATAAACATCTACCATGCCGCCGGTGTTGACAGTGCCGCTAGCAAAGCCTCCGGAGGAAACGAGCAGGAAGCCGCCAATGATCTGGGTGCCAAACGCGGCTCCGCCGCCAACAATCACTTCAGATCCATAAAAGGGTGGCGAGCTGAAGCTGACGGTGGTGTCGATCGTCGTGCCGCCGCTCGATACGACTTCGACGCCATTGAGAACGATGTCTCCAACGTCCGTTTGACCTGACGTGACTACGTAAGTTTGGCCAATGCTGACCAGCTGAGACATCGTGTGCGCTCCCCCCAAGGCCCTGCCCTTCGGGCAAGCGAATCACATCTCGGCGTCATCCGGACAACGCCGTATTGTGATCGTGGCCCATCGCTAGACTGCCGATCGGCAGCCCTGCTGGGATTCCCCGAATTGCAATCACCCCAATAGCAACCGACCAAAGCCACCCGACTGGTTGCATTAACAAATAATCACACGACCGCATACCGAGTGCAAGGTAGCTTTCGTGATTTTCGTGAGCTCAGACTGACCCTTAGCCCACGCTGGCGATCTGCCTGCAGGGCCGGTCGGCATCGAAGATCACTTCGGTCGGCCCCTCGCACATTTGAGCTCACACTAGCATCGGGCAGCAGCGAGATGCCCTGCTATTGCGATTGCTGGACACTACCCTCAGTCCGCTTCCATCAGCGCCCGAGCCGCCTGCACCTTGCCGCTTTCGAAATCACGCCGTTGGATACGCCAGGCGATCGTTGGCGCACTGCAGCAAGGCAATTGGATCATCGTGAACGATGGAGAGGCGCGCATCGTCGCCACCTTCTCCATCAAGAACAAGCACAGCCTCACCGTGGAGATCCGCTATAGCGGGCAGCAGTTCAGTGTCGTCTACCAGGACAGCAGCAATCTGAACTACGCCCAAGGTCCGAATGGCCTGTCATCCACCCGGCCTACAACAAGCAGGTCAGTGGACTGGTCACCGCCATCAATGCGAGTCTGCGAAGAGTGACCGGCTTCACGGGACGCTGTCAGTCATGACATTTGCGCTATTTGACTAATAATCAAAGCGGACATGCAGGATGAGCGGATCACTCATCCGCGCAGGCTAGTCAAATAGTCCTGTAAATACGGGCTTTCCGAAACGAATGCCCGCTCCTACCCACCAATCTACCCGCCACCCCGCCACGCCCACTGGCGCCGATCGGCAACTGTCCGGGCAAGCGCCTGGGCCCCTCGCGTGCGTCGAGTCGAGATAGCGGATCGCAGGAAACTGAAGATCCTCGAGTACCTGATGCGCCACGCCGGCGAGGTCGTGACCCGCACCATGCTGCTCGAGAAGGTCTGGGATTTCCATTTCGATCCCAAGACCAACATCGTGGAGACCCACATCTCGCGGCTGCGCGCCAAGATCGACAAGGGCTTCGACAAGCCCCTCCTCCACACCGTCCGGGGAGCCGGCTATGTCATCCGCGCCGACTAGTCAAATAGTCCTGCAAACAGGCCACTTCTCGATCAGAGCGCCATTCCTACCCACCAATCTACCCGCCAAGAAGAAGTCGGCCACCGTTCGTCGCGCAGCCCGCTGGACATCGCCATCGACCGAGGGCCAGCCTGATCCCAGCCCATTCACAGGCCGCATGCAGCGAGGGACTATCGGCGAACACGATCAGATGCCGTTCACGATCGCGCCCGAGGCTGGGTGGTGCATATTTGCCCCGGTCCGGAGCGAGGCGCTTGCCCTAGCCGTGAACCACCAGATAACGGTCGAGGATGGGCTGCCCTTCCTTGGCTATGTGCTCTTTGGTCAGTTAGGGTGTGTTGGTTTGGTAATCTTCGCCGCTGCAACCATTTCCGACTTGGTGCGGATAGCCTTGGGCTACCCACCTTGAGGGGCCAAGCGGGCCGCGTTGTCGGGCGGTTGCTAGCGTGAGACAAAACCACGACCAATCCAGAGGAAGATAGCTCCCAAGCCAATTACAATTATCGGTGGCACGACGATGAGTACGAAGAATAGAAGGAGCCAGCCCGACGCTACCCAAAAGCCTTGGTTCAGAAAGAGGCGGTGAAATCGCTCACCAAAGTTGTCGCCATACTTCGCAACGTTCTTGTCGTACTCCACTGAAAAGCAGTTTGTCGGTGCGTCGCGCATTAGACTGCACGTTTGTTCTGCTGAAAAATAAGCAAGCTTATAGGTAGACTGCACCCCGTGGTCGACTTCCCACGCAACATACAGCGGGATGAAGATTGCCCAGATGATGGTGCCTACGACCCAAAGTCTCTTCAGGCCGCGCACAATGCTCATGCTCCACCTTGGCGCTGGCTGACCTGCAAGTGCGACCACGCGGGGTTATTGGTGGCTGAGCGGTCGCCAATCGCCATCAGCAGCTTGGTTGCTGGCACTTCATACAGGGGGCGGAATTCACGGTAGAGCCACGCCTTTACTGATTCGGATTGTTCGTGTGATGCCGTAGACATGAAGATCTGAATCGTGCCTTTGGCGTTTGGCGGTGCCGGGCGGATGCGATAGGCGGGGGCGGCTTCGGCGTTTTGATCGAAGGCCCAGGCCCAGCGGTAGTCGTCGAACCATGGGAAGGCATCGTTGTCCATGTGCTGAGCGTAGGCCCGGCGATCTGCCAGCGTCGAGGGGCGGTTTGGCCGTGGTTGTTTGCTAATGCGTGTAGGGCCTGTGTACCTTCTGCCTTGGGAAAGACGGGGGTTGGGGAAAATGATTTGGCGCTTGCTCGCGTTCGTCGCGGCGGCATTGCTTGTTCAGGGTGGCGCGCAGGCGGCGGATGCATCGTTTCACTGCGTGGTGAAGTCCGCTTACTTCGTGGACAGAGCAGACCAGCCAGTCCCCGACACGTTCTGGCATTGGGAGAGAACCAAAATAAACGTGTTAATACACAACGAGAAGGCGTTGGTTACTCATCAGTTGTTTGGGATGGTGAATCCGGTCACTGACGAATTCTTAATTGTGCAAACAGGTGGAGCAGAGAACTCCTGGATACTTGAGCTGCGTAAGCAAGGCTTGGCGCGCGTGGTGTTTGTAGTCATGCACATTCATACATGGGGGCTCAAGGATCTGACTGACCCAATACGCTTCACCGTCGATTACTACCCCGATGTGATGCTTGGGACATGCGAGCGTATTGCGGGGGAAGTGGGGTTTGAGAAGCAGAAGTAAAACGGCTATCGCCGTGTGACCTTCTCTTGGTGGATGATGTAGCAGAGTTGGTGTGCGATCTCTTTTGGGGTGGAGGCTTTGCCGCTCATATAGTCAGGTCCCATCTTGCCGTTGATGGTGACGATATTCAGCCACCACCAGTTCTCGTTTGTTGTTGGGTAAAAGGTCACTACCGCATTGATGTAGTCGGCCTCTTTACCGAAGCTTCCCACGTCGATGAAGTTATTGGCGAAGGCCATTCCCGCGCAGTCGGGGTCGAGCCTCATCTCAACGAATACCTTGCCCTTGAGTTCTTTGGATTCGGATTCCGAGACCTTTGTGCACTCTTCAATTTGTTTTGAGCCAGTTACTTCACACTGGATTGGTGCCATTCCGCCGGCTTCAAGCAGGATCACTGTCTTCGTATCTCGGGCCTGTGCGGCTAGCGCGACCAGGCTGAGGGTGATTGCGAGGGCGGTGAGAAGCTTGGTCTTCATCAGTCGATTGTAGCAAATGATTGCTTAGGTTGGGGCGTAGGTACGCTTCGGTCGGGTCGCTACCAACAATTGAATCAATTTGTAATTTCTTGCTGTTCACAGGCCAAAGGGATCACTTTGCCTGTCATGAGTGATCCCAAGTCTCCCAGCGATGTTGCCCCGGCTAACGAAGGCGACAGTCCACGACCGACACAGAAGCCGACGCTCGCAGACGAAATTAAAGCTCACATGAGCATCTACCACCCGTACCAGCTCGCTGAGATGGAACGGACCGGCAAAGCGGGGACTCGCTTGGCCGGGTCCGCTGAGTGTGCGGGTGTCCTCAAGGCTCTGTTTGGAGTGTCGCAGCTTCTCGAGGCTGACATTCGCTTCTGTCAGCCGAGCGGCGTCACGCTAGTGCAGGCCGCTGACATGGTTGTCAGGGCCCTCGAAACCCATCCTGAACGCTGGCACGAGAGTTTTGCCAATAGCGCCATAAGTGTGTTCCTGGCGTACTGGCCCTGCCCCAAGAAGTAGCGTTCCTACGCGTTGCCCTTGGCGAATCCCTTCAAAGCCTTCGATACGGATTTCCGGCCCACCACTGCTGCAACGGTGGCCGTCACCAATGGACCAACGCCTATCAGGGAACACACTCCAACGGCCGATAGTACGAGTCCCCACCCCGCTGCCTTGTCGAGAAAGTTCACGTGCTGTTTGTTCCACCAATCTTGGAAGCCGTCGCCGAAGGACGTTGCCGCTTTGGCTGCCTGTTCTTTGCTCTTAGCTGAAGCGTTCAGCTTGGCCACAGCCTTCTTCAGATCTTCGACTTGTGCTTTGAGGGCCTCGTAGTCGGATATTGCCGAATCGCGGGCGGAGATTGCCTCCGGTGAGTTTGGATTTTCATCCTTGAGCTTGGCGATCTTGTCGTCGATCTGAAGCGCCAGGGCCTCGGTGGTTATTATTATTTGGTCGCGGTTGGCTCTGACGGTTGAGACGATGCGGGTGCTGCGGGATGGGCGTTTGGGTTTTGGTGGAAGCTTGTAGCGCTCCAGCCATATTGGGAGTTGTCCATACGGGACCATTTCAATGCCGTCGTATGCGTCTAACAAGTCTCGGATTCTGGTCGGAAAGGTCGGGTTTACAACGAGCAGCTCATCGATTTGTGGCCGCGGTTTTCGTAGGTTGCTTTCCCACGCTTGGATTTGCTTTTCCGAGCTAAAAGGGTCCGCTCGCAATCCACATTCGACTGCGATGCGATCGCCGTTTGCCGCACGGAATGAAAGATCAAACACGCGGTTGAAATTAATCTGCACTTCGAAGCCAGCGTCCATGATTGTGTCTGCAACTTTTTTGACGAAGTCGCTGTGCCTTCGACTAACAGTGGTGACGCGTCGAGCCATTCAGACCATCCCCTTGGAAGGATGCTAGCTTGCTAGCGGGGGTTGTGTCTGTAGTCAGGGAAGTTGGATAGGACCGCAGAATTTCATAGGACCTGACGCCGGAGGGATCGTCTGAATCCCCGTGATTCTGTCGAAACAGACATCTGCCCTCCTTCCCAGCGGCGCGTGCCGGGGCGTTGCTAGCGGGAACTCGTGCACCACTCTACGGTTATCGCCAACTGCGAAGCCGGCTAAGCCTTTTGATCAGGCCCGATTCCAAATATCCGCCCCCAATGTTACCCCGAAAGTTACCCCTTCGCCGCTTTAGGGAACGCTTGATAGCTTGTCGACGCCCAAAATAACAAAGCTCGCTACGCCAAATGTCAGCGCGAAGACTGGTTTGCCCGATGTGAGAGCAACAAATCCTAGCCGCGATAAAGGACGATGAACCAAGCGACGAAACAAGAAGCTGACGACAAACACAGCTGCAAACACAATGCGCGCGCCATTCGTGATTAAGTCGACCACGCGCCCGCCACTATGAATGGCCGAAACTGGCACCACACCGCCAAGGGCCCCGGACGGCCAATCATAAACAAGAAAAAGGCGGAAGAGACCAGAATCAGGAACCAACATAAAGGCAGGATCGGAAAACACATCTTCTAGGCTACTGGGCCGCCGGAAAACGAAGTCCCGTAAGATGTCGCCTTGAAACCAGAGTAAACTATTCATGCGAATCTGATCCACCGAGTTTCTGAAGATCACGAAGATCACGACCGACAAAACCAACAAGCCTGCGAAGCCAATGGCCGATTTGGCACCAGATAGTTTGGATACACGAACTGATGCAGCTCTAGTGACAGACAAGCTCAGGGCAACTCCACAGAGAATTACTGCTTCCAGACTGACTACCGACAATGGTTCGATGATTAGGGGAACATCCCCAAACGACAGCTTCCTCAGATCCAGATAATTACGGAAATCTACCAACGTATCCGCGATCCCGATTGCTTCCCCCACCAAGCAGATCAGTATGACTGCCCTCCACCGCTTCCACTCGAAGAAACGACTGCCGAGGTATGCGTCGAACAGGGTTACAACTGCCTTCGCTTCTTCCTGACCGAAGTTCGGGAGCTTGAGGTTGTCGAAGGCTGTCCACCAATCGTCGAGCCAACGCCGAAGCGCTTTCTCTTCATTGTCCTCGAGCGCGAGGTCGATCCACCATCCGATGCCCGCAACGATTCCAACCTGGGCCGCCAATATTATGCCGTCAATAAAGGTCATTGGCGCGTGCCCTGCGTATCAGGACGAATTTGGTCGTTCTGGATTTTTCGGCTGACCATGGCGGATCGCCCTCAATAATTCACTGCGACGAAGGTCCGGACGTCAGGGTAGACCTTCTGTACCTTCGGAAATTTCATGCCACTGCTGCCACTCGGAATCCCAAGATCAACGAAGTTGCGCTGCATGAACGTACCAAAACGATAGCCGCTCACGGCCCAGCTTCAGATTGGCTTGCCGACGAGCCCACCATTGGGTGTTAGCTTGAATGCCTCTGTCTGCGTGCCGTCAACTGAATCGAACTTTGGGACTTCGACCGATCGCTTACGTAGGAGTTTAGCGCGGGCATCTGGGTAGTCCTTGTAAGTGACTTCATCTATCGTCAGCAGCAGTAGCGCCCCTTGGCGCCCTGTGCCGTTCACATAAAGAAGCTTGGCGCGGACATACCCGCCGGTTTGCGGGAACTCACCTTGGCCAACGAGTGCGATTTTGAATCTTAGGATCGAATCGCGCCCTGGCTGCAGCACCAATGGTGGATCCAGGTGATGCGTTTCGTGTGAGTTGTAGGTGTAGTCGAAGCTGTACTTTCCCGCGCTCTTAAGTTGTCCTGTTTCAATCGAACGCAGCCACCCTGGCCAGTGGCGAATTTCAATGCGATCGAATAGGTAGCGATCGCGCCCCGGATTGCTTATGGAGATGTCCAACAGGGCTCGCTTGCTTTCCGAGTGACCGATGGCATCGTCACCCGAGTAGCGAAGGCTGATGAGAATAGGCTGATCTAGCTTCTCCCGGTTTCTCCACGCCAGCGCATTGCGGGCAAACCCTGCAATCTTGCTTAAGTTGGTGAGCAGAGCTGCCAATCCTGCGATAAACCCGGCAACCGCCAAGTAATGCGTGTGCCATTCTAGGCCGAACACATATCGCCAAACGTCGTCGGCGGATCGAACTAATTCATCAAACATGTTCTAGGTAGCGTGCGTCTACCCCTCCACCGGCATGCCACAAGATAGAATGCTCTCATGCTTGACCGTGAACATCTAGTCCGGATGCCTTCGTCTGGGCCGCTCGCACCTTGCCGCTCTCCATATCGATATCGCCCACAGACACCATAGGGTACCGAACGCGACCTCTGATGTGCAAAGCCGATGTGGCAAATCTCACATATCGAAGGGGCCATTCACTTAGGCTCGCGAGGAGCAACCTTTGGGGGGATTTCCATGCGCAAGCTGACAGCTGCAATCGCCTTGTTCGGCGCGATCGGCACTCCCGCCTTCACGACCGACGCCTTCGCCTGGGGCGACGAAGGCCACCAGATCGTCTGTCAAATCGCCTTCGACCACGTGAAGCCCAGCACGAAGGCCAAGCTCCTCGAGCTGACAAAACTCAAGTCCGATGACAAACCTCCCTTTCCTGCCTTCGCAACATTCGCTGAGTCCTGCACTTGGCCCGACCATCCCCGGAAGCGAGCGCCCGAGCACTTCGTGAACCTTTCGCGCGATGCCACCAGCCTCACAAACACTTGCGGCGTGGCGGCAGAGTGTGTCGTGACTGCAATCGCCGAGGACCTCAAGGTTCTATCGTCCAAGACGGCGACACCAATCGACAAGTCCAGGAGCCTGAAATTCGTCGGCCATTGGGTTGGCGACGTTCACCAGCCGCTCCACGTTTCGTTCGAGGATGACCGAGGCGGCAACCAGATCGACGTATCCGGCAAATGCAGCGAGAACCTTCATTCAACCTGGGACACGTGCCTGGTCGTGGCTGCCGTCGGAAAGAACCTCCAGGACGCTGCCGACAAGCTTCGGAAGGCAGTTACGAAAGCGCAAGAGCAGGAATGGACGCAGTCAGACCCCAAGGCCTGGGCAAACGAGTCGTTCAAGATCACCGAGAGTGTCTCGACCCAGTACTGCGAGAAGACGGGCGGTACCTGCAAGAAGCACGAAGGCTCCGTGAAGGTCGACCAGGCGTACCTCGACACCAACGCGCCGATCGTGGCGGAGCGACTTCAGAAGGCAGGGATCAGGCTCGCAGCTCTCTTGGACAAGGCGCTGGGCGAATAGTCACCGTCGCGAGCGAGGTCTAGCCGTCATTATTTCTGATCAGCGGAGATCGAGCACGACCGATCGAATTTCCTTGGCGTCGTATGATTTTGAGTCCCAAACAGCTCGACACGGCGGCCAGTAATTCGCCCGCTGTATGTTGCCGTGAAGGTAGAGAGGGACGTCGACGCGCCGCCTCGTAAGACGATTGTCCCGTCGGGGCTCACCGATCCGGTTCCGGTTTCCTGTCCAAGGACGGAAGAACCATCCAGGCCAATGATCGGGCGTTCATAGGAGGCCGTAGCGCCTTGGACTTTGACGCTTGCCTTTGTTGCAAGCTGTCCCACTCCGCTGGAGAGAGCGGCGCATTGAATTTTGCCCTGGTAGTCTTGGGATGCCGCAAAGTGGGGGACGAGAAAGGAAGCCAACGTGACGAACGCGACTCGACGCAAGTGGTGAACAGTCATTGAGGACCTCCGAGGCACGGGCCGGTGAGTGAATATCCACGCTACCTCGCCACGGTCCAGCGTAGGCACTGCCGAAAGACGCGGATCTCGGGTTGCAGGGAATGCCGGGCCGATGGCGGGAGCGATGCGCAGGAGACTGTGACGCCGCAACGCGTTCGATGTGCTCGAACTTCATGGTCTAATGGGGCGGAGTGAGATGCCCACCGCTGTCGACCGGCGGGTCAAAGACCTGCGTGCCGCCATTGCCATCGTTGGCCAGGTGGAAATTGCCCGCCACATAGTTGCCCAGCATCAGGAGCCTGGCCGTGTGGGTGCCGTCGGTCACGGTGAGCGTGCCGCTCAGGGTGTTGCCGGTGTAGCCCAGGGTTGCCGTGGCAAAGGACACGGTCGTGAGGTCGATAGTCTCGGCCGGCGAGTCGAAGCCCGCGATCTTGCCCCTGAACTTCGTGTCGTCCAGTACCAGCGAGCCGCTACCCGCGAAGGTGATGGTGCTCGAGAGAGCGCGGCCGCCGCTCTCTACCTCCAATGTCCCGCCCGAGAGCGTAGCGCCCGAAATGGCGCCGCCCGAGTGGACGAGTAGCCACCCTTCGCTGTCGATCACCGCGCCATTCGCCTGGCCACCATTCGACACGATCGCCTGGCCATCGGAACGCACGATGGTGCCTTGGGCCGTGCCCTCGATTACCTGGATACTCGAAACGACTGTCGCGTTGGCTATGCCGCGGCTCAGCACTGTCTGCACACCGGCCGCGATGGTGACGCTGGTCGTGACACCGCCAGATGACACGGTTTGTGATCCGAGGATCGTCGTGCCGCTGGCTGTGCCGCCATTAGACACGATTTCCTCGCCACCGATGTTCACCAACGTGCCACGCGCCTTACCGCCGGAGGACACCAGTTCGTTGCCGCCGCTGCTCACTGTCGTGCCGCTTAGCGCGCCACCCTTCAGCACCGTCTGTACGCCGCCATTCACCAACGTGTCGTCAGCGACGGCACCCGAGGATACCAGCTCAATGCCGCCGCTGGAAACGACAGCCGTCCTTGCAACGCCACTCGAAGACACGACTTGCTGACCGCCGGTCAGAATCACCGCGCCACTGGCTACAGCGCCCGCGAGCACGAGTTCGACGCCACCGCCACTGACTTGGGCGCCGGACGTGACGCCGCCCGACACGATGATCTCCGTCCCGCCGCTCGACATGATGATGCCGGAGTCGACGCCGCCCGAGAAGACCAGCACCTTCCCGCCGTTGAGAACTATAGCGGCGCCATCCATCCCGCCGGCAGCCACGCTCACCACCCCACCGTTCGCAACAGATGTGCTGATCACCGAACCACCGGAAGAAGTGATTTGAACGCCCGCAGATATAATCGTCACATTGCTGGCGATGCCGCCGCTCACTACGACTTGAAGACCGCCCGAGAGAGTACCTCCTGTCGCGACGGCGAAGGGGCCTGAGACCAGTTCGAAGCCGCCGTGCATGATAGTACTGGCACTCTCGGTGCCGCCCAGGCCGACGATTGCGCTGCC
>Ga0207134_1194_pt1 | contig 14773 bp, 13 predicted proteins | sample Alteio_BWMinHeat_12_FD_153527 | JGI IMG/M metagenome (GOLD analysis project Ga0207134, IMG submission 153527) | Enriched cells from forest soil in Barre Woods Harvard Forest LTER site, Petersham, Massachusetts, United States -... | ecosystem: Environmental > Terrestrial > Soil > Temperate forest >... | reverse complement strand
GCGTTATTTTTAATGGGCTTGTTACAACGGGTACCCATGAAGAAAATAGCAATTGGAATGGAATGTTTCATGAAAAGGATAAAGACGCAAATGATTCTGCGGTTCCAACAACCATTATAAGTCCATCCGGTGATATTACTGTTGAAACACTAGCCGATATTAGAATTTCAAATGCTTATATTTCAACAAGCGGCCAACTAAAACTACATGGCAAAAACGTAATAGTGACCCAGCCTATTTTACATAGCCATACTGAAACTACTTCTTATGAGTTAGGCGTACAAGGTCCCTCATTACCCCAAATGAATATAGCCCCCGTACAGGCGGATGTGCGCGGATTATCTCAATCGAAAAATGCCACGGAAACCGCCGCCAACGCCTGGAATTTAGGCATAGATGGATTAAACACCGGTAACGCATTAATCGCCGGATTGCGAACAAACTCAATTGGAGAAGCATTATTCCAAATGTCCTCCACCAATTTAGGATCCGTATCTTTAACTAGAACCAACGTAGTTACAGATTGGCAAAGCACGCCAACAAATACAGGAATTAAAGTAGGATCTTTAGAAATTAAAGCAGAAGATGTTTCTTTTGAAAATGCAGTGAATGTGAGTGTCGCAGGAGATGCAGATATTCATGCTAGAAGGTTTTGTCAGCGGGGTGCGGATTTACATAGTTATCAGAGTGTTAATCAAGAAGCAGTAAATGTTGGTGTAAGTGCGGTTGGTGACGTTAATGCAGGAGCGAGCATTAGCGGAAGTAATAGTGAGTCCACAGTAAGAGAAAATCAACAATTCACCGCAGGTCATTTAAATGTTGATGTGGAAGAATGGGCTATGAGAAATGCAAATGTTAATACTGAATTACTCACAGGACACGTGGGTCACTTATCAACGACTTCAGAGACAAGCACCAGTAGCGGAGAAGGATTTTCTGTTCAAGCAAATACCAATGGCAATGTAGGATTTAACCATTCAACTAACCACTCCGCATTAATCCAAACACCTACTGGTATTCATGCCGGAAGCAGCACTTTGGAAGTAAAAACAACCGATATGACTGGCGCTACATTTATAGTAGATGGAGCAAATGAAACCAAGTTAGGAGAAGTTCACACAACATCTGTCCCTGAATACAGTAGAAGCAGCTCGTTCGGGGTCGGCGTAAATGTTTATGATGCTACCAATACAGGAGGCGGAAGAGAATGGTCTCTACCTCTTCCAGTCGCAACTTTACAGAGAGGCGCAAGCGACTTGGAAGAAAAACAAGTATCTACGGCCTATAGTTCAGAAGGTACGCCTTTTCAAACTACATCTGTAGAGGGTGAACTGAATACTGCAAGTCCGAATGGTACTCAAGTAAGTCGTGATTTTAGTACTAATTATGCTGTAGAAGTTCCGATTCCAGGCCATCTTTCAAGAGGACTTGCACGAATCGGAGAGAATGCTAGATGGGCTGGAGACCAGCTTCGCCAAGCGGAGTATGCAAATGAGTCAGAGTTTAAGGATGCAGAGGTGGAAGAGCCACAGCAGCCGCAACAAAGTCAGTCGCAAGATATGAGTGATGTTCAGGTGGTAGATAATGGTGAGGATAATGATGGCGATGAAGTTTTTGATGCAGACCAAGTTATAGATGAAGAAACAGAGCGAGAAAGGCAGAGTGTTCATCATCAGCCTGCTGCAAACGATGAACAAAAGTCTGCGCAACAAGATGATGCAATCGCAGCAGCGGAAAAAACTCTAAAAACTGTTCGCGATGGAATTTCGCAACCAGCAGAAGTTAGTGGGGATCAGTTTAGTATGTTTTACAGAGACGGTCGCGAACCAACTTCAACTGCTCGCCAGCGTCGTCATAGTGCACCTACATTATTTAGGGCAAATGAAGATAAACAAACTGAGCAAGAAGCTAAAGATTCAAGATTGGTTAGATGGCTTGTTAAGCACGATATCGGAACCTCAGATTGGCAAAAGAATAAAGCTTTTGCATTCTTAGTTGATCAGGCCGATGAAATAAATCAAAGCCGTGAAGATTTGTTCCATGGTGCTACAATGCAACAAAGAACTAAAGGGTTTTTAAATAGTTTGCTTATTGCGGGTACGGGGGGAGAAGGGTTTGTTGCAAAAGAGGTTACAGAAAAAGTAGTTGAAGAGATTGGCGAAGCCGTTGCTAGAAGATCAGGTTTAGAAGCGACAACCGAGACTGTCTCTGTTGTAGGAGCAGAATCCAAAGCTGCAGCCGGAGAGGTGAATACTCTTGATAATAGCGCTCATAATCGTACAATACATGAAACATATAAAGGTGAGCTCCGACAAAAAATGGAAAAACCTTTAGTGCAAGACCAAGATTTACAACATTTAATAAATGAACTTTATAGACCGAATGCAGAAATTGGTAGCGGGAGTACTGCCGATGCTATTCGTTATGAAATTCAGACTGGTAACCAAGTAAAGGATAAAATCCATTCGCAAAAAGGGGAAGATTCTATTCGAGCTTTAAATAAATGGCTCAAGAAAACCCCAACTGCTTCTCATGGAGATAAGGCTGCCGCAGAAAATATAATTTTGGATTTAAATAATGCTTTAAGGAGTACGAAACAATGGTTACCGAAGAACAGGTTATGAATTTAATTTTACAAAAATTTCCTTCCTTTAATGATGCTTGGGAAAAACATTTAGCATGGTGGGAAAACGATAAACCTGGTTTATGTAACGATATATCCGTATTTTCTCGTTATGTAATTGAGTTGATACAGAAGGGGGAAAGTGAAGAAAAACTAAAAGAAATTTTTACATTTGTCGAAAAATTAATGAATGAAGGTTCCCAGAAAGTACAAGAAGCCGTTGCTACTTGTTTTTTAGAAAATTTAATTAACGCTACTTCTTGGGAGACTATTTCACCTGCTTCATTTGTTAATTTACTGGGCCCAGAATCGAAAGAATACTGCAAGGCTTGGGATGAATTTACTAAGGTAAAAACAGCAGGCTTATGGGATGATAAAAAATAATAAGCTAAAGGAGAATGGGATCAAGTACAAAATTGGTAGGTAGGAAGTAATAAATTAACCTATATCATTTTGTACTTGATCCCTTTATCTTATCTCTCAGAATTATGCCAAAAAATGAGTATGAAAACATCAGATTAATAAATATGCGAAAGTAAGGGGAAAATATGGCTAAATTAATACGACAAGAGCCTGAAGATAAGTTTAATGAAGAAAGATATTATTGGTTAGTTGCGGAAAGATTTGAGGTGATAGTATACATGGGGAATAGCAACTCTTCTTTTTTTATTAGCGACAAAAAGAATGAGATGAATTCTTCAGAACTTACAATAAAAATAGCTAATGAATTACAATTATATGATGAAGAAGTAAAAATAATACCATCTATTGATACTTGTGGGATCACGGTTCCAAAATCACATAATGATAGAATCTTTAAATTTATTGAAAATTATTTACTGGAGTTAATAAAATAAAGATCAGATATTAACGTGCATGGAGAACTGGTGGGGTCAATTAAGAACCTAATTACGCTTGGCGGGTAATTATAAAGGAGAATGAGGGTCAAGTACAAAATTAATATAGGTTTAGGAAATAATAAATTAACCTATACCAATTTTGTACTTGACCCCTTTATTCACCAAATCATATTCTGGTAAAAGAAGACGCAGGAAAATCAACTTTAATAGAAGAGTTTCCTTCATGGTACTCAAATGAGATTAGGTATAATTGGTAAAATATCCCAACAAGAAGCTGAAGTACATGTAAAGGATTTTATGCTCAGACATTCTAAAATTTTAGGTTTGAATAATCCAAATGATCTAAGATTATTAGAACAGCTTAAAATTAAAGAGACGGAAAGATTGGCACAAATGTCTCAAAGAAGGTTGAAAAGATGAAAATTGTTTGTGAAATGCAAATAAGCGAATATTTTAAGTTATCTTCAAATCATATTGCCTTAGTTGGAAAAATAGCACCTGATGGACCCCATGATTTAGTGAATTGTAAAGCTGATCTATATGTAAATGACCAGAAAATTAAGACTATAAGTATTATCGGTGAAGATCGTCTTATTCGTGTTGATAAAGAAAAAAACCAAACTAGAAGATCAATTCTAACTGTTGACAATGTTGTTGAAGATATAAAATTATTGCCTAATATAAAAGTTACCTTGGTGCTTTATAGATAACTGAGAATATGTGACCCCCGGGGTTTTGTTCTGTTAAATGAGAATTAATTAAAAATTACTTAAAAATTACTTTTTAGAAATAATGGGGTCATATCTCATGTTGTAATAGGTTTTACTATTGCATAACTTGTTACAACATGAGATGTGACCCTAAGTCTCTCTTGGAGATGATTTGATTTTTGTAAGAAATTCTCAAGCAAAAAATGTCAGAGTATTGCGCGAGGAATTATTGCATACTCACCAGCAAAAACCCGGTTTCGCAATTACCCACCTAACTCAGGCAGAAATTGACGTTCGAGAGAAAATGATATCAAATGGGAGTAAATGGGGTATTTCGCCTGAAGAAATCGAAGAGATAAAAAATGAAGTTAGTGTAATAAAATCAAGAGGGAGATATTAAAATGAAAAATCCATTGCCTGATTCTATATTAAAAAAATACCCGCAAATGGTACAAATTATTGAAGCCATTGAGGAGTTTAAAGATTCTAAAGATCAAAGTGTCAAATGTACTTATTGCAATAATTTAATAGAAATCCAAGAAGACTTAGCAATAGGCTATCTAGAAACAAATTGTAAATGTGGAAAGAGTAAATATAGAATGCGTTGGGATCTATTTGATTAAAAATAAAGTTGGTTAAGTGAAAAATGAGTGTCGGTTGTTATTGTGTTGTCTCTTTTATTTTTAATATATGTTGAGGAAAAAATTATATGAAAGCAAATCATCTTGATTCGTTAGTAGATTTGATGAGGTCTGTGATAGAAGAAACCGGAAGCAATAGAAAAAATATTTCTAACTCTCAACATGTTGAGAAATATCTAAAAATTTTTTTAGAATGCGTCGAAGAAAACAATGGTGATCCTTTGCATCACGATATTTTTGGTGAAAGACTTTGGACAAAGTTAAGTAGAAATGCAAATAATCATAAGTTAGATGCTGAAGAATTTATGAATACATGGAACGGTTGGGTATATTTGTATCGATATTTGAAAATGAAAAATAAACTCAGATAATCGATAAGTACACAAAAGGATCAAAGAGGTCAAGTGTTAGCTATTGGGTATTTAGATGATAATCTTTGCGCCTGGCCAATGCTAGAACTTAAGAATAAAATAGCAAAAAAGTAATTTGAAAACCAAGGGGTCAAATATCAAATTGAAATAGGTTGTATATTTTAATGAGCTCAAATTTCCTAAAAAAAGTAACTATATTTGCCAGACGCGCTCATGACAGCATCAATCAGAGAAGAAAATATTCTGATGAACCTTATTACGTGCACGTCGAAAGAGTCGCAAAATTAATTTCAACGGTAACAGATAATGAAGAAGTAATTGCCGCAGGTTTATTGCATGATGTATTAGAAGATGTAGCGCCGCATAACCCAAATTATTGTGCGGAAGTTATAAGAGATAACTTTGGGGATAGAGTATTAAAATTAGGAGAGAAAAGGTGTCAAGTATCAACATAGAACATGGTAACTGAACGTTCTATGTTGATACTTGACACCTTTGATCCTGAAGTATGATATTGTTTGCGTAATTTTAGAAGCTTTTTAGATCAAAAAGGTAATAGAAGGTAATAGGGCCAAGTACAAAATTGGTATAGGTTGTTATTTTGGGAATAACTTTATAAAAAACTATAAAAAGATAGTGGGAATAAAAAAATGATAAAAGAAAACCAAGATGAATTAATTAGCAATGCAATAAATGATGTTACTGAAAAACTGAGTAAGGTCTTATTAAAAGAATTTTTAAAATTACCGGATAATTTACAGGTGAGTATCGTGTTGATTAAATCAGCTCAATTGCTGCTCGCCAATATATTATGTCAGGTGACAACGAGCAAAGAAGAATTAGAAAAGATTGCGGAGATTCAAGGAAAAGAAATACAAGAGTTAACTTTAGATTGTGCTTATTCGGGATTTTCAGATAAATTTACGTTGGATAAACATTAATAGATCAATGGGGTCAAGTATCAAATTGAAATAGGCTGTCTATTATAATGAATTCAAATTTTCTAAAAAAAGCCACGCTCTTCGCAAAGCGCGCTCATGACAGCATCAGTCAGAAAAGAAAATATTCTGATGAGCCTTATTATGTTCACGTCGAAAGAGTCGCAAAATTAATTTCGAGTGTTACAAATGATGAAGAAGTAATTGCCGCAGGCTTATTGCATGATGTATTAGAAGATGTAGCGCCACATAACCCAAATTATTGTGCGGAAGTTATAAGAGATAACTTTGGGGATAGAGTATTAAAACTAGTATTAGAAGTTACAGATGTTAGTAAACCAAGTGATGGAAATCGTGAGACTCGAAAAGCAATTGATAAGGCGCATTTAGCTAAAGCATCACCAGAAGGAAAAACCATTAAAATAGCAGATTTGATTGATAATATTATTGATATTTCAAAGCATGATGAGCATTTTGCAAAGATATTTAAAAAAGAAGCTTTTCTTGAGTTGGATGATTTAAGAGCTGGGGATAAAAAGTTATTTGCTAGGTTGGAAGGTTTATTGTTGTCATAAATACTAATAGGTTCCTCAAGTATCTAACCGGTTACAAAATGTAACCGGTAGAAAGGGTTTAAGCTATGAGAGAAAAGGACCACGGTCAAGTACAAAATTGGTATAGGTTATTATTTCGACAAAAATTTTATTAAAACCTTTGCCAATTTTGTACTTGACCCTGTTGCTTCCTGCGTTTTTTTAACTATTTCAAATTCCTTCCCTATCTAGTTGATAAAAAAGAATATATTCTCTTAATAAAACCTTAAGCTTCATAATCTATAATGTTACCTACTTATCAGCAGGAACAGCCATGAATAGCCCAAGAACCCCCATACAGACTATTAAAATAGAGAATATAAATCTCAAAAGATATCTTGTGAAACCCAAGGAACATCAATGGGTGTGGGAAAGCGCTACCCGTTTTATTAAAGATAACGATATTGGAAAAATTGAAGTCCCCTTATTAATATTAGAATTTATCGATAATCTTATCGAAGGGAGAGAATGCTCTCCTCAGATGTTCCAGGATTTTTCTAATGCGATGCAAGGATTACAGGATAATGATGTACATGATTTTATAGTTGGATTGCTAAGATATGGTTGTACTTATCGCTATTGTGATTTTTATAGGAACGACATTGGGAAACTCATTGAGAAAATTAAAAAAGGAAATTTAAATCCAGAAATGAAATTAGATAATGTGGATGCTACGAGTTGGAAAAACCTACTTCAAATGCATAGAGCGTTATCGATACTACCATCTACTCAGTTTAGGGAAGATCATGACGGTTTTCCCAAACTAAATTTTAATTCTGTCAACGAAGCAATATTAAATTACGAACTGCGTTTTTCTCTTAATGTTCTTAGGCTGGTTAAAAAAATGCCTAGAGCAGGTAGATATCTTGGGGTGCCATTAGCTGAACCTTTTTATCCCGATAAATCTCATGAATTTTGGCTTAAAATTAATCTTCAACCAAAGCCAGGAATCAAAGATGCCAACAAATATTATCCGATAGAGCGCGTAAAAAAAGAAATCGAAGGTCTTTCAGGAAACACTAATTTTTTAGTGGTAGATGACCGAGGAAAATTATTATTTTTGCGAAACACCATCAAGGATGCCCGTAAAGCTGTGCTAGCTTCTAAAATTGCGACAGTAATTAGTAAAAAACATTTTGCATCTGAACGATTGTTTAGCAATGGATTTTCGGCATCTAAAAAACTAGCGGCTTATCAAGACTCTTTATATAGAGAAGGACATGATAAATTAATTGTGGCGCTTCGGGATAAAAAAACTATTGAAGGTGCTGGGATTTGTGATGAAGTGCTTAAATTTATTGGTGAGAGTGATTTTACTGCGCTTGAAAATATAGGAGTAGACGCAGAGGATGAAAAAATTATTCTCTGTAAAATTGACTATGATCTATGCGACATATGGTACTCTCCTGAAGAGAGTTATCCGGGATTTTATTACAAAAATGATTTACTAACTTGGATTGGTGAATATCCTGGGTTGCGCCAAACACCTGAGTATCTCCGTGAAACCTATTATGCACGCTTAAAATTATCTTTATTTTCAAAAAAATTATTGGAAGCATTATGTGAAAAAGCGGGAGAGCCTATCGTAGCTAAAAATATTGAAATTCTTTGTAAGAGAATAGACTTTGTATATGATGGCTTATGTAGAGACCCTCGTTTGCATGAGTTTGTCTCTAAAGGTGAAGTGAATATCAATGAAATTCATGACGAGCTAGTAACTTATGTAAAGAAACATTTTAAGGATTTCCAATGTGAAGAAATATTACTGAGTTTGCAGGCAAGAAAAGAAAAGTTGTTTCCAACACGATCCGCAGGACAATATGCTGGGCTAGGCGCAACGTTAGGATTGGCTCTTGGCGTTTACCTTTTCCCAGTTGCAGGTCCAGTAACTATACTTGCTTTGGTATGCGCAGGATTAGTAGCTGGCGGTATTAGAAGTTGTGGATTTCAGTCTACGGCGATAGTTGCGAGTAGTCTTGGAATTAAGCCGCAGCGACACGTATCTTCTACAGCTGCTTCTTCAAGTAAGCAAAAAATGGATAACAGCGGTGCATCAACATCTCCTCCATTGGCATTATCCTCTAGAGCTAACCATACCTCATTCAATAGCGTAAGGGTCAGGCCTAACAAATAGACTTAGTCGATAATTGGCATCAAGGGTTAGAAAAGTGGCTATACCGTATTTTACCTGTATATGCTTAAGCGCGATATTCAAAGAAAATTCTCTGTTAGAAGAATTATTTACAGGGATTAAAAAATGCAAACGAGAGAAGAAAAAACGCCTTCTTGCACCGCTAGAATATTTAGTAAAATGGGTGCTGCTGGAAAAAAATTCAAATCTCATTCTGTTTATTATTTAGCTTCAGCGTCTGCTTGGGCGCTAGATTTTTCTGATGTAATTTGGACCTTACCGGGAGTTTTTTTGGGTTACAACTGGTTTAGCCCTGGTGTCTTTAAAGTCCCATCAGGCACCTCTGCAGCGGATTGGCCTTTAACTTCTAAGTTAGCAGTAGGCGCCATGATGGCGAGTGGTCCTCTGTTATCTTTAATAAAATATAAAATAACGCAACCTCGCAAAAGATCAGAAGAAGAAGCAGTGGCGCCGGAATATATATGCAATATTATTCCAAAGCTTACTCCTGCCCAAACAGAGGCTATCAGTAAATTTACTAACACCACATTAGTCAACATATGCTTTATTATTGAGATTGATTTTTGTTTCCGTCCTCTCATTAGAGAAACTAATACAAGTGTTACCGCTCACGATGGCGGAGTGGCTTTAGGAGTTGCGTTAGGCGCAAGTGCTTTGAGAATGGGGCTTTTATTTTTAGCAAATAAATTTGCACCGAAGCAGACCTATGCCACTATTTCTCCTGCTTCTACTTCAACTTCTTCTCCTTCTCCTTCTCCTTCTGTTCCTTCAAGGGATAAACCCTGTGAGGAGATTAAATTTACAGTAATATCCATTGAACAACATTCAAGTTCTCTTGAGCCTCCTGAGGTAGTGTTAGTTGATACAGCTGAAAATAAAAGTAAATCTACAAAAGGTGTCCAAGAGTCACAAATTTCTTTGGCTCTTTTTCCTCAACCGCTAGTTCAAAGTCATTCACATCCGCATCATTCATCTGTTAGGTCAAACGTATGGTCCAGACAATTTTCTCTTAGCCCAATTGGATTGCAACGCTCTGCTTCACTCCCCTTATTGCGAGAATCTCATTCTGGAATGAGGAGATAATAGACATAAAATGTTATAATGCTAACTGATACTAACTCTCGGAGGGATATCAACCATGAAACATATTATTACAAAAAGTATTGCTCTTATGATGGTTTTTGGTTTTCTGACTGGATGTGCAGAGCGCGGCTATAATACCGTAGGTGGAGCAGCACTCGGTGGTGTCGCAGGCAATGCACTTACTGGCGGCAGTCCAATCGGTACTATAGGTGGTGCAGTTGCTGGTGGTGTAGTCGGTAACCAATTCGGACATTAATTTATAACTCAGTACATTCAGGTTATCTCTTAAAAGAGATAACCTGATTTTTTTTATCTCATATTGTACTCCCCCAGCGGTAACCCACCCATGAAAAGGTAGACATAATAGTGATCATAGCCTTGAAATAAGCTACAATGCCGCAAAATTTTAAATAATTAAAGGCGACGCAAAAATGGCAAATTCGGGGAAGTTTCTAGGTCATGGTGGTATTTCAGTTCCTGTGGGTAATGGTAGTGAAATCAAATTACTTTCGGATCATACCGTTTACCGTTTTGCATTCGATGCCGATGGCTCTATATTTAATGCTGTTTATTATAGGCTAAAAAGACAAGGAGCTAGCGAAGATGATGCGGTGCTCGGTGCCTGCAAAAGTTTATTTGAGTTTATTCTGGCAGTAGTTAATGCTAGTGCTCACCCAGAAGTTACAGTCATTATTAGTTCATATTCTAGTCGTCTAGCGGCGGGTTATGACTACACTAATTCAGTGAGGAATGAGACGAGTTTATTTTTAAAACATGTCCTTCCTTTATTGTTTAAGCATATCCAAACATTACCCTTTAACAAAAAGATAAAATGCTTATTCGATAAACAAACCATTTACGATATTCTTGAGCAAAAACCTGATGGCACAGGATTAGATGCTGAAAATAATACATTTTGCCCCCATGAGCCAGATAAGATTTTTTTAACTATGGCAGGCGCGCATCGAACCACTCATCATTTTCCTAAAGATGATATTGGTATCTTTGTTTTTGATGATCATCATCTCATCCTGAGTGGAGTTCAAAATTTTTTAAGCGACCCTGAGATAAAACAGAATATGCCCTCTAGTGTTACGCATTACATCCAGCTTTTCGGAGATGAAGATGATCTGACAAGACCGCTCGAGGATCATGAGGATGGGACCAAAAGCTATGCGGCTAAATTTTCAGGAATAGTTACCCCTCTTGCAGCAGTCAAAGGTTTAGAAGCAGCCTGTGATGCCGAATATAAAAGAACTATTTGTGAGCTTTATAATAGAGCGCCTAAAGATGAAGGGGGACATGTTAAAAATTTATTGGAGTGTATATTTCAAGGAAATCAGGGCATTCTAAGAATAATACGCCAAGAACTTGCTCTACCACCAGCAATGATGCCCGCTGTTCAATCGCCAAAACCTGCTGGTGCAGGTACTTCAATGATTCGTCAAATGCTCGATGGGTCGCTTCGTGAGGATCATTTCTCTTCACCTGTACCTGATAAGAAAGAAGACGATTCCGATTTCTTAGATGGACCGTATGAGCTCCTAGATTCTAGTGTAGATAAAAAGACTTATGTGGAAGCGCCTGCACGTCCTAATAGTCGTATGCCAAGAATGTAGCTGCTGCCTTCACGTAGAAGATAACGATAGGACAAGGGGATCACATCTCATAGGTCTTTATTTGATTTTTAAGGAGGAGATAATTCTATCTTGCTCTCTTGATTTCTACTATTTCTCTTTGGGTTATCAGCCTCTAAAAACAGCATGGAATGGCGAGATAAATGATAGGAGCTCGCCTGATGGCGTAGCCCTGGACTTTCAGAAACTAATTGTTTCAATTGCAACTTTAATTTTGGATTCTGAGTATAAATGGCGATTCTAAAAGCGGCTTCCAAATATTTGCGGGGGTCGCTTTGTAATTTTGCTATCAAAATATTTAAAAGTGGCGTGTTAGTTAATAAAAAATTAAATCTCCATTGCTCTGTTTCTGAAATTACCACTAGAGGAGCATAGACATCATAAGCTTGCTCTGTTAAATATTTCTTATCATAGGTTTCATGTCTAAAATAAATTCCTTGTAGCCAAGAGAGCCATGCTTCTTCAGGATATTGACGCAATGAGCGCAATAAAAGAGCTTCTGTTTCTGAGGGTAAAGGATAGAATAAATAAATATTGATCCAGAGGCAAAGATTTGGCACATTCTGATCGCGAGCGGTGGCATCAGGTAAATCTTTTAACAGGTTTAATAAATACATTTTTAAATCATGAAACATTAAATCACGTAAGGAAGCGAGCTCAACAAAGTGATGTAAATAACTAGGGTAATAACCATTACGGCCCAGTGAATTTACGTTCGGATACCATAACTTTATAAGAGGAATTAACATTTTCAAATACCACGAGAATTTTCTTATATGGGTTGGATTTCTGTCAATAGAGCTACAAACCCCTTCTATCCAGTTATCAAATATTACATATTGATCTCGCAATAATATTTGGAGTTCTGGATTAGCTATTAACTGGTTAAAGGCTTTGAAATTCTGTGGGGATCTTTCTCTTTTTTCAAAAGAATTTACACATAAACCTATTAATAGACCTTTAATTAAATTTTTCTTATACTCTGGATCCGCAATTTTTTTGATTAATTCTACCTCGGGCAAAGACAAACTACTCGCTATTCCTTCGCCTAAGCTTCTTAATGTTTCACTAATGCGTTCTTTAGCACCCGGTTCTTCATCCGTCCAGTCACAATCATGAGGAATAGGTAAAGGCTCCGGTAACCCATTTAGAAAATCAATAACCGCTTTTAAACCACCTTTTGTGAAGTTTATTATTATTGTCGCTTCATATTCCACATGAGGCTTAAGCTCATTAAAAGTTAACCTAATTCCATCTTGATAGCTCTCAACCTCAATGTAGAATTGCTTACACTGAAAAAGAATATCATCAAGTCCTGATTCATCCATTTGCAGCCGACTAATAGGAACGCTATTTTGGCTAATAAATACTTCTGCAGCCGAATATTTCTTGCCTTTATAAGTTGCAGAAAAAGGTGGAAATTCGATGATAATACCTGCTTTTTCATCTTCAATGCGACCTTTCATACTTTTCTCCTGCTCAATATGTCTTAGGAGTCGCGGATTCGGTCGTCGATGACTTGGATTTTTTAAATACTCGGCAAAATAAATTTTAAATCCTTCGATATCTTTAAAACCTGCGAGTGTATAGAAACTTAAAGCAGCACCAAAATCTTCTAATAGGGGTAGGCAATAAGACAATAAATGTTGCGATTCAACCCCCACAGAAAATCGAAGTGATTCACGGGCCATTACTATTGCTGACAAACCAAAACCAAAGCTGGGTCTTCCAGTAAGCGGTAAATTTCGTTTTTTGGTTTCGTTTATCAAAATTTGATGGAATTCGTTTACTAATACTAACGTTTCCTTTTTGTCCAATTCTTTTATCTTCTGAAAAAAAGGCTGGAAATGCATTGCCATATACACAGTTCCTGCATCAAAGTTAAAAGAAACGGCTATGGCACAAAAGATTTCTTTGTTAGCAAAAGCAATCTGACGCAACCTTTGCGGCAATTCAGTATAGAGCCATTCCGTATTTTGACGAATCTTTTTAAAATAACGCACTAGCAAATCTTGAAAATGTTCTAAAATCAAGCCAAAAAATACTGCTTTTTGGGGGATAGGGTTAGGGAGATGGATATTGACCCCTTGAGGTGGTATCCCTAAATAAAAGCAACTTCCACCAGAAAAATTATCGGCCCCCAACTGAATAAGCTTAGCTAAACTTTGTATGCCATAAATTTCTAATTGTTTATTTAAAATAAACTCTTTCAATATTTCCAATAAAGATTGAATGTCTGGATCGGATAAATAATTAATGGTAGCGTCTAACACAAGTATCAAGTGACTCTCTGGCGAGCTTCTAAGCCTATCACGAATCCACTCAGCTACATTGTTTTGTAGTTGTTGCGGAGCTGACGCATTATTGGGATGAATATCGGTAACAAGAATCTGTGGAAGTTCTTTAATATCATCTAATGAATCCTTGACGACCGATATGCGAGCCGTATTTTGACAATAAAGATGATTCAACAGAGATAAAGTTTCGAAATAAATATTGCTAGTACAAGCAATAATAGGTTTTTGTTGATATTCCTGCCTATTGAATAGTTGTCCAAGAATATTAAGCGTTGCACTCATGGCATAAGGGTAACACCCGGTTTTAATAACCACCTTTTCTTCAGAAAATAAGTTTTTTGAATTTAACATTTTGATTGAAGCTTGATGAAAATCAGCAATGATTAGGTCAGGAAAATATTCAATACAAAGAAGCAAGATTTCACAAAGATTTTGATAGCCTTTTTGCCATTGGACTACATTATAATCAGGGGCACAATAGGGAACTACTTGGGTGCATAACAAAGACGAAGCAAACTGAATTAAAGCTTCATTTTTGTTAAAAACTATGGCATCCCATCTTAAAATAGCATCGCGATAAATTTCTGTTCCTTCATCGTCTTTGAATCGGTACTTTGCTATCGTTGAAACAAAGCGTTGCCATTTATTTATCGCCCCTGCGGAGTCGATTTTTTGTAGACGACAATCAGGGACACCAATGCTTTTTATCGCGTCTTTAAAAGCTAAATCGCCTAATTGATCAGTCACAAATAAGTTGAGCGCCAATCGATCTGGGCCTGCGCCATTTTCACCCAGCAAAGAAAAAATGGAGGGCAAAGAAACATTATCCGTAGGAAATAATTGGTCTAATGACATCACATGATCAACT
>Ga0207134_1193_pt1 | contig 14806 bp, 15 predicted proteins | sample Alteio_BWMinHeat_12_FD_153527 | JGI IMG/M metagenome (GOLD analysis project Ga0207134, IMG submission 153527) | Enriched cells from forest soil in Barre Woods Harvard Forest LTER site, Petersham, Massachusetts, United States -... | ecosystem: Environmental > Terrestrial > Soil > Temperate forest >... | reverse complement strand
TATGCAGAGCCTTTTACAGGTGCTGGATCTTGGTGTACAGGAAAAATTACATAAAATATATTGGCCTAGTTCCATTGCAGTTTTCGGACCAACTACACCAAGAGAAAATACACCACAACAAACAATAGTAGAGCCACGTACGGTTTACGGCATCAGCAAATATGCCGGAGAGCTTTGGTGTCAATATTATAACCAACGCTGGGGGCTTGATGTGCGCAGCTTGCGCTATCCGGGTTTGATAAGCTGGAAATCCGAGCCGGGTGGTGGAACTACAGATTATGCGGTAGAAATATTTCACGAGGCACTCAAAAAGGGCAAATACACCTCTTTCCTTTCTGAAAATACCTACCTGCCTATGATGTATATGGACGATGCGATAAGGGGTACAATAGAATTGATGGAAGCTCCTATTGACAGAATAAAATCAAGAATGTCTTATAATATTGGGGCAATGAGTTTCTCTCCTAAAGAAATTGCCTCAGCTATCGCTTACCATGTTCCGGATTTTAAGATTGATTATGCGCCTGATTTTAGACAACAAATTGCTGACGGGTGGCCTCAAAGCATAGATGATAAAGCGGCACGTAACGATTGGGGTTGGCAGCATGAATTTGATCTGAATAAGATGACATATGATATGCTGAAGCATTTGAAAGAAAAAATGCAAATTGTCTAATTCATTTGTTTAGAGGCTGTTTATGAATGTTAATAAGCGGTTAACCATGCATTTGCATTTGACAATTTTTAGTGTGTTGTAGATTTTTGTCTTCCGCTAAAATTTAAAAGGATGAAATCGGAAAGACAAAAAAAACTTGACAAACATCACTACAAAGGAAGGCGTAACCGTACTTATAAAGTTCTTGCACTTTTCATTTCAGGTATTGCTTTAAGCATTCCACTTATTATTACTTATATTTTAAAATAGTTCTGTAGCTTGTTATTTTTGTAGTAAGCAAATTGGGAACTATGAACAAGCCCAAACTGGTTGTATTAACAGGTGCAGGTATAAGTGCTGAGAGTGGACTTAGAACCTTCAGGGATAGTGATGGCCTATGGGAAGGGTACAATATAGAAGATGTAGCCACACCAAGAGCATGGCATAGAAACCCAGCTTTGGTACTTGATTTCTACAACATGCGCAGAAGAAATGTATTGGAATCCCAACCCAATATGGCACATATAGGGCTTACTATTTTAGAATCGCATTACGATGTACATATTGTTACCCAAAACATTGATGACCTTCATGAGCGTGCAGGGTCAACCAATGTATTGCACTTGCATGGCGAGATATTTAAAATGCGCAGCGTGAAGAATGAGCATAAACATTATTCAATTTTAGGAGATATTCAATTGGGTGATGTAGCAGAAGATGGGGGCCAGTTGCGACCACATATCGTATGGTTTGAAGAGCCGGTACCCATGATAGCACATGCTGCAGCAATTATGCAGGAGGCGGATATATTTGTATTAATAGGTACCTCGTTGGTGGTATATCCTGCTGCTGGTTTGGTGGATTATGTGCCGGTGGATGTAAAAAAATATATCATTGACAAAAGTATACCACATGTGAGTCGCTATCGGAATATCATAGCCATTGAAAAACCCGCAACAGAAGGGGTGAAAGATCTATTATCCCTGCTTATCTGATAAGTATAGCTTTAGTTTGCTTAACTGAATTGCAATTACATAAACAAATGCCGGCATAAGCTGAGCAAGCACCCTGTCCATAGATGTTTCCAGGTGCCATTGTAATGTTTTTGTTGTGAATACAAAGACAAAAAACACAGCAATAAGACAACATAATAATATCAATATATTTTTATCAGGCATTTTCTTTTCTACAAAACATATAATACCATATAGTATGGTGCCTATTTTTATATAAAAAAAATCACCGTTAATATTATCCCACAGGTATTGCCATATCAATTTATAACGATTCCAATCAAGAAACTGAGTCAAGGTTTTATGGTTTTGCTCTTTGATCAGGTCTGTAGCAGGCATAGCATATTTATACCCAATAAGTATTGCTAATGGAATAGCAAAGCCAGCGATAAAATGTTTCCAACGGTTATTTGTAAATAGTGTTTTTGCGTGAAATAGGGTAAAGATCAATGAGAGCATAATACCTTCATTTTTTGTCCAGATACAGCATCCAAGAAATATAGCCGTAAGCGTAATGAAGGTTGTGTTCTCTTTAGCATATTGTACACATACAAAAGCACATAAAAAGAAGAGTCCTAAAGGTATATCGGCGTATTGCATAAGCCCAAATCTTAAATAGATATCATCTGTAGCTATGAGTAGCAATACTAGCCCAGCAATAAGAAAATTCTTCTTGTATAGATCTAGATATAAAATGACTGGAATTATAATCGTTACGAACAAACCTATGATGTAAGGTATGATCAGGTTTTGTGTATGAAAGAGCTGCCAAAATAAAGCAATCATACCAGGAAGCATCAAAGGATAATCAGGGTGCGTGATCTTTGTTTGATGAGAAATGTATTTGATGTTTTCATGTGTTAAAAAACGAGCATGATAGTTCCATAACCACCATGAGTCCCATTCGCCAAACTGAGTCTGGGCATAGTATATCTTATTGATGACAATGGCAATGCCAGCAATTAAAACTATATAATACAAGATCTGTGTACGCTTATCAATAGCGTTTATATCACTTGACTGAATGTTTTTATTAAGCCATTTGTAAGTGAATATGCCAAATATAACTGTGAGTATAAGAATAATAATGATGGGGCAGTTGATAAATAATGACAAGAAGTAAATAATGCTCGTAAATGCCATGAGCATTATAAACCATAATATTTGCCACAATATCTTATTCATTAGACTAAGGTTTTTTTGCCAGGATATAATCAATATCCTTGTCGTGATTTTGCCAAATAACAATCATTTTTTTTGAATCAATATAGTATGGATTATCAAGGGCAATATTTTTTGGGAAAACATAGAGTGTCGTATCCTGCTGACCTGATAGATTGGCGATAACGGGAGCTAAAATATAAACGATTTTAGATCCATTAAAGTTTGGGTCGCTATATGCACATTGCACCTTTATCTCTGTATATGGGGAAAGGTGTTTATGAATACCATTTAATCCGGTTGTGAATTTTTCAAGAACTGTTGGGTGCTGATTGTATTTGATCTTGTATAAAAAGACACTAGCAACTATAGCTAATACAATGCAAGAGTAGATGACCCAGCTTTTCATCAGATTATGATAGTGGATTTTAAGTTTATAGAAACAAGATAAGATTTTTATCTTTTATTCAGTTGCGACACCCTTTTGACTATCTTATTTTTCCAGGCTAAATAGGCTATCAACAAACTCAGCTTTGTTGAATACCTGTAAGTCTTCCATTCTTTCGCCTACACCTATGTATTTGACAGGTATTTTGAACTGATTGGCAATAGCGAGTACTACACCTCCTTTGGCTGTACCGTCCAGCTTGGTGATAGCAATAGCTGTTACATCTGTAGCTGCAGTAAAATGTTTGGCTTGTTCCAGGGCATTTTGACCGGTGCTACCATCAAGAACCAATAATACTTCATGTGGAGCATCAGGCATTTTCTTGCTTATCACACGGCGTATCTTGCTCAGTTCATCCATAAGGTGTGCCTTGTTATGCAAGCGACCTGCTGTATCAATGATCACTACATCCGATTCGCGTGCTATAGCGCTATGAACGGCATCGAATGCTACCGAACTAGGGTCGCTACCCATTTCTTTTTTTACAATTGGTACTCCTACACGCTCACTCCAGATAGTTAACTGGTCTACAGCTGCAGCACGAAATGTATCTCCAGCGCCTAACAGTACTTCTTTCCCGTTCTTTTTAAAATTATAAGCCAACTTGCCTATAGTAGTTGTTTTACCTACGCCATTCACCCCCACCACCAGCATTACATAAGGTTTTTTCCCAGCAGGGGTATTAAAGGTCTCAAATTCATTTGAAGGGGCAGAAGTAAGCATGCCCATGATCTCTTCTTGCAAGATAGTATTCAGTTGAGAGGTGCCCAGGTATTTATCCTTAGCAACACGGGCTTCAATACGGTTGATGATAGCAACAGTGGTCTCGATGCCCACGTCTGCACCAACAAGGGCTTCTTCCAGGTTATCTAATACTTCTTCATCAACTTTATCCTTACCAGCTATAGCCTTGGTGATCTTTGAGAAAAAACCTTCTTTGGTTTTTTTCAAGCCTTCATCCAGTGCCTGTTTTTGTTCTTCCTGTTCTTTATTGCGTTTAAATAATTTATCAAATATCCCCATGGGTATGTTAATTCAAAATTCAAAAGTTTAAAGTTAAAACCAATATGCTTCGAATCAGGTTCAAAAGATACGGGTCTGATTTTAGAAAGCGAAGGTAACAAAATAAAAAACGCCGTCATTTGATTGACATACTCATTATGTATCATTACATTTTTCGTGTTTTCATTTTAATTCAATAGAATTGGTATTGAAGATTGATAGGTTTAATAATGTTAATATGTTGTTTGATGGGGAAGGTTTTTTCTAATGATTTGGAATGAATAACTATTACGACCTGCCATAATGAATGAGAGCCGGACTAGCCGGCTCTTAAATTGCAAAACAAATTTATTTATGACAATTTTTTCTTCAAATTCTCATCAAGTGCATCAAGGAACTCTTCAGTATATAAATATTGAGTACCGTGACTTACTTTATTTCCATGTATACAAACTGCCAGATCTTTGGTCATCTTGCCGCTTTCAACGGTTTCAATACAAACCTGTTCAAGTGCATGGCAGAAATTGATCAATTCTTGGTTGTTGTCCAGCTTGCCACGGAAAGCCAGCCCGCGAGTCCATGCGAAGATAGATGCGATCGGGTTGGTTGATGTTGGATTGCCTTTTTGATATTCACGGTAGTGGCGGGTAACCGTACCATGTGCCGCTTCCGCTTCCATTGTTTGACCATCAGGTGTGATAAGTACAGAGGTCATCAACCCAAGTGAACCAAAGCCTTGTGCTACGGTATCACTTTGTACGTCGCCATCATAGTTTTTACAAGCCCAAACAAAATTACCATGCCATTTCAGCGCACTTGCTACCATGTCGTCAATAAGACGGTGTTCGTAAGTAAGGTTGTTTTTTTCATATTCAGCCTTGAATTCTTTTTCATAGATATCTTCAAAAATATCTTTGAAACGGCCATCATATTTTTTTAGAATTGTATTTTTTGAAGAGAAGTACAAAGGCCATTTTTTTTGCAGTGCCATGTTGAAACATGCGCGGGCAAAGCCTATTATAGATTCATCGGTATTGTACATAGCCATAGCCACACCATCGCCTTTGAAGTTGTACACTTCATGTTCGATGATCTCACCATTCTCGCCTTCAAATTTAATGGTCAGTTTACCTTTACCTTTTACTACGAAATCTGTAGCGCGATATTGGTCGCCAAAAGCATGACGGCCTATGCAAATAGGAGCGGTCCAGTTTGGAACCAAACGAGGAATATTATTAATAACAATTGGCTCACGAAAAACAGTACCATCCAAAATATTACGGATAGTGCCATTAGGGCTCTTCCACATTTGTTTCAGGTTGAATTCTTTTACACGTGCCTCATCTGGTGTAATAGTAGCACATTTGATACCAACACCATATTGCCTGATCGCATTTGCAGCATCAACGGTTACCTGATCACCTGTTTGGTCACGATACTCAACACCGAGGTCATAATATTTTATATCAACATCCAGGTAAGGTAGGATGAGTTTGTCTTTAATGTATTTCCAGATGATGCGTGTCATTTCATCTCCGTCTAGTTCTACTACCGGATTCGCAACTTTGATTTTAGCCATTTATAGAAATTTGTGGCCGCAAGTTATAATTCATAAGGTAAAAAATCAAAAAACAATGCCTGATAGGGATCATATAAGTAAATACATGTTTAGTGATGGTTGTTGATTGAAAATGTTTAATGCATAGCGATTATATTTATTTAATCATTTGATTAAATAAATTGTTTAAATCATTTTTTCAATTTTAAATTTGTGGTATGAAGACTAAAGCTGATGTAATAGTGAAAAGCAGCTCGACTGAAGAAAGAATAAAAGAAGCTGCCAGGAAAGTGTTTACCCAAAAAGGGTATGCCGCTACGCGTACACGGGATATTGCAGAAGAAGCCGGATTAAATCTTGCATTACTAAATTATTATTTCCGAAGTAAGGAAAAACTCTATGATATGATCATGATAGAGGCGGTGCAAGGGTTTGCGAGTAGGGTGATAAAGATCGTAAACAATGAATACACCACGTTTTATGAAAAGACAGAATTGATGACAGAAAATTATATGGAATTTTTAATAGATCATCCGGGACTGCCATTGTTTATTATTAATGCGATGAATGATGACCCTAAGAAGTTCTTCTCTAAAATAGGTTTTAAAAGGCCTGACAGTAATGTTATGATCAGACAGTTGGTGCAGATATTGATGGAGGAGGAAAAAAAGATACATCCGATAAATATTATGGTGAATATGATGGGTATGATCGTATTTCCTTTTTTGTCAGCACCAATAGCATTGAAGATGGGAAATGTGAGCAAGGATGAATTTATTATGGTACTGGAGCAAAGGAAAAAACTGATACCTGTTTGGATAGAAGCAATAATAAAGAGTAGTTAGGTGGGTAAGTTGATAGGTTGATAAGTTGAAAGGTTGGTACGTTTTTGATAAAAATATTTTAGAAGGTTAATTATGACAAGGAAAATATTCAATATCCTTATTTTAATGATTGCGTCTTTGCAGATGCAGGGGCAAGTGGTTTTTAATTCAATTGAGGATGTTTGGAAGTATGCTGATGGACACAATGTCACCATCAGAACCGCAGAGTTTGAGGTGAGAAAAGCTAATTATGCAACCAAACAGTCAATTGGTAGTTTGTTGCCTCAGGCAACTCTTGGTGGTACATTCACTGATAATACGGCATTACCCACCACGCTAATACCTGGACAAATATTTGGTGGCCCGGCTGGTTCATATAAGGCTGTACAGTTTGGGCAGAAATTTATATATCAAGGTAGTTTAACTGCACAAATGGATATTATAAACCTGCAAAACTGGTTCAATGTAAAAATCAATAAACAAACAGAAGACCTGAATAAAGCCAGTCTTGCTAATACGAAACAAAATATTTACCAGGAAGTAGCAAAGCAGTATTACGCATATTTATTAATGGACAAGGCGGCACTATTAGCTGAAAAAAGTAGGTCTATCGCAGACTCTGTTTATCAATCTGTAAGTAATAAATTTAAAGAGGGGACAGTAAATGCTGCAAATGTAGATCAGTCTAAAATAAACCTTAAAAAAGTAGAACAAACATATATAACCGCATTATACCAATTGCAAACAACTAAGAATAATCTGAAGGGTTTGCTAGGTATGTCTTTGTCGGATTCGCTAATTGTAAATTCTACACTCGATCAAAATATTATTGTTGACGATAATCTGCTCTTCAAAGAAAATCCATCTACCCGAATATCATTATATCAAAAGAATATTAGTCTAAGTCAATACCGGGCTTCAAATAGTTCGTTCCTGCCAACTTTGTCTGTTGCTTATAGCAATTCGACCCAACAGAACGATAGTACTTACAGGCCATTTAAAGGTGGTCCTCAGTGGTACCCTGCAGCTTTTTGGCAAGTGAAGGCTAGTTTCCCAATTTTTACGGGTGGTAGCAGGGTATTTCAATCAGAGAAGTATAAGGTAGCATACAATGAAAGCAAAATGCAATATGAAAATGCCTTGAAGCAGGATGCAATTAATGACGATAATATAAGATTGACATATAGGAAATCAATAGCACTTTTGCGAAATAATGAGGAGGTAATGAACCTTTCTTTTGATAACTATATACACCTTACTTATAGATATGAAGCAGGTGCGGCATCTCTTGATGAAAGATTAACGGCTTTTTCAGATTATATCAATTATCAAAACCAGTACCTGAACAGTTTGTCGGATATGCTGGTACAACTATATCAAATTAAAATCAGGCAACAATCATTTTAAAATGAAACGAAGCATCACATTCTATACAGGACTTGCAATATTATTATTAGCAGGTAGCTGCTCACCGAAATACGATGAAACTAACCCCAAATATGCTCCTGTTACCGAAGCTGTATTTGCATCGGGTACTATTGAGCCACAAGATGCTTATATGCTCAATGCTTTGTTTGATGGTTATCTTGTAAAAGCAAATGTGACGGAGAATGACCTAGTGCATACCGGGGAGGTATTGTTCCGACTGGATAATAAACAGCAAAATACACAAGTAGCGATTGCTAAAACAAATGTGGATTTTGCAAAGATCAATGCATCAAACAATGCGCCACAGCTATTACAGTTAAAATCTCAGATAAATGCGGCAAGGGTCAAAATGCAAACAGATTCTCTGATATTTAAAAGAAATGAACAATTGATTGCGACTAATTCAGTATCAAGACAGGATTATGATAATGCTAAAATGAATTATGAATCATCTGTTAGCTCATACCAGGCAGCAGTTGAAAATTATAAGGCAGGGGTACAGAGATCTCAGCAAGATCTGCAGGTTAATATGTCGCAGTATCAGAATGCCGAGGCCGGCAATAGGTATTATGAGTTGACATCAGTTGCTGAAGGCCGGATCTATCAGATATTTAAAAAGCAAGGCGATCTTGTAAGGAAAGGTGACCAGGTAGCACAAATAGGTAATGCAGATACCTTGATCGTGAGTATGGATATTGATGAAGGTAGTATAGATAAAATAAAATTGGGTCAGCAGGTATTGGTAGAACTCAATACACAAAAGAACAAGACCTACGAAGCAAGAATAAGCAAGATATACCCACATTTTAATGAAACAGCCCAATCTTATAAAGTAGAGGCTAAGTTCTTACAATCGGTAGAAGGATTGATAGCCGGTACACAATTACAAGCCAATATTATAACCAACAAGAAAGACAGAGCATTGCTGATACCAAAATTGTATATGCTGTCGGAGAATAAGGTATTGGTGAAAAAAGGTAAGGCATTTGACACTGTGAAAGTAGCTATAGGTATCAATTCTGATGAGTGGGTGGAAATACTGAGTGGGGTTAATGAGCAGGATAAAATAGTAAAACCTAAATAGGATGAAGATAAGTGTAAATACAGAAATTGCTGTTACTTACCTTTCATCAAGGAAAAAACAGACTTTGGTTGCAGCCTTAGGTGTGATGTTTGGTATTTCCATGTTCATTTTTATGCAATCGTTGATGAAGGGTACGAATGATTATTTTGAAAAACAATCATTCAACAGTACTGCACATATACGATTATATAATGAAAGAAAAGTAGCTGATAAGCATATGCTGAACAGCTATCTGAAAGACTCTTCAATAAAAATATTAGTATCGCCCAAACAATTGATACAAAATGATGGTATCAATAATCCGTATGGTATTATAGCATCTTTGAAAAAAGACACATCAGTGTATGCTGTAACACCACAGGTGACAGTGAATGTATTCTATATAAGTGGTAGTGTGCAATTGGATGGAAATGTAGCCGGAGTAAATATTGTGCAGGAGGATAAAATGTTTGACGTGCAGCAAAATATGATAGCTGGCGATTTTCACGATCTGGATAGGGTGAATAACGGGATATTGATTGGGAAGGGTATAGCTGATAAGTTGAGTTTGCATTTGGGAGATAATATAACTGTGCGTTCTTCAACTGGCAATGCACTTATTATGCATGTCATAGGCATTTTTGCAACTACTGTTAAACAAATTGATGAAACCAAATCTTACACAAGCATCATACAGGCTCAAAACCTGGAGGGTAAAGACAGGAGTTATGTTACAGATATCAAGATAAATCTGCATAATTATAATGATGCTCCGGCAATTGCTAAAAAGTTTGAGAAGCTAACGGGTTATAAAGCAGAAGACTGGGTACAGACAAATGAACAGATAAAGGCAGCATTCAAGATAAGGGCTGTGATATTGAACTCGGTGATAGGGGTTATATTATTGGTTGCAGGGTTTGGTATCTATAATATACTCAACATGACCATCTATGAAAAAATCAAAGAGATCGCAATTCTGAAAGCTACAGGTTTCTCAGGCCCGTCTGTCGTTAGTATATTTTTACAGCAAGCTTTATACATAGGTCTTATGGGTGGTTTTATTGGTTTGATCCTGGGCTTTTTAATCACATTAGGGGTGTCAAGAATATACATTGGAGCCGGTAATTTGAAATATCTTCCTATGTCATTTTATATACCACATTATATTGAGGCCATATTATTTGGCGTATTAACAACATTAGCTGCCGGATTTTTCCCTGCGCGAAAAGCATCAAAAGTTGACCCTGTAGTAATTATAAGAGGATAATGGAACAGATAGCATTAAAAGCCAGCAACATAAATAAGTATTTCTATGAGCCTGTAAAATTCCAGGTACTGAAGGATATTGATTTTGAAGTGAAGAAAGGAGAGTTTGTATCAATAGTAGGTAAATCGGGTTGTGGTAAATCAACCTTATTATATATACTATCTACAATGGATACCGATTATGAAGGCCAACTGCTTTTGAATGATCAGGTTGTGACTGGTAAGACGTTGAATGATCTGGCGGCCATTCGTAATAGTTCTATTGGTTTTGTATTCCAGTTCCATTATCTGCTACCTGATTTTAGCTGCCTTAAGAATGTGATGATACCGGCATTAAAGCTTGGAAAATACTCTTATGCAGAGATAGAACAAAGAGCATATGATAAACTAAAGATGTTGGGCGTTGAAGATCAGGCTTTAAAAAAAGCAGCAAAGCTATCCGGTGGTCAGCAACAGCGTATTGCCATAGCCCGTGCACTTATCAATGACCCTGCAATTATAATGGGTGATGAACCGACTGGTAATCTTGACTCAAAAAATACTGGTATCGTGTTTGATATCTTCCAGCAGTTATCAAAAGAAATGGGGCAAACGATTATTGCTGTAACCCATGATGAGGATTTCGCACACCGTTCAGACCGTATCATTGAAATGGCTGACGGTGTTATTGCAAACCATGGACATAAATAACATTTTCAAGTATTACAAGTGAATACCCAGCAAGCAGAATAGCCCAATTACTTCTGTTTATTTACCACATAATTTATCGAAAACAAGTGATAGGCAGTTACTTCTGGGTGTGTTTTTCTGACATATAGTAATACTTGGTCAATATGGTTAAAAGTAATGAGTGGTTCAATAATAGTATTTGATGTGTCCTCAGTGAAGATATTATTTTGATCTGCAATAAAAGATGTGGATTTATATTTATTACCTTCCTTTTCATAAATGATAAATGCTTTTGAACTTGTGCAATCATTATTTAAGAAACTGATAACGTTTGAATCGGTTGTATAAAAAACAATTGTAAGAGGTTTTAATGTGTTGTTGGAGGTGGATTTTTTTACAAATTGTAAAAGTGGCAGTAAGGAACTATCATTTGGGACTGCTGATAGTGATAGATTATATTTTTTCATTGGCACATACATGTCAGACGATAAAATGTAATTTCCGTTTTTTGAAGTATAGGGGATATGTACCTGCCTTGAATTGCATGTTGGGTGTTTCTTGCTGTAACAAGAAGTTATAATAAGAGAGAAAAATATTAATATTGAAAGTTTCATTTGGATTGATTCTACAAGTGATATTTATAGATAACTCAACCACCATTTTTTGTGCGTCATCTTTACATTCATAAACCACTTGCAAGGTAGGTATAGTATTATAACGGCAGTTAACCAATATATGTAAACCACGCCTAATCCAAATCCCCAGCCATGTTTATCGCCAAACAAGGCACCGTTTGTTGTAAAGTAGGTGGATGGGAAGCCCATCAACAAACCGGTAATTAAAGCCATTGCATGTAGAAGATAGATATGTAGTATGTAGTAGAACATAGGTACGCGTCCGTATACTGTAAACACGTTGCCAATGCTACTGCTTAATTTTTCTAGTAACGGTAAAACCATAATGGCAGGGCCAATAGTCATAAGCAGGTAATCTAATGACGGCGGGTATTTTTGGCATCGGATGAATGCAAGTATATTATGGAACAAACTATTCTGATGTTGCCAGATACGAGGGTCGCCATAAATATTATTGTACCTGATAATGATAAATAATAGTATGGCACTAATGCCAATGCTATACAGCCATTTATTTCTTTGTTGTTCCTGCATTTTGAAGATAGCCCCAAAGCAATATCCTACAGCCATCACCCCGATCCATGGTATTAATGGGTAAATAACAAAAAGAATATTGCCATTTGTGAAATGAATAGGTGCCTGTACATGTAATACATCCCAAAGCCCTTCGGTAATGCCTATGTCCTTTGCCTGAACCAGATCCAGCTTATTATGACCAAATATGAGCAGTAGTCCGATCCCCAGGATGACAGGTTTGGGTAAATATATCATTAGAGATAAGAATATCATACTACAACCGATTGCCCAGATAACCTGGAAGATAACCAGGCTGTAATCAACATTGAATTGCCAGCCAAATCGAATCACAGTCACTTCCAATACCACCAACCACAAACCTCTTGTAAAAAGCTGCCAGCTCATTTCTTTTTTAGACTTACCCTTGCCAAGCGATAGAAATGCACTGGTGCCTGCAAGGAAGACAAATACCGGTGCGCAAAAATGCGTGATCCAGCGGGTAAAGAACATGAAAGTACCTACGCGGTTAAAATCCAATGGATCGCCACTATAAGATGAAAAATAATCTCTGGCATGGTCTAACGCCATTATGACCATGATGATACCGCGAAGTATATCAATAGAATTAATTCTTTTGCTGGGTATGGCTGTGGTCATGCTGCTTAGTTAGGGGATTTCAAAACTAATTATAATAGAGTAAAAATCTTAATTAATTGCAGTTATTGCTATGTAAATACAATAAATAGAAGAAACTATTGGAAAACTGCCTTGAGAACAAGATATTTGCACCCTATTCTAAATTTTGGTCCCGTAGTTCAATGCCTGCCCGACTACGTCAGTCAGGCGGGGATAGAATAGAAGTTTCCTAAACTTTAGATCCATGTTCGATGTATTATGCTTATTTAGCCCAGAGTATTTCTGACAATGAGTATTTTTATAAAGGTCACTGTCAGGATATGAGTAAAAGGATTAAAGAACATAATTCCGGGCAAACAAAATCAATTAAGCATAAGATTCCATTTCGAATAATATATTATGAACCCTTTGAAACAAGAGATGAGGCAATAATCCGTGAAAAGTATTGGAAAACTGCTTCAGGAAGAAGATATTTGCACAAAATTTTAGAATCCGGTCCTGTAGTTCAATGGATAGAATAGAAGTTTCCTAAACTTTAGATCCAGGTTCGATTCCTGGCAGGACCACTAAACGCAAGCTAGACGCTTGCGTTTTTTCTAGTCGGATTATTACTGCCATACACTTTGAATATTTTTGTAATTTAGACTTTGACTTAGTATTTGCGGTAAGTTCCAGAAAAAGGAGATTTGCTTGCTATAATAAATCAGGAGCCGTCTTTATTTGTAACTTGTACTAATAACAGGACATTATGCCCCGTTTTTTTCTAACAGTTTTTTGTTTTGCTTATTCAACAATTGCCTTTTCTCAGAAAAGTGACTTTTTAAATGAATATAAACAACTCATTGAGAGCGTGCAATCTGGCAGCTGGATCACTTCCGAAAAAATCTGCAAAAAACTAATTGATTTCTGCGAACCTATTGATTCAATGCAGCATGAAGCAAAAGTTTTGCGATACATTTATATATATTCTACTGCCGGACTGTTGAATGAAAATAAGCTGACTCAGAAAGAAGCACTTGCTCAAGTTAAAAATATGATAGGGAAGGAAATGATTATGCCAGCACATCCATTTAAAAGCAATTGCTATGTAAATTGTTCCCATTTATCAGAAAATGATAAGAACACTTTTTTTACATCATCGAACAATGAAAACGGGACACAAATATTTGCGTTTGAATATGTTAAAATCAAAGATGGCATTAAAGAAACAGTGGAGGAATTGGAAGGGAAATTTATTATAACAATGGGAACCTTGAATGAAGTAACTGTTGAAGGTCAACTGCTTCCAAGATTCAAATTGTTATTTACGAATGGTCAATATCTTATAAAGGATTAAATCAAAGATGCTGATAATGATTCCTTTTTCATTGAGTTCCATAAATTCAAAGTGATCATCCAATCCTGACCCTCGCATCCACAGCTATTAGCTTATCCTTTTTGCCCAGTAGCGGGTTAATATCTAATTCAGTTATTTCCGGGGCAATCTCCAACAAGGCACTTATTTTCAGCATCACATCCACAATGAGATTTGTATTTACGCCATCTCGTCCTCTTGTACCCTGGATGATGGAAAATGATTTCAATCTGCTGACCATTGAATTTGCCTCTTCCTTACTAAGAGGAACCAACCCCAAAGAAACATCTTTGAAAACTTCCACAAATACCCCTCCCAAGCCACAAAGAACCAGGTGCCCGAAAGGAGCTTCTTTTTTTGCACCTATATAGATCTCAATACCGCTTGATTGTTCCTGCATTATTACTGCCTTAGCACCTTCGATTTCCATCAGACGGGTAAACGTTTCTTTTACTGCTTCAACATTTTGAATATTAAGTACTACTCCGCCGACATCTGATTTATGCACAGGTCCAGATACCTTCATTACCAATGGGAAACCAATTACTGAGTTTTGATCTATTGCTTGTTGTAGTGTG
>Ga0207134_1192_pt1 | contig 14807 bp, 14 predicted proteins | sample Alteio_BWMinHeat_12_FD_153527 | JGI IMG/M metagenome (GOLD analysis project Ga0207134, IMG submission 153527) | Enriched cells from forest soil in Barre Woods Harvard Forest LTER site, Petersham, Massachusetts, United States -... | ecosystem: Environmental > Terrestrial > Soil > Temperate forest >... | reverse complement strand
GTTTGCTGGGTACGGGTTTGGTTGGCATCGCTGGACTGGTTCGGCGCAAGCTGAAGATGAGCTAAGCCGCCGGATTTCACCGCGTCAGCAACATCACTTCGACTCATTGGCCCCGCCCGAAAAGGCGGGGCCTCTATTTCACCCGACATCCTATAGTCCGCTCACTCGGGCGTGGGTAACTGCTCAGGGCCGTCCCTTTCCTTAAGCATGAAACGACTTCCGTTGCGCAACGTCGTCAGTTGCCAATCTTTTCATGTTGTTGCGCAGATCCGAACCCGGCATTTTCTTGCCACCAAGAGTTACCCCCGTAATCTGCGGGCACGGGATTAGCGTTGACGGGTCCAGTCTTCCTCCTTAAATTCGGCAACAGGGGGTTGTATGAAAGATATTCACGAGGTCCTGCGGCAGAAGCAAGCCAAGTACGCCCAATTAGCCAAACAGATCGAGGCGCTACAACAGGCGGCTGAAAAATTGCGCGAAGTGGCTCCGCTGCTCGCTGAGAGTGAGGAGGACGACAGCACGGTTCTAGCCGAAATGGACGAGCAACCCAACACCATGGCGGCCAAAGCCGGCGCAGCAGTCGGCCAGACCGCAGCCAAGCCGGCGCGTGCGCCACGTTGGCCGTAGACCAAGGCACTCACACCGTCGGCACACGGGCGGCCTATGACATTGCAATCACTTCTGGTTTCGAAAGATGAGCAAGCAGTAGCAGTCCTAACTCCGATTCTAACGGGGTTTGGCCTGGGAGTGCACTGTTGCGGATACGCCGATGCGCTCGGTCGCATTGCCGATCAGAAGTTTGACGCAGTCATTGTGGACTACGATGACCCGCACAGCGCAGCGCTGGTCCTGCAGAATGCCTACCACGCATCGCCGGGAAACAACACGGTTAGCGTCGCGTTATTGAGCGACAAATCGAAAGTGCGTAGCGTATTTGGGGCGGGCGCAAATTTCGTACTATACAAGCCCATGTCCGAGCCGCAGGCCGAAGCCACCCTGCGCGCCGCCACTGCCTTGATGAAGCGCGAACGGCGCCGTTCCTTCCGCGTTCCGGTACAGATTCCGCTCCAGCTTCAGGTGGAGAATGGCTCTGAAATGGAGGGTATCCTGCTCGACCTGAGTGAGGACGGTCTGGATCTTCTGGCCGCACAGCCGCTTTGTCCGGCGGCTAACATCAGGGCATATTTCTGCCTTCCGGAATCCGATAACGAAATGCGGATTCGCGGTGAAGTTGCATGGGCGAATCCCAACGGCGAATCGGGAGTGCGTTTTATCGATCTTGCGGAAAATTTGCGCGATGTGCTTAAAGCCTGGGTTCTGAGAAACGCTCCTGAGGTTCCTCCGGAGGAATCCGAGCCGGTGTCCGAGTGCAAGCTGTCGGACTTAAGCCTGGGCGCCTGCTACGTCGAGACCGAATCACCTTTCCCGGAACGCTCAGACATCGTGCTCCGCCTGCAGGCTGAGGACATGGAAGTCCAGGCTGAGGGTCTGGTGCGAGTGATGCATCCCGGATACGGCATGGGAATCGAGTTCGCCTCGCGTACCGCTGAACAGCGGGAACAGGTGGGCAAGTTTCTCGAGTTCTTGACCAGCCGTCCGGGAACATTGCCGCGATTGCTGATCACGCCCCGGGCACTCGCAGCCGCGGATCAGTACGACAATCCTCACGCCTCGGAAGCAGAAGAACCAGACGATCCGTTGCTCCTGCTATTACGAAGCCATGAATCGATGGACCAGGAAGAATTCCTTCAAGCACTACAACGGCAGCGGAACTCAGAAGAAGTAGCTTCGTCGTAGCCCGGTCCCTCGCCACCAGAATCCATAGCAAATGAAAAGCCCGCGCACCATGCTTTCTCTTGCGCGGGCCTTCGGCTGTTTTGCGGGCTTGCTCAACCTCGTTCTCCGAACTCTAGCCGGAGCAGCCACCGAATAGGTTGCGGCAAAATTAAATTCTGGTGAAAATCGCTGACAGTTTTCCACATTCCTACGACACCTGGCGACGAATCACTGACCGAGTGCTGCTTCCGTATACTGTTCAACGTTGCCTTCAGAGTCTAACTCCGCGACCGCGAGCCCGCTGTTGCTCCGGCCCCTCCTCATCATCATGGCCACTGCGTTTGCGGTGGTACTGCCCTTTTCCTTTCTCGGAATCCCGTCTGGCCATGACTTCGAGTTCCACATGAATTCATGGATGGAGGTGCTTGGCCAATGGAAGCTAGGGATCATCTACCCACGCTGGGCAGCTCTGGCGCACTACGGATACGGGGAGCCGCGCTTCATTTTCTATCCTCCAGCCTCCTGGACGCTCGGCGCAATCCTGGGAGCTATATTGCCCTGGAAATTAGTTCCCGGCACCTTCGTGTGGCTTGTGCTCTCTCTCTCCGGATACTCCATGTTTCTGCTGGCCCGAGGGTGGCTTGCTCGCCGCGACGCCATCTTCGCCGCCACGTTGTACGTCGCGAATCCATATCACCTCGTGGTCGTCTACTGGCGGAGTGCATTCGCCGAACTGTTAGGTGGAGCCCTGCTCCCGTTGCTGTTGTTCTATGTTTTGCGCGTGGAAAATGGCCGTCAAAGAGTGGTCCTGCCAATAAGCCTTATCGTTGCCGCGGCATGGCTGACGAATATCCCTTGCGCCGTGATGGTGAATTACTCCCTCGCATTTTTAATGGTCATGGTCGCGATTGGACGGCGCTCGCCGCGAATACTATGGCAAGGCGGCTTGGCGGTGCTATTAGGAGCCGCGCTGTCTGCCTTCTACATCCTCCCGGTAGCTTATGAGAAGAACTGGATCACGATTGCCCAGGTCCTCGCCCCGGGAGTTCGTCCGCAAGATAATTTCCTCTTTACTCTGATCAACGATCCCGATCACAACCGCTTTAACTTACTCGTCTCCGTGATCGCCGAGGCGGAAATTATTGTTCTTGCGGGCGCTGTATTCCTTTCCCGGCGCTGGCGCCGCTCGCATACCCAGGTGTGGTGGGCCCTTATTGGCTGGGCGGCTGCTGCCACGCTCCTTATGTTTTCGTTTACTTTTGTGGCATGGCAGCATTTGCCCGAGCTGCGCTACATGCAGCACCCCTGGCGCTGGCTGCTCTGCCTGAATGTCGCTCTCGGGTTGCTGATCACGATCGCGTGGCGCGGCTGGCCGCTGCGGCTGCTGGTTTGCATCGTAATGCTAGCGGTTCTGGCAGTTGGCTGGACGCGCATTCAGCCGCCGTGGTGGGACACCGCCGCCGATATCGCGCAGCTGCAACAGAGCCAACAGAACGCCTCGGGTTACGAGGGCACGGACGAGTACACCCCCGCGGGCGCTGATGCCTATGAAATCAAGCTGAACGCCCGGCGCGTAACATTCGAAGGCGCAGGCACCGCTCGAATTCACGTCCGGCAATGGGCTCCTGAGACGAAAATGTTTACCGCAGAGGTAAGTCAACCTGGACGGCTCTTCCTGCGACTGTTCAACTATCCAGCGTGGCGAGTCGAAGTAAATGGCAACGCAGTGCTAACCAAAAGTCAGGAAGTTACAGGCCAAATGATCGTGCCGGTCGAAGCCGGCGAAAACCGTGTGCTCATCACCTTCACTCGAACCTGGGACCGCACGCTGGGAGGGATCGTCTCGGGCGCAACTGCTCTGTTCTTAGTCGGCCTCGTTGCTCTCAAGCGTAAATAATGACCATAAGACGCATCCTGATCGCCACTTCGAATCCAGGTAAGCTTCGCGACTTTGCCGGTGCCGCGCGGGCTTACGGAATCGACATTGCTTGCCTTCCCAACTTCTCTTCCCTTCCCGCCCTAGCCGAAGACGGCCTCACTTTCGAAGCCAACGCCCGCAAGAAAGCCGAGCATTACAGCCACTATCTTCCAGGTGAAATCGTTCTTGCCGACGATTCCGGACTCGAAGTCGACGCGCTCGGAGGCGCTCCCGGCGTTCACTCTGCGCGCTACGCCGCCGACGCTCCCCACCTGGTCGAGAACAATACTGATGATCAGGCGAATAACGCGCGCCTGATTCGAGAGCTGAGAGGTATCCCCCCGGAGAAGCGCACTGGACGTTTCGCCTGCGTCATCGCCGCTGCCCGGGATGGCCTAACTCTCGCCGTGTTCCACGGCGTCGCCGAAGGGTTTATCCTCGAGACTCCACGTGGGTCAAATGGCTTCGGCTACGACCCGCTCTTTTATTTTCCCCCGATTCAAAAAGCATTTGCCGAGTTGACGGCAGAAGAAAAAGCGCAATACAGCCATCGCGGCACCGCCTTCCGGAAATTTCTGGAGTGGTGCGAGGGGCAGTAGGGCCGCATTGTCATGCTGAGCGGATCAGGCGTCTCGCTCGCGAGAGGCCTGAAAGTCGAAGCATCGCATCCCCACACCTCGATTGCTTTCTAGGGTAGCGATTCCTCGCTCCGCTCGGAATAACAACAACTAGAAATACTCGACGGTACAAAACTGCCGATATTACCCGTAGCCCACCTTCCTTGACTTCACTTCTCCCTCACCAAGATAATAAAAAGTTCTCTTATCATTCCTGAATTCATAAGGGGCGTTCTGTGGCGTCAACGGGCAATCCTCCAGCTCCACTTGAGGTCGACGAAGGCGTTGCTCCCCTGCGGGCCGGTCAGGGACATTCGTTTTTCCTGCGCCGCGTACATTCACTCAGCGGGATCATCCCGGTTGGCGCCTTCCTGATCGAGCACTTCATCTCGAATGCCTTTGCCACGCGCGGACCCGCGGCCTACGCCAAGCAGGTGGAATTGCTCTCCAGCTTCCCCTTCGTTGTAGGTCTGGAACTGTTTGGCATCTGGCTGCCGATTCTCTACCACGCCATCTACGGCTTCTACATCTGGTATCGCGGCGAAAGCAACGTGCATGAGTATCCCTGGGCCGGCAATTGGATGTATAGCGCTCAGCGCTGGACCGGCGCCGTCGCTTTTTTCTACATCGTATGGCACACCTGGCATTTGCGCTTTAGCGGAATTCATATTCTGAGCCATCCGGCCGCAGCATTTGGAAAAGTGCAGCTCGAGTTTCAGAACCCCTTGGCATTGGCTTTCTACGTTTTGGGAATATTCTGCGCGTCGTGGCACTTCGCCTACGGCTTGTGGCTATTCGCCGCTAAGTGGGGGATCACGACCGGTGACGCTGCGCGCCGCAAATTTGGCTACCTCTGCTTTGCGGTCGGATTGTTATTCATGCTGGTCGGCGCAGCTACGATGTACTCATTCTTGAACACGCCCTTGCAGCCGCTGCAGCCCGTTTCTGACACGGAATCATTTGTCATGAAGTAATCGTTTCATAATGGTGCACAGGCGCGCCCAGGGAAGAGAAATCTGAGTCCCACATGGCATCAAGTCCGAAAATCATAGTCATCGGCGGCGGACTAGCCGGCCTTGCAGCCGTCATCAAGATCGCGGAAATGGGCGGAAACGTCGATCTGTTCTCCATCGTGCCCGTAAAGCGTTCACACTCGGTTTGCGCTCAGGGAGGTATCAACGCCGCCAAGAATCTGAAGGGTGAAGGCGATTCCACATGGCAACACTTTGACGACACGGTCTACGGTGGCGACTTCCTGGCCAATCAGCCGCCGGTGAAGGCCATGTGTGACGCGGCGCCCGGCATCATCGATCTGCTCGACCGCATGGGCGTCCCGTTCAACCGCACTCCCGAAGGCCTTCTTGATTTCCGTCGCTTCGGTGGAACACTCTACAATCGCACCGCCTTCGCCGGTGCCACCACCGGTCAGCAACTTCTCTACGCCTTGGATGAACAGGTGCGGCGCTATGAGTCCGAAGGCAAAGTGAAGAAATACGAGCACTGGGAATTCCTCTCCGCGGTGCTGGATGGCAAAGGAATCTGCCGCGGCATCTGCGCTATGGACTTGCGCTCGATGGAAGTCCGCATCTTTCCCGCCGCCGCAATCATCATCGCCACCGGCGGAATTGGCGCCATTTTCGGCCGATCCACCAACTCCGTGGTCTGCACCGGATCGGCGCAATCGGCCGTCTATCAGCAAGGCTGTTATTACGCGAACGGCGAATTCATCCAGGTTCATCCCACCTCCATCCCCGGAGAAGACAAGCTGCGCCTGATGTCAGAGTCAGCGCGGGGCGAAGGTGGACGCGTCTGGGTGCCGAAGACTGCGGGAGACAAGCGCGATCCCAAGTCGATCCCGGAAAACGAGCGCTGGTATTTTCTCGAAGAGTGGTATCCGAAGTACGGGAACCTGGTGCCTCGCGATGTCGCGACGCGAGCGATCTTCCGAGTCGTGTATGAACACAACCTCGGCATCGACGGCAAGCCGATGGTCTATCTCGACCTCACTCATGTTGATCGCAAGATCCTGGATCGCAAGCTGGAAGGTATCCTCGAAATCTATGAGAAGTTCGTGGGCGACGATCCCCGCGACACCCCGATGAAAATTTTTCCCGGCATGCACTACACCATGGGAGGGCTGTGGGTGGATTTCAACCAGGCCACGAATATTCCGGGAATCTACGCAGCCGGTGAATGCGAATACCAATATCACGGGGCCAATCGGTTAGGGGCAAATTCGCTGGTGTCCTGCATCTTCGGAGGATTCATGGCCGGGCCCAATGCCGTGCGTTACGCTCGCAACCTGCCAGCCGCGCCCAGCAACGGACACTTCGATTCCGAACGCAAGCGTCAGGAAGAAATCAATGGTGGACTGATGAAGGCTGAGGGCAACGAGAATCCATTCAAATTGTGGCGCGAGCTCGGCGATCTGATGACCAAAGATTGCACCGTCATCCGCTATAACAAAAATCTACAAGCAGCCGACGGCAGGCTCTGCGAACTGTTGGAGCGCTTCCAGCACATCAATCTAAGCGACCGCTCTCTGTGGGCGAATACCACCGTGGCGTTTGTCCGCCAGCTTTACAACATGCTGCAACTGTCCCGCGTGATCGCGCAGGGAGCCGCCATGCGCGACGAATCGCGCGGAGCTCATTACAAGCCCGACTTCCCCGAACGAGATGACAAGAATTGGTTGAAGACGACGAAAGCTTATTTCGCCGCTGATGCCGATGAGCCCAAATTTGAGTTCGAGCCCGTGGACGTGTCGCTGATTCCGCCGCGGGCGAGGAGATACGATGTGGCAAAGTGATGGAGGTTAGCTGGCATGATCAGTGGCACAAGGTCTTCATTCGCGTGGAACCGCCTACGAAGACGACACGAAGGAACTAACAGAATCTGGAAGAGCGCGAGTTTCACTGACGATTATCGATTCCCAAAGATCTGTCATCCTGAGCGGAGCGAAGGACCTATGCAACTAGCCTGCGTTGGAAAGACTGCAAACTTCTTCGCTTTGCTCCGAAATGACAAGTTTTGAGCTAAAAGCTAAAGGCTAAGAGCTAATGGCAGCCAAGAAATCCGTACTCTTCAAAATCAAGCGCCAGGCCAACCCCAAGGCTGAACCGCGCTGGGAAGAATTCGAGCTGCCCTGGCACTCGGGCATGAACGTGATCTCCTCATTGATGGAGATCGCCGCCAATCCCGTCACGCGCCACGGCAGAACGACCACTCCCGTCACCTACGACTCCAATTGCCTGGAAGAGGTCTGCGGCTCTTGCGCGATGCTGATCAATGGCAAGGCACGAATGGCTTGTTCGGCGCTAGTGGACAAACTGGAGCAGCCCATTCGCCTGGAGCCATTCTCCAAATTCCCCGTGGTGCGCGATCTCGCGGTGGATCGCAGCGTGTTGTTCGAAAATTTGAAAGCGGTGAAAGCCTGGGTTCCCGTTGACGGCAGCTACGATCTTGGCCCCGGCCCACGCATGACCATGGAGGATCAAGAAGCTGCATACCCGCTTTCGCGTTGCATTTCGTGCTGTTGTTGTATGGAAGCTTGTCCACAATTCAATGAGGAAACCAATTTCGTCGGAGCGGCCGCCATCTCCCAGGTGCGGCTTTTCAACACTCACCCCACCGGCGCCGGTCTGAAACGTGAGCGCCTCGCAGCTTTGATGGGCGATGGCGGCATCCACGAGTGTGGCTACGCGCAGAACTGCGTCGAGGTCTGTCCCAAGGATATTCCGCTGACCCGCTCCATCGCCGAAGTTGGCGGCGCAGTGATGAAACAAGCCATCGGCGATTTGTTTAGAAAGTGACCGCGTTTTGCGTGCGCTGGCAAAGCCGGAGCCCGCAGCCGTCATCCCGACCCTGAGCGAAGCGAACGGGGAGGGATCTGTAGTCGATCGCTTCCCGCAAGAATTGTCACTCCCTAACGCAATTTGTCATTTGTAAAATCAGGTTCATCATTTCGCCGTGGTCCGACCCTGACGGAACCGGCTTTTTCGCGGGTTCCCATACGCAATCCCCATCGCGCAAATGGCACACCGGTTGCAGCTACACATGTAGGTAGCCAGACCGTGCACGAATGCGGTAACCAACGGTAACCAGGGAGCAGCTCCCGGGTAACCCCAGAGAAGGCAGATTAGTTCTTGTATTTGTTGAGCCCGGATTTAGAATACCGCCTACTCCAGCGCCTGGGGTAGAGCTGGTGAAGTCGAGGCCACTTCGTGAAGAGTAAAATGCAGCGCGCCGTAGTACCTTCATTTCTGTTGATCGCAGCATTGTGTGTTCAGGCATTTGGCCTGCACAGCTATGTTGCTCCGCGGCATGTGCGGCGCGTAAGCACGCGCCGGGCCCATGTTCGCCGCGTGTCCTGGAATCCGGTGTTCCGTCCATCCCGCGATTCGCTGCTCCGTCAGAATGAAGAAATCGACCGTCTGGAATTGCCACGCATCCAGGACGATGCCGAACTGGAGCAGCTCAAGTCACGCGAAGAATTAGTTCCGATTGTGGCCGGCCGCACGCTGCGTTTTGATCCGCGGCTCGATCCTTCACGCCGCTATTGCCGTCCCTGGACGCTCGATTTCGTTGACGACCTGAGCGAGGCTTATTACAAACAATTTCACGAGCAGATCCAGGTCAATTCCGCGGTGCGTACGGTAAAGGGCCAGAAAAAGCTCCGCCGACATAACCGCAACGCCGCGCCTGCCGAAGGCGACATCGCATCTTCGCATCTTGCCGGGATCACGGTTGATCTTCAGCGTCGGGGCATGACCCGCCAGCAAGTGCAGTGGGTCGAACAATACATGACACCGCTTCGCGACGAAGGCCTAATCGAGCCTGAAGAAGAGCGCCATCAGTGGGTTTTTCACGTGGCTGTCTCCGGCCGCTACGCCGACTGGCGTGAAGCCAAGATGCTGGCAGGCGTACGGCAGGATGAAAATGAACCCCAACCCGACGACGACGTTATCACTGGCGAACGATAGTTCCCTTCGCCTCCGTGCTTATCGACTTTTCATCCTGAGTTCTTACCAGCTCGTCATCCTGAGCCTTCCCGACTTGTCATCCTCAGCGGAGTAATACGTTTCGCCCTTGCGAAACGTGTTGCGGAGTCGAATGACCTGCTTTTTCTGTACTCCTATTTCGCTCTGCCCGTATACAATTCTTTCCTTGCTTCCCCTGACGATCTCATGCTAATAAACCGTTCGCGTCTACTTTCATTCCTATTTCTCTTTCTTCCCACTTTCGCCATCGCCCAGAGCAATCCAGCCGCCGCTGTCAGTCCTCGCGCCCAGGCCATCCACGACTCAGCCCTGGTTGTAGATACGCACGCTGATACGCCGCAGCGATTCCTCGACGAAAACTACGACATCGGCACGGCCGACCCGAAAGACATCGGACACATCAGCCTCGACAAAGCCCGTGCCGGAAATCTTGGCGCGGAGTTCTTCTCCATCTGGGTCGATCCCACCACCAACCAGGGGCACTTCGCGCAACATACGCTCGACTTGATCGATTCGGTCTATGAGCAGGCGGCGCGTCATCCTGATCGCATGACGATGGCCTACTCTGTCGAGGACATCAAGCGTTCCCACAAACAGAAAAAATTGGCCGCGCTCATGGGCATCGAGGGTGGGCACTCGATTGAGAATGACCTTCACTTGTTGCGCGATTTCTACCGCCTGGGCGTCCGTTATATGACCTTGAGCTGGTCGAATACCAACGAATGGGCCGACTCCTCGGGCGACATCGACGATCCCAAAATTCAGCACCACAATGGCCTCGCCGATTTCGGCAAGAAAGTCGTACTGGAAATGAACCGCCTGGGCATGATGGTCGATATCTCCCACGTTGCGGACAAAACTTTCTGGGACGCTATCGCCACCACCAAAGCACCGCTGATCGCTTCGCACTCTTGTGCCCGTGCTCTGACGAATCACCCGCGAAACATGACTGACGACATGCTGCGTGCGGTTGCCAAAAATGGCGGCGTGGTGCAAGTCAACTTTTATTCTGCCTTCGTGGATCAAAGCTATCGCAAGGCGGCGGAGGAACAGAAGAAGGAACGAGAGGCGGCAGTAGACGAATATGTCGCAAAGAAAAAGGCGATGGGACAGCGGGTCACGTATCTGGACAAAGATCGCATCGAAAGAGAATGGGCTGCGAAGATTCCTCGCCCGCCGCTGGAATCGCTGATCGCCCATATCGATCACATTGCCAAGGTCGCAGGTGTTGATCATGTCGGTCTGGGCTCGGACTTTGACGGCGTCAGTGGCGCCACACCCGCGGGCATCGATTCGGCGGCCGACCTGCCCAAGATTACGCAAGCCTTGCTCGATCGCGGCTACAGCGCCGAAGCCATCGATGGAATCCTCGGTGGCAACCTGCTGCGCGTGTTCAGCGAAGTGGAGAGAGTAAGCCGTGAAATGCAAGTAGGAAACTCGCGGGCATTAGCCGCTCAATGACTTTTTTTGGCCCTCTAACATTCTGCGGGCAAAACTCTCTGGGTGGCGGAGCGCTTTCAGGGCTCCGATAAATGCGATGAAATCAATGCAGGCTCTAGCCGCTGAGATCACCCCTTGCGAGTTTCTCCACAGCAGTCTGAGGTAGAATTACTATTCGCAAGTCATCACACCTTAATCTAAGGGCAGGTGTCTGCACCTGCCCGGCCGAGCAAAGCTCGGCATCCAGGAGCCTCCATGCGCATTGCTTTTTCAATCGTCTTGTTGATTTCGATCGGCTGTTCGGCGATGTGGTCGCAGACCGCCCCCGCTTCCGCCACCAAGAAGCCCGCAGCCGCCGCAAAGCCCGTGACTGTGACTTCTCCTCAGCCCACAGCCGTCATTGACACCACCGCGGGTAAGCTGACCTGCACACTATTCCCCGACAAAGCCCCAATCGGTGTCGCCAATTTTGTTGGTCTAGCCAATGGCACCAAGGATTGGAAGAGTCCGGTCACGCACGCCTCCAAGCACGGAGTCCCGCTTTATGATGGCACCATTTTCCATCGCGTGATCCCTGAATTCATGATCCAGGGTGGGGATCCCGCGGGCAACGGCACGGGCGATCCCGGCTACGCCTTCAAGAACGAAACTTCCCCCGACCTCAAGTTTGATCGCCCTGGTCGTCTCGCTTATGCCAACGCTGGTCCGGACACCAATGGCTCGCAGTTTTTCATCACCGAAGTGCCTTATCCGAGTCTGAACGGTGGATACACCATCTTTGGACAGTGCGACGATGCCACCGTGGCGCTAGTGAAACAAATCGCTCGCATGGGCCATGATTCGAACGATCGTCCTTACCGGCCCGTGAAAATCAATCACATTACAATTGCGAAGGGCGGAGCGGGAGCGACGAAACCCGCGACCACAGCGAAGCCGACGGCTAAGAGTCCGGCGCCCCCGGCTCCAAAGACTTCAACCCCACAATAGGCCCCCGACGAACAGCTCATCTGACGAACTATCATCGGAGTAGACGAAAGGATTCTATGCCCCGCCAACCCGGCACTTACGCTATCTTCAATACCTCAGAAGGCACCATCGCTTGCCGACTTTTTGAAAAGGACGCGCCCAAGACCGTGGCCAACTTCATCGAACTCGCGGAAGGCAAGCGCGAGTGGTCCCACCCGGTCAGCCGCAAGAAGAGGAAAGACCGTCTCTATGACGGAACCATTTTTCATCGTGTGATCCCCGACTTCATGATTCAGGGAGGAGACCCCGCCGGAACCGGTTTCGGCGGTCCTGGCTATCAATTTGAGGACGAGACCAAGGGCTCTCCTCACAAGTTCGACAAGCCCGGCAAACTAGCTATGGCCAACTCCGGCCCCAATACCAATGGCTCGCAGTTCTTTATCACGTTGGCTCCGACCACATGGCTGACTGGCAAACACACGATTTTCGGCGAAGTCATCGAAGGCCAAGATGTAGCCCAGAAGATCGTGACCCTCCCGCGCAACAAGCAGGACAAGCCGCTGAAAGACGTGGTGGTCGAGAGTGTGGTGATTGAGCGGGTGTAGAGCCGAGCTCCCGGTCAATTTTTCAAAACAGAAATCTCTTTAGTCCGGAGCAGATTGCGGTCCGACGTTACCAGCGTGAACCCAAAAGCTTTCGCAGTAGCCGCGAGGAATAGATCGGCTGGATCTTCGTGCGGCACGGCAAGGGTCGGCAGAGTACGTACGACCTCAAAAGTAAGCGGAGCCTCAGTGACGGGAAGGGTGCTCAAGCTGGTGGCGAGCCAGGTCGAAAAATCAGTCGAAATCTGGACACGCTTCTTCCTGAAAAGTAAAAACGCCTCCCAGATGCTGATCGGCGAAAGCCAAAGTTCATTTTGTCGATCGTCGAGCTCCTTCGCTACGCGTCTGGAAAGTCGGTGAGGCTCCCCAAGACTCCACAGCCAGATGTGGGTGTCCAAAAGTAGTTTCATTCTTTCCACGCATCCCAGTCATCCAAGCTGCCGGTGGGGCCGACGATATCGCCGACGATTTTCATGCTCCCGGCCATGCTGCCGAGTCGCCTTCCTTTACTTTTTTCCGCGGTCGATGGGACGACCTCGGCCACAGGTTCACCGAAGCGAGTGACTCGAACGGGCTTTCGCGTCTTGCGGACCTCTTCCAGGATGCCGAGGCACTTAGCCTTGAACTCAGAAATGGCGACTTCTTTCATATGAGGATGATACTATGGTCAATGACCATGGTCAACTATGCCTACACTCCAATCACTGCCACCAACTCCTTGACTGCTGCTGCGCTCTTATCCAGCGCGGCCTTTTCTTCCGGCGTGAGCGTGATCTCGATGATCTGCTCGATGCCGGCCCAGCCCAACTTGACCGGCACACCCACGAACAACCCATGGATTCCGTACTCCCCCTGCAAGTAAGCCGCGCAGGGCAGAATCTTTTTCTTGTCCTTCAAAATCGCCTCGACCATCTCCGTGACCGCAGCGGAAGGCGCGTAGTACGCCGAACCAGTCTTCAGATACTTCACGATCTCAGCTCCGCCGTCGCGTGTGCGCTGCACCAACCGATCGACCGTGGCCGCATCCATCAGTTCGGTGATCGGGATTCCCGCTACCGTCGAATAGCGAGGCAGCGGAACCATCGTGTCGCCGTGCCCGCCCAGGACAAATGCCGTCACATTCTCCACGCTGACTTTCAGCTCTTCCGCAATGAATGTACGGAAGCGGGCGGAATCCAGAACTCCAGCCATGCCAATCACCCGCTGGCGGGCAAAGCCGCTCATCTTGTAAGCCGCCTGCGCCATGGCATCCAGCGGATTTGACACGATGATGAGAATACAGTTCGGCGAGTGCTGTACCGCCTTGCCGACCACTTCTTTCATGATCTTGTGATTGGTGTTGAGTAGATCGTCGCGGCTCATGCCCGGCTTGCGCGGGATGCCGGCAGTGATCACCACGATATCCGAATCGGCGGTATCAGCGTAATCCTGCGTGCCGACCACTTGGGAATCGCGTTTCTCAATCGGCATTGCTTCCAGTAGGTCCAGTCCCTTGCCCTGGGGCACGCCTTCGATGATGTCGATCAGGACCACATCTGCCAGCTCCTTCGAGGCGATCCAATGGGCTGTGGTCGCGCCCACATTCCCGGAACCGACTATCGTCACTTTCTTGCGCATGCCTTTCCCTTTCTTAAGCAATAAAAACCAAGAGGATACGAAGGACTAAGCGGCAGCCCGTTCAAGCTGTATCTTCGTGAACCTTAGTGTCCTTCGTGGTTAATGCCTTCTGGTGACGCTAATCCACCGCGCTCAGCACCGCCGCACCCATGTTCTCGATGATGTAGTTCGCGAACTCGCTGGTCTTCACCCTGGTCGCACCTTCCATCAGCCGCTCAAAGTCGTAGGTAACTCTCTTCTGTTCAATAGTCTGTTCCAGGCCATGTTCGATCAAGTCGGCAGCCTCACTCCAACCGAGTAAGCGAAACATCATCATGCCCGACAAAATCACCGATCCCGGATTGATCACATCCTTGTCGGCATATTTCGGGGCGGTACCATGGGTCGCCTCAAATATTGCATAGCCGTCCCCGATATTGGCGCCCGGCGCTATGCCCAGCCCACCCACCTGCGCCGCACAAGCGTCCGAGATGTAGTCGCCGTTCAGGTTGGGAGTCGCCAGCACCGAGTACTCATCCGCGCGCGTCACAACCTGCTGAAAAATAGAATCCGCGATCCGATCATTGATCATCAGCTTTTTCTTCCAGACGCCTTTGCCATGAGTCGAGTAAATCGCGTCCAGAACGCCCTTTACTTCTTTGTAGACCGACTGACGAAACTCTTCCGCTGCGAACTCAAGTCCGGGCTCGACCAGGTTCGCATTCTGCTCAATCGTGAGATTCGGGTTCCTGTCTTTATTGTCGAGAATCCAGCTCTCCCGCTCGGTCACCACTTTATCGCGGAATTCTTCCGTCGCGAGTTCGTATCCCCATTTGCGGAAAGCGCCCTCGGTGAACTTTTGAATGTTCCCTTTGTGCACCAGGGTTACGCT
>Ga0207134_1189_pt1 | contig 15161 bp, 10 predicted proteins | sample Alteio_BWMinHeat_12_FD_153527 | JGI IMG/M metagenome (GOLD analysis project Ga0207134, IMG submission 153527) | Enriched cells from forest soil in Barre Woods Harvard Forest LTER site, Petersham, Massachusetts, United States -... | ecosystem: Environmental > Terrestrial > Soil > Temperate forest >... | reverse complement strand
TGGCGGCCGCCGCCAGGGGCGCAGGAGTGGAAAAGCATGGACCTGCGGGATTTCTGCCAGCCGCAGTCGTTTATGGTGCGTTTCTGGCACGTCCCGAAGAATGGCGTCGTCCTAGCGATTTTTCGAATGTATGTGACATCGCTTGTTCTTGGGCTAGTCTTCCTGACTTGGGTAGTGGTGAGAACTCTGAAGGAAAATCGAATCGCCCCTGTCGGTGAACTTGCAACCGTGGCGGACAGTTTGGGCAATTCGTGACGGCCCGGTGCAGAGGACTTCGGGCTTTTCAGTAATTCTGCAGCCAGGTCTAAAGGGCAACTGCAAGCTTGTCGGCACGTATGCCAGCGAGGATCTCGGTCAGAGATTTGTCGACCGCATCAGGGCTCCATTCCCGCTCAACGCGCTTTCTGGCATTTTGTGCCACTGACTCCCAGAGTTCGGGATTCTGGTAAAGTTGGACGATTCGTCTTGCAAAATCTTCTGGAGCATCAGCAATTAAAGCGTCGACGCCGTCTTGAAGTCCCATCCCTTCAGCCCCGATCGTGGTGGTGACAACAGGGATTCCCCATGCCATCGCTTCGCCGATCTTGCCTTTCATCCCTGATCCAAACCGCAGGGGAGCCACCGATACCAGGGCCGACTCCAGATAAGGAACGAGATGGCGCACGTAGCCCGTGACAACAACATTCGCAGAAGCAAGCGCAACGATTTCAGGCGGCGGGGCGTTGCCGACTACCCAAAGTTTTGTATCCGGCAGTCGCTGCAGCACCAAGGGGAAGATTTCACGGCAGAAGTACAAAACCCCGTCCACATTGGGTGTATGTGAGAATCCGCCTACGAAAAGCATATTCCGTCTACCGGCTCGAGGCACAATGTTGGGTGGGAGGGCATGAATGTTAGGAACAACTGAGATGTTGAGTTGAGGGTCTTCTCTGAGGAGAGCCTGCTTGTCGTCCGGAGTCACCGTCAGGACTAGGTCACCTTGTTTGTAGACCGCGAGTTCTCGCCTCTTGGTCTCTTGTGCTTTCCGCAGTAGACCTGCATCATTCGCGGTTATGGCCTCCCGCGTCTCCCGCAGAAAATGCACGTCAAAGGTATCTATAATGACTGGAGTCTTAGAAGAATACTGCCGGAGGACTCCCAGGTGTTGCTCAGCTATACTGAATAACTCACAGAAGACGAGCTTAAAATCGTTGTGCCGCAGGACGGCTCCCATATCGAGATCGTAGTTGTTCACAGCTTTGGCATAGCCGGGATAAAAGACCGTGATACCGTAACGCTCCAGGGGCTTAACGTATTCTTGCAGAGCGTAGGCACCTACGTAGGCGAACACAACATGATAATGGCGAGTCAGAAGAAGAAGAAATTCAAACAGGCGAGTTCCTCCTGAGGAGCGGTCTTGGGCAGGAACGATGTTGTCGATGACAAGCACCTTCTCTCGTGGATTGACCGAAATGGCTTCCCAAAAATTCTTTTGCTGCCGCTTTAATGACTCTGCCCATTTTTCAACAAACTTCGTTCGGTTCGCTTCCATCCGCTCGAAAGCGCTACCTCCTGAGGTCGAGTACTCATGGTGAATCACGGTACTGCGCGGCTCGTATAAAACTTTGAATCCAGCCTCGCGGGCAGCAAATGCTAGATCAGTATCTTCGTAATAAGCCGGAGAATAGCGCTGGTCAAATCCTCCGACGCACTCAAGAACTTTGCGCTTGGCATACAAACACGCGGCCGAGCAGTAATCGACTTCACGCAATTGGTTAAATGTTGGGTCGCCCTGATCGGCATACCTGCCATAGGCGCGGGCGCTGCCATCCCGAAAAACCTGGCTTCCCGCTTCCTGCAAACGGCCATCTTTGTAAATCAGCTTCGGCCCGACCAGGCCAATATTGTCTGCTCGGTAGGCCGTCTCGACTAATCGCTCGAGCCAAGCATCGGTCACTTCGGTGTCGTTATTGAGAAATACGACATCCCATTTGGGATAGCGGCGGATAATCGCATTATTGGCGTCGATGAAACCGACATTTTCACCGCCAAGAATCGCGTCTACGTGAGGTGCGAGCGATTGGAGATATTCCCTGGATCCGTCCGTAGAGCCCTGTTCATAGACACAAATTCTGTACCTCTCATATCTAGTATTCGTAAGAATGGTTCCTATACAAGAACGCAACAGATTGACCCGATTCCAGTTCGGAATGGCAATCACTACCGGCGGTTGGTGAGTGCCGCCGCACCATTCCGCAGGAGGTCCTACGACCGACTCTGCGTCTGTTTTACTTCCCGCGACGCTGGGGAAAGAGATTACCGTTGGTACTGGTGCCGGCTTGGGCTGTGGTCGAGTCGCGCCCGAGGGACGGGCAAGAATGCGGTTAGCGATCTGCCTGCAGACGCGCTCCCGGAAACTTCCCGGCGGCAGAAACCTATCTTTCACGCGCTTGTAGCGTTCCAAATAGTAGGTTAGCGTCTCGTTAGCAATTCGCGCTTGCGTAGCAGAAGCCTCGACATCGCTCAGCCGTTGGCGTAGGGAATTAATTTCGTTCTCTTTTGTGAGGAGTTTAACTTCCAGTGCAGCCATGCGGCCGTCTGGCTGCATCATTAGTTCTTGTGGTTTGGACGGGGGTCGGAAGTCTTCCGCCTGACCGTCTCGGTCTTGCGCACGCGTCATATCCTGCTGCAAATTGCCTTTGTTGGAGTCCATCTCGCTGTATATCGTTCTGTGGTTTCCGGCCAACGCGGTTCTCTGAGACGCGGACGAGTATCGCCCGCTTCTCTTGTCAGGTCACCATTATGCATGACTGAAACACGGTTGCAAAGTGAAGCAGGATTCCGTGAGATGATGAGCCGTAGAACTGGCTGTACTTTTCGAGGGACGAAGTTATGCACGCTAGCCCATCCTCCGTGACGCTCGCAGAATGGCTTGGAAAGAGAATCAAGGAGGAGCCCTATTGGTTTCATCGCATGGAACTCCCTGGAGGACTAATTACGCCGGGTTGGAGCGATCCAAAGGTCGATAAGCTTCCTTATTTTGGGTTGCCTGAGAAAATGACTGGAATGCGCGTGTTGGATATCGGCCATGCGGAGGGCTTCTTTTCCTTCGAGGCAGAACGTAGAGGAGCTGCAGAGATCATTGGAATCGAAAACTATCCACCCATGGCGCGCAAATTCGAGATCTGCCGGGCTGCTTTAGATTCCCGTGCACGTTCGTACTTGGCAAGTGTGTACGATCTGAATTCGAAGACATTCGGCACCTTTGACCTGGTCATGTTTTTTGGCGTGCTATACCACCTGCGGCATCCACTGCTCGCACTGCAAAAGATCTATTCCGTTTGTACCGGGACCCTGTTGATGCAGACAGCTACCTGCGGCTTCGAAAATGAGAAACCGCTGGCCGAGTTCCATCCATTTGGCATTCAGAGTGGTCCCCCTGAGCATCCGTCGCATGATCCGACCTGCTTTTGGTTTCCTAACACCGCCTGTTGCAAGGCGATGCTTCAACACGTCGGATTTAAGAACGTGGAGGAGGAATTGCCGAAGGCTTCGATGGCGGGACGTGTACGATCAATGTTTCAGTCTGTACCATTCAAGAAAAGGGGGAAGAGTGCAGTGTTCCGTGCTCGAGCAGCTGAGCAGCTGAAAGGCCGACGTCCATCGGAGGAATCCGCACCGTGGTCCTAGTGCAGCGCAGAATCGTTTGCGTAGGCTAAAGAGCTCCACGTTGACACGGTCATCGTGATAACACTATGAGGATTGGTATTGCCGCCAGGCTCATGGTTGCATTTGCGCTCAGACCGAATTCTTAAAATCGCTTTGGGTTCAGGATGGATTGCGACGGAGAAGCAGCGGATGAACGATAACGATCGAAGTGCTGATATCTACGATTCGCCACTGGATCTTAACAACGCGAACGATCCGCGTACGCTAGCTTTGCGCCTTATCGCCCCTGGCAAAGCCGTACTGGAGCTGGGCCCGGCCACGGGGCGAGTGACACGGGTTCTCAGCGAGCGGGGGTGCCTGGTCGTCGCGGTCGAGCGAGACGCGACCATGGTTCCCACTCTTGAGCGCTATTGTTCTCGTGTCATCGTGGGCGACGTCGAGCGGCTTTCACTGGAAGAGGTTTTCGGGGAACAGCGTTTCGACGTGATCCTGGCAGGCGATTTCCTCGAGCACCTGGCCCATCCTCTCGAGCTGCTGCTGGAGCTGAAGCGATACCTGTCCGAGGAAGGCTACGTCGTCGCTTCTATCCCTAATATTGCGCATGGGAGCGTCAGACTCTCTCTGCTGCAAGGAAAATTTGAATATAAAGACATTGGCATCCTCGATCAAACTCATCTCCGATTTTTCACACTTGAGAGCATTCTCCGCTTATTTACCGATGCAGGCTTCGCGATTGTCGATGTGCAAAGGGTGCGTCAGGATCCATTCAAAGAGCCTTACATCGATCCTCCGCAGGCTGACCAGCCAGAAGTACGTCCGGAACTGAAGAGACTCATCGAGGATGATCCGGATGCTGCCACCGTCCAGTTTGTAGTCAAAGCATTTCCAGTAAACTTACCGGCCGCTCAGTTACATACGTTGCAAACATTGCAGGCGCAGATTCAAGAAAAAGAAAAGATGGTGCTCAACCAGGAAAAGATGCTCACCGACATGCGCAATACCATTGAGGAGAGAGACCATACGGTTTCGAGCCTCAAGGATCAAATTCAAACTCTACAGAGCCATATCGAGCAAGCCGACGGGACGCTTCGCGAGCGAGAAAGCGCAATTCGAGAACTTCAGACAAGCAATGAACAGCTAACTGACTGGCTGACGAAATATAAGAAGGCAAAAGAGAAGTTGCTACCTACAGGGAGCTTGCGAGACCGAGTTGCCAGAAAACTTGCCGGTAGCTTGCTGACCAAGTCCGGTCCTGCGCGAAAGCCGTATTCCGAAACCGAACCCGACGTTCGGCGCTGACAAGCAAAGCACTGCCGCGATCCGCCCCATCTAAATTCTGGAAAGCTGCTGCTTTTCAAACACCCGAAATGTGCTCCTGTCCCACTGGTGCGGTGTTGTTGTCTGCATGGTTGCAAATCTTCACTATTGTGGAGCAGCCATTCGATTCATCTAGTTCGTCAAACCACACGACCAGTTCTTGAAGCATGGTGATTGTGAGTTTTACTTCTCCCTCAATTCCTGGCGCCTGAACCTCGATCCGGCAACGGATGGACTCTCCGGGGGATAGGGTTTTAGGGAGGCGCGTCCTGATTCCCTCCAGATGGGGAAATTCGGGGGATTTCGCGGTTCGCCGCCACTTATACGAGATAAATACAGGATAGGGCAACTCCGAGCACAAGAAACCCCCGCCGACATTAGTTACGGTGCAATCGACCAGTGTCAATTTTCCAGCTACGAAACGGAGGGGGATATCCGCCTGTACGCGGATCCTGCATTCGCTCGGGGTCAGCCTGTCACCGACAGCCCATAGTCTTGTCGGCTCGAGTCCGATGTCGCGGAACATCTGGAGTTGGTCGGTCTCGCTGACGCGTAGCGGATTGGTACGAAAGCCGGTTTTAGCAGCCTGAGCTAACGAACGGGGAAGGACGGCAATCTCAGAAACCTCACGGAACGGCACCCCGAACCGAGCTACTAGGCTGAGGTCAGAGCGTCGAAGGACGGCGAACGAGCCAAGAAGGTCCTTGTTTGTTTCACGCCGCTGGATGCTCTCACCAACGATGAGATAGTCGTCAGTGACCGCCAGACCGCGAGTGAACGCACGCAGTTCCGCTTGGTTGACTTTCCGGCCGGTGGAAGCATCGAACTGTACCACCGCATTCCGAAGTGAATCGCAGACCGTCCAAAGACCTTCGACGCAGACTGGACTGTGAGGCGCACAAAGGCCTTCTGCAACCGTGCGCCCAGATTCCAATTCAAACAGGAATCCATCTCCTTGCGAAAGGCGGTCCTTGTAGCCGCGGTAATGCGGATACTTGCCAAATGCGCAGGCGTAGAGCTGGTCGTCATAAAGGCATATACCGTTCAAATGCCACGAATCGTCTTCGCCCGGGGCTCGCCAGCGGCGTACGATTTCGCCTGCCAGCGTGATCCACACGATGCTGTTATTTCCGGTGGAGGAGATGACGAGATGCTCCTTGTCCCAAACCAGATAGTGAGCGTCCGATAGTTCATCCACACGCAAGTAGTGTGTAATGCCACGGCCGTCATAAATCAGTATTTCGCCCGTGCCCGTCGATATAGGAGTCGAAAGAATGCGCGCCAGCCGACCGCCGCGGACCGCCAGGCCGGCAGTGCTGACCCGATCGATCGTTTGTATGGCGATGCCGTCAAAAAGACATAGTCCCCCGCCCGTATCACCGATGCCGGAGCCACTAATGAGCACTACGAAATCCGATTCGCCCGAACAGGCCAGTCGTACCGGAGTTACTACAGTCGCTCGAGGAACTTCACAGCGAGCGGGAAGTTTACCGGGATTCGCTTTTGACTTTCCAAAACGAAGAAAATTGAACACGCGCCGTGTTTACCTAAGCTTCGTATTAACGATCTACTCTGGCTGATCGCATGATGAATTGATTCCCTGACTCAAGATGCTGCCGCTCTGCAGCGTCCTGCGGAAGGTGAAGATTGGTTGATCTCCAGATCGCGTTGTGTATGCGCCAAATATTAGCAGAGCGCAAGTTTAATACAAACTTTACTCCGAGATACAAATTCTAGAACCTTCTGCAAGGCCGGCAATTTGGGATAAGAAGGAGGTTACGGGAATTGGCTAGAGAGGAGACCTGCCTTACGAGACACCGAAGTGGGACATCAGTGCGTCGCCAGACGGGACTCTTCCATACTCAGTTCGGTTGTGTCGCTCGTCGCGACAGTATCTAGGCTTGCGACTAACGGGGTGGCGCGACCATGACCATCTTGACTGGATATGACGATGTCAGCGGCACCCCAACTCCTGACACCTGTGATAACGCGCCTGTGTTCGGATCGATTATGTACGCAGCGAGTTCCACGGGAGCAGGTTAATTAGCTCAATCAGGAACTTCCCCTGCGACAGGAATGTGGTCGCTGCCAAAGTTTCACTTCGGCGGACACCGAGTTTCATGCACATTATGCTGCGCGCGATAGATTTGCACAGTTTCCTGGCAGGTCGCCAATCGGGGAACGAGGTGGATTATCGCAGAAGCCAATTATTTCAGAAGATTCAGCGTGTTCACGCTCTGCCCACGCTTTGTAGAAGACCCAATTCTTCTCTCAGTAGAGTCGCTCCCTTGGGCGCATGGTTCCGAACGAACCGATATTTGCCAGACTAAAGGTAAAGCGGTACACGTTTTCATTTCGAATTGTGCCAATTTTGACCCTTGCATACTCTGCGGTTATGCCGCAGCAGTCCCAGTTATATGTGCCCTGAAAAGATGAGACTTGCAGCTCTCCAGCGTTGAGATCGAAACCAAAACCAGCGGCTCCGGAGAGGCCCCGCTTGTTGCTATTCCCGTATTTTGCCAGAGTGCGGAACTGGTGAAAGCTCGTGGCCGTGTTGCTGGAGGAGAGGATATCTGCGGGGATGTACAAAAAAAAATCGCCGCCACTGAAACTGATTTGGCCGATGTGGAAATTCACCAGCACACTGCTGGCGTTGATTCGCCCGCTCTTGAAATCGTAGTCGAGATCCCATTCCGCATCGACGTTCGAGCCCGGCTCAACGTGGAGGCGAGACACCAGCGGGGAAAGATGGCGGGGACTGGTCAGAAACGCAATGGCCGTGAAGTCTGCCGTAGTCGTGAAGACGTTCCGTGTTCCACTGACTAGGGCCCCGCCAAAGGTCGTGTCTAAGAAATACTTCTGCGTCAACTCCCAGCTTACGAGCTCGTGGGCAGCGGGCACTGCCGGACAGTCGACAGTTCTTGGCTGCTGAATGTCGGGTTCTTGGTCGAACGGATCCCAAACTGTCTGTAGAGGACGCGCTTGATCGGGCAAGGGCAACGTGGCCGTGCCGCACCCCGGCTTGGTGGACGAACTGCGCTTGGCAAACAGGCGGGTGACGGCTCCGTACTCGACTTCGTTGGTGTTCGTAAGGATATCGCGTTCGTCAAAACGTAGGATTTTGGAAAAGTTGTCCACTCCGATGACGCGGCGATATACAACCCGAGGCTCGATGACATTTTTCAGCTTGCGGCCGAAAAGCCCGCGATCGAAGACGCGCTGCAGGGCCGGCGGCCGCAATTCAACCGAGGTTTCTATCGCTCTGCGGTTGATGGGGTCACCAGAAGCCACCGCTAAACCATTGACTGGCACGAGTTGCTGGCTGTACACGGTGTCGCGAACCGCGACCTCCGGACGCAGGGACCATCCCCGAAAGAGTACGGGCAAAGACAAGCTTGGATTGATATCGAATCGTCCCACAAGACTGGCCGTGCGAAACGTGGACTCGCTGCGAGACACGCCCTCACCTGCCGCTTCGAAGTTCCAGTAGAAAGGGGAGTTACCGAGCTCCCGGTCCACACTGGAAAGATCAAAGCTTGGCGTGTGCAAAATAGTTATCAGGTTACCGGTATTGGTGCCTTGAAAATCCTGGTAGCGCTGAACGAAGACGTTGAAAGATGTGCCATTCGTGGTGTTCGACAAGAAGCCCTGAGACCTCACTTCCGAGTTCACCGCCTGATTAAAAACTTCGTAAAACGCCAATCTAAATAGGAATGAGCTCAGGTAGTCCACGTCACCAACCAGGCGAAAGTTGTGGGGCAAGCGGTCCGCGCCGATGACTCGGACTTCCTCGCCTCCTTGATTGACCTTGGGCGTGCCAATTCCCCGGTCCATCACTCCGAAGTAGGTAAGGCGGAGATAAGAATTGTCGCTGGGGCGGGCCCGGAAAATGCCATGCTGTGCCCATCCGCGGCTGGAGAAGTACTCCGCGCCAATCTCGGCGTCCATGCTGCGATTGATGGCCCAGTAAAAAGACTCACCCAAGATTGTGCCCTTGGTGGAAGAGCGCCCAAAATTGGGCGTGAGCAGTCCGGACTGTCGCTCGCGCTCAAGTGGATGGGTCGCAAAAGGAAAATAAAATATGGGGAGACCTCGAATCCGGAAGGTGCTGAAATATATAAGCGCGTTATCGCCGGGGGTCACGACGGCACGATGCATGTCGAACTGCCATTTGGGATGGGGCAATTTGCAGGTCGTTACTGTGCCATTGTGCACGACGTAGTGGTCGGGATCAATTTTGTCTACGATCTTGCCAGTAAACGCAAACGGGTTCGAGGAGGTCAGAAGGAGCCGAGGCCTTTGGCGATAGCCAATTGTGCCCACCGCATCATAAAACCGACCCTTGTCGGTGCGAACGTTGTAAGTCCCGTGGCTGGCCTCAACGTGTTCGTTGTTGGGGCCACCGTCAAGAACAACATGGCCTTCAAGTGTCACGTCGTCAGTATCTTCGTTGTACGTGGCCTCGTCCGCCCACATTGTCAAGCCATGGTAGTCAATTTTACCTCGGACGTGCAGTTTGAAGATTGAGCCAATTTTCTCCTGTTGGATGGCGCAGATGGTTACATCGTCTTTAGATGTGTGTGCGACGGGTGGACAACGCAACTGCGTGGTTGCTGAGAGGTGAGCAGAAAACAGATGACCCAGAAACGCCGCTGCGACAAGGAACCGTGTGCGGGAGATCATCAAGCGCGCCGGAACGTCACTGGTCAGAAAACTTTACAATCGTAGCACGACCAACCAGTTTCAAGCGGGGGACGAACCGCATTCAAGTGCTTCAATCGCTGGCAGGGATCTCCGTCACGCGAAGCCGACTTGCTATCCCCCTACGTCGACAAGCTAATTGCGATTGTTGCGAATGGAAATCCCCGGCGTGAGCGAGTCCCGCAGGAAGCTGCGATCGAGAATTGCGCTCCGAAACCTGGCGCGGACGCAGTCCGAAAATGTCCAGTTTCTCGCGAAGGATCGACTATCATCGGTTCCAAGGGATATGGATCGATACATTCGCCTTCGCTTTCGCCCACCCTATCACTGGGAAGGCATGTTGGCGTTTCTGTCGGCTCGTGCCACGCCGGGCGTCGAAGTGGTTGAATTTGGCACTTATCGTCGCTCCATTTCTTTGAATGGCCGCCACGGTTATTTTGAAGTCTCGCTTGACGAAGCCAACACCACGCTGGTCGTGCGGCTTCAGTTCGGCGATCCGGGCTCGCTGTTCTTCATCATCGAGCGCGTACGCAACATGTTTGATCTGAGCGCTGATTGGTCAGCCATCGTCGGAAGTCTAAGGGCCGACCCCATCTTGGCAGGGCGAGTTGAGGCTGCTCCGGGCCTGCGCGTGCCGGGTTGCTGGGATGGCTTCGAACTCGCGACGCGAGCCATTCTCGGCCAGCAGATTACAGTTAAGGGCGCGACCACTCTTGCAGGCCGGATTGTAAGCACGTTCGGCCATTCTTTCTCAATTGCAAACGGACTCACTCATCTTTTTCCTCCTCCTGAGGTCCTCGTAGATGCCAATCTTGCCAGCATTGGCCTGCCTAAGGCGCGAGCCGAGACCATTCGGGCTTTGGCTCGCGCTGTTTGCGATGGGCGGATCAGCTTTGAAGGAATCGTTGACTGCGATGCCTTCCTGGCTAGCCTGTGTGAAATTCCTGGCATCGGCAAATGGACAGCACAGTACGTGGCGATGCGAGCCCTCCGAGAACCAGATTCTTTCCCGTCCGGTGACCTCGGTCTTCTGCGCACTCTGGGATTAGGGACTTCAGGTGAACTTGAGCGGCGTGCCGAGGCTTGGCGGCCCTGGCGAGCTTATGCTGCCATGTACCTCTGGAACATTGCGAGTGAACGCAGAGCTCGCGGGGGCCAATTGGTTCCACACCGAATCAAGAGCGCGGTTGTCGAGCAAATTTCTCCCTAGCGCTTGCGAACAAAACCATAAATAGATAGATGCCATCAAGCGAACTGTGCCATCGCCTAAATCGGCGCACAAACTTAGCAACAGAACGGCGCTTCGCTGATTCGACTGCGCCGACGCTCGACTTGAGCTGTCGCTGAGACTGGCCTGCTGTTGCTCAATTGAGCCGTTGCCCCATTTACGAGGACACCGCCTTTATGGTTTGAGTTTTGAGTTTTCGAGCAGTTAAGTACCGGTCCAATCCCTCCTCCCAGGATGGCATTTCAATGCCAAAGCTTCCTAACTTTTTCTTGCTCAGCACTGAATAGGCGGGACGCCGAACCGGACTTGGAAATTCTGCGGTGCTGACCGGTTTCAGGTCCACACGTAAGCCTTCCAGTTCGAAAATCTTGCGGGCAAATTCATACCACGAACATTGCCCTTCTGCGCTCACGTGGTAAAGGCCGTAATCCTCCGTGCGTACAAGCTCACTGACGGCATGCGCCAAGTCTCCCGTGAAAGTAGGCGTCAGTACCTGATCATCCACGACTCGAATTGGATTTCTCTCGGCCGCCTTCCTCAACATAGTCTCAACGAAATTGCCGCCCTTCCCGCTGCTCCCGGCCACACCGTAAAGCCCACAGGTACGAACTACGAAGCTGCGCTTCCATGTCAGGCCAACCATGCCTTCCCCGGCTAGCTTAGACACCCCGTACACATTCAGAGGGCGTGCTAAGTCGGACTCCGTGTACGGTTCTCGCCGGTTGCCATCGAAGACGTAGTCCGTGCTGAAGTGAACCAACACGGCGTTGTGCCGTTGACACGCCAGCGCCAGATTTCTCGGGCCAATTGCATTTACTGCGAAAGACGGCACCGGCTCGTTCTCACACTGCTCGACTTTATGGAACGCAGCCGTATTTATGACCAAGTCCGCATTCGCGCTCGCGAGCGCGCTGTCTACCCGGTCGCAGAGCGAGACATCAATGTTCCGATGTGTAAGCTGCACCACAGACCAATTCTGAGCAGTGAAGACGTGCGAAAGATCAACACCTAACTGTCCATTAGCTCCGATGATGACAACCTTCATGGCTCTCCTGGATGCGGGGACCTCTTCAATCGTTCTGAACCTTCTCCATTCAATGCTTGAAATGCTCCGATGAGGGTGAGTTCAGCCATTCGGTCAAGGTCTGCGCTCTGCGGTGTTAGTCCGAGAGCAGCGGACTCTGTGTCGGCCATTTTATCCCAATTGCCGGATCATCCCAGCGAATGCCGGATTCAGCTTTATTGTTGTAAAGGCCGCTGCAGTCGTGCTGGATCTACGCGAAGTTGAAGAGCACACAGAAACGACCCCGGCAACCTTATGCTGCCATGTACCCCTCGAACATTGCGAGTGAACACAGAACTCGAGGTGGAGAGCGGGTTGGGTACGGAACCAAGGACAGGGTAGTCGAGCAAACTCCTCCCTCAGCGTGCGTCCGCCCGTCGTTGGCGAGCCACAGAACAGGAAGGCACGCGGCGTTGATGCCAGGCAAGCGTGCGTTTCCTAGCCATCCATCGGCAATGTTCCCTTGGCGGCCAAGTTCCACTGCTGGCGCACGAAGCTGAAGAGCCCGCTGCGCTCGCGAAATGCCTCCGTGCCTCCGTGCTTCGTCACTGAGTACGCGGCCGCGATGTTGGCGAAGGCCAAGCAATCTTCCAGCGTCGCCCCGCGTAGATACGAGTGGACGAACCCGGCGTCAAAGGTGTCCCCGGCACCGACATCATCGACTACCTTGACCGTCGGCGGCGTCAGACTCCACTGCTCGTTACCGGAGCGGCAAATGGTTGATCCCGAGCCGCGTTTTACGACCACCACCTTCGAGAACCCCACCAGGAGATTAAGTGCCTGCGCCAGGTCATCACTGCGCGCGATCTTTTTCGCCTCGCGATCATTGGGGAAAAAGATGTCGACGTATTTCAAGACGTCGAGCAAGTCCCGTTCCCAAAGATTTTCTGGATCATCGTTCGTGTCAAGCGATGTGCTAAGGCCAGCTTCCTTCGCTTGCCGAAACAAATTCAGGATCCGTGGACGAAGAGCCCGGTGCAGATAGAAGGAGGAAAGATGTAAATGACGGGCCTTCCTGACGTAATCCATGTCAATGTCGGAATACTGCATCTCAAACATCGTTCCAGGGTATGTCAAAATGTAACGGTGCTGCGGTTGTGGCAGGACTACTGTGAGCCCAGTAGAGGTCTTGCCCGTTCCACACTTCATGCGGCTGATGTCAACGCCGACGGCGGACAGCCGCTCCGCGGCTATTTTCCCGAGAGGATCCCCGCCAATTTTCGATATAAAACCGACTCGGGTGCCGAGGACACACAAGTTGTGCGCGAAGATCGCCGACGAACTGCCTAGCGTGAATGCCAAACCGCTGGCCAAGTGCTCTCGGTCCAGCACCAGGTCCTTGGGCAACCCGTACAGGATGAGATCCAGGTTGAGTTCGCCCACGACGCAGACTTCGATCATTCGAGTAACCCTTTCACACGTTCTGATGAGGTCACGGAATCTTCGGTCAGGAATGAATGCTAATGTTCTGCACGACGCGGCTTATGGCGCCGTTTGGACTTGGACAGTCGGGCCGCAGGTTCCACCGCAACGAGAAGAACAAACCCAGCAATTGTCCGAGGATCACGTCCAGCGGAGGGCGGTAATCGTCAGGCACATCCAAGGGCGTGACAGGCGCGAGCGAGTGCTCCGCGAGTGAGTGTATCGCCGAATCACCGCCCTGGGTGACCACAACCCTGGTCTTGACCAGCCGCTTGTTTCCAACCTCCCGCAGTAACTCCAGCTCATACTCTTGCACACGTCGATGGCCCGAAAGAAAACACACAAAGAGAGTGTCCTGATCCAAGGCTGCCATGGGACCATGGCGCAGGCCCAAAGCAGACTCGGACATGGTCACGACTTTGCCCGCCGTCAACTCCAGCAGCTTGAGGGCAGATTCTTTGGCCACCGCCCTCAGTGGCCCAGAGCCGACAAAACAAGCCTTGCTATACGACTCCATGGCAAGTGCCGCCGCGCAATTACTGGCAATCGGCAGAAAACCCTTTCCAGCCTGGACCAATTGCGGCAACACTTCTTCGTACTTTTCGAAATCGTGAGCATGAGCCAAACACTGACCGAAGACCACCATATTCGAGAAGGAACTAGTCATCGCCAATCCGCGGTCGTTCACAGCATCATTCAAACAAATGCCTAATACCTTGGGATTGCCAGCATGTTCCTGAATGACCCGCCCGTTGGCATTGCAGGAAATCACCAGGTGGTGAATGTCCGGACGTCTCTCGCAAATCTTTTCTAACACGGCCACGCCCTCCGGGCTATCTCCCGAGCGGGAAAACGAAATCCAGAGGTATTTTCTCTCTGGGATGATCAGCTCATCGAGGTGTGTCAGAAGATCGGTGCTCGGCACAGCGGCGACCTCGCACTGCCACGTCTTACGAAGGAGGAGAGCGAGCGAATGTCCGACATAGTCAGAAGATCCGGCACCCACAAGAAAAATCGTCGGTCTCGAGCCAGGGTCTCTGCTAAACCCAGCACGGGCCAGAAAATCCTTGATCTCTGCGCGTCTCCTCCCGAATAGATCGAACGTAGACCACCAGGTATCGGGCTGTTGGGCGATTTCTGCAGGCGTATGTGCCAACCCGCGAGTCGCCTTCTCGCTGTCCGGGAGGCTCAAGATTTCGGAAAGGGCATCCACCTTAAATCAGCTCCTCGATCACAATACTTTCCGTGGTTCCGAAAGTGAGTTCGACGTCATGGTTCGTACCAAAATGCGGCGCCCTTCTGAATCGTGGGCAGTGTGAATGTAAAGCCAGCATCATTGACGATTCCATCTAGCAGTTGTGCCTCTCCTAGAAACGGCAGAAAAAATCCGCGACCTTTCGTAGATCCGGCGATTGTTACTTGTACGCCGGTCTGCGGAGTCTGGATTGGATTTACTCCGGCGCTTAGCCCGGCAAAGTTCGCAAAGAACACGTGCGTCTTTCCGTTAACGCGAGCAATCGATGTTGCGATTTGGGGAGAAGCAGTCACGCGGACTGGAGTGGCAGGTTTCAGGCTCTCCAGAAATTCATGTTCCCGATCAGGCGCTGTAGCATCGAAATCCTTTTGCAGGGCCGCGCTGTAGTCTTTTCCGGGACATTTATTAAACCTGAATATATTTGCTTTGTCCCCAAGCCCGGAATCATCCTGTCCGGTGATCAGCAGTTGCCTGTTGTCCAATACAAACTTTGCCAACCAATCCTTCTCGATGCTGCTCAGAATCCG
>Ga0207134_1188_pt1 | contig 15191 bp, 12 predicted proteins | sample Alteio_BWMinHeat_12_FD_153527 | JGI IMG/M metagenome (GOLD analysis project Ga0207134, IMG submission 153527) | Enriched cells from forest soil in Barre Woods Harvard Forest LTER site, Petersham, Massachusetts, United States -... | ecosystem: Environmental > Terrestrial > Soil > Temperate forest >... | reverse complement strand
ACCGTGGGGTGGAATCGGGAAAATGCGGGCTCGTACCGTCTTATAGTCAGCATATTCAAGTAGTCCTGGATCAACCATACGTCTTACTATTTCTTCGTACTCCTGGCGGGCTGCTTGTGCTTCCAATATTTTACCTTCGACAGGTTTACCATCAATGTGCAAAGAAAAAGAACTAAATGTGGTATCAGCCGGTAATGGGAAAAGATATGTGCCAGCCAAATTGCGATCCGTATCATTGGCAAAAATCTGTTTTATATATGTACGTGCTACTTGATCGCTTATAGATACTTTTATATCTTGCGATTGCATGCGCAACCCAAAAGATACTGTGCCCTTTAGAACTGGTCTACCTGGCTGCTGCTGGATCGGTTGAATAATGTTGATAGGATTGACCATTCTTGGGACAATATGAGGCATTACAGGGACAGTTGAATCTATCATGATCCAGCCAGTGGCCCAGGAAGGCGACCCAATTAATAAAGAAACTGATAGTATGAAATAATACAAGAATGATTTGGTTATTGACATAACGTTGACCTCAAATTTAAGCAAAGCACATAGACACATTGCGATACTCTTAGCATAGCCATTTGCTGTTCCAGGTTCTACAGGAATTACTGCCCTTTTGAACTAGGGTTTACCCTAGGTTATTGCATTAGTCGCTCCGCTAGAATATATTGGAGGAGGTTAGATGTCTGAGAGGAGGCTCCCGGTTATTCCAGCAACGCGTTTTTTCTCAATTATTTTTTCTGCCCGGAACAAAAACGAATTATTGCTACAGCGCTTATTCTGGGGCGCGCTCATTGGTTGCCTTACAACATTTCTATCATCAGACTTACCCTATTTAGAAAATATGGAAGCAAATATACTGGAATGGCAATATAAATTGGCCAGCAATAGTTTCTGGTCTATAGGGGAGCATAATAAGACTAAGGCAAAAGATATTACCCTAATAGCATTTGATGATCGATCACAATTTGAACTCGGTATTGCCCGCTTTAATGACGCACCATCACAACAGATATTAGCCCAGGTGATCGAACGTATCGAAAAATATCATCCTGCCATTGTTGTGATAGATATTGATTTACGTGGAACCGTTTGCCCAGAACTACAGAAAACTTTGCAGCATAATCATAATATTGTGTTAGCACTGTTTGGGGATTTGGAAGGCCGTTCATCAATTCCTTCGCCTGGTTATCTTACGAGTGCCGCAGCTATTGGTTATAACGATTTACCGGGCGAAAGCACATGCTCAGTACGACAATTGCCTATAAACTATCATGAGATAGGATCAAATACATCAACCGGTGAAAATACTTGGGTGTTGATACCTTCTTTAGCCGAAGCTGTCATCAATGTCTATAACGGAACGCGTGGATCTAGTTCGAATACGCATAGCTCGATTTATAGAGCACCAACGCCTGCCTATTTTAGTTATAGAAGATTAGAATATCCTGCGGCATCTCTTTTAGAAGTGCTCAATAACAAACTTGATCCAAATATGTTCAAAAGTAGAATTGTCATGGTTGGTGATACTCTAACACCGCGTCAAGAAATAGTTGGTACTACAAATTCAGACTTTTATCCGGAGGTCACACTACATGCAGACGCAATTTCCACTTTATTAGACAATGAACAAATTTATGCCCTGGCGCCTAATTTGGCCAAAACCATTATGGTGGTCTTAGGGGCGGGTTTCTGCGCACTTGCCTCTATTCTGAATCTTATCCCTCGCACAGGCTTATTTATTGTTGGCGTCGTATCCTTAATGGTTTTATCGCAAATATCTTTCCAAACATTTCACGTAATTATGCCTACCGCGCCACTACTTGCGGTACTATTATTGTGTTATGCGATGGGCGCTTTTGTTCACCTAAATTCTGACTTGAGACTGCAAAACAAGGAGTTGGACAAAGCACGAGAATCGATGCAAGCGCGAGCGGAAGAAGAAAGACAAAGGATCGCTGAAGATTTGCACGATGAAACCTTACCCAATCTGTCTGCTGTTGCCCGTCTAGCGGACAAATTAACAAAAGAACTAAAGGATAACCCTATACCATTACAAATGCGAAAGCAATTAGATTTCTCAGTAACTGAAATGCGCCGGGTCATAAATGATCTCCATCCATCAGTATTAGAGACCATGGGCTTTAAACCAGCACTGGAGAATCTTCTTGTCGCGCTTTCACATGACGGCAATATCAAAATCCAATTTAACGATAGCAGTACTTTTTCAGATGAAACGCTGCCAAAATTGTATAAACTTCAGCTCTATCGAATCGTGCAGGAGTGTTTAAACAATATCGAAAAACATGCTCAGGCGACAACTGTTGATATTAGTATTTCCCAAAACAACAACAGACTTATAATAGTAATTGCAGATAATGGTCAGGGAATGCCAGTTCACGCTTTAAAGAAAGAGTCGCATGGCATACTAAACATAAAGCAACGAGCTCAATTAATTAATGCACAAGTCGATTGGAAAAAGCCAACTCAATATCAATCAGGAACAGAAGTGAAGATCGAATTAGCTCTTAATGAAACACAAGGAGAAAGCTAATAAAATGACCATTTTAATAGTAGATGACGAAGAAAGAGACAGGCTTTGGCTGAAAGATCTACTCATTAATAATGTGCCTGGTTGTGGCAACATTGAAGAAGCACAAGATGGTGAAAGTGCCGTCAAACTAGCAGCCAAGCTGCACCCAGCCTTAGTATTCTTGGATATAAAAATGCCTAAATTATCCGGCATCAAAGCGGCAGAATTGATATTAAAAAGCGATCCGCAAACTGGAGTAATTATGCTTTCCAATTTTTCAGACGAAGTCTATGTTCGTCAGCTTTGGAAAATAGTTCCTACTAACGGGGCTTTTGGTTATATTTTGAAAAATGCTTCGGATGAACAAGTTATTGAAGCAACCACAGCGGTCTTATCCGGAGATTGTTGGATTCATCCCGGTATAGCCAGAGTTATACAGCGCACTCAAAATAAGGCGACTAATTTGACAAGTGCAGAATTTGAAGCTCTCATTTGTATTTCTTTAGGTCTAACCGATCATTCTATCGCTAACCATCTCTATATTACGGAAAAGGCAGTTCAATCTCGTCTTAAGTCGCTTTACACCAAGCTAGGCATTCCAGGACGCAGCGAATCACAAGAAATTGATTACAATCAAAGATGTCGTGCTGTTTATATCGCAACTAAGCGCGGACTGATCAATCAATCAGAATTGGAAGAATGGGAAACAAAAATGCTTGAAGCAAAAACTGCGACAAAAGCAATACAAGGATTGGGTGAATAGTATGAAATCTTTATCGCCATGGCTATTTATATTTTTTGCAATATTATTCCATTATTTTAGCACCAGTTCTGGTATCGCCATTAATTATTCGGTACCAAGGTCCGCTCAGGAAGGCGTAAAGCTTTTAGAACACATATTGCAAAAAATGCACAACATGCCTCAAATAGCCCTCAGCAGAGGACAATCGATCATCGTATCTAAACCACAATTGTCCGTCAATGCGTTTGGCAATTCGGGTACCCCTAAGATTATCGCTTCTTCGGAAAATGGCGGTGTATACACACCACCAGCAATAGGTGGTGGTGCGCACGAATACGAATACCGAAAAAGCGAGCCCAGGATTAGTCTCCATACAGAGTCACTAGCCCGAAAGCAATCAGAAACCACACAATTAAAATCCACCCTACCTATGCTCAACGAGCCCTCTGGTTCAGTTGTGCTTGATCAAAAAGCGCAAATTTCCAATAGCCCTTCTCCTAAGTACGATACAGACGCAAAAATGTCGAACAAATCAACCTCCGCAGGTCCTTCCCTAAGCGGGGCAGCGAATGGAACGATAGGACCATCTCTAGTCCCAAATGCTCCGCGGTCTACAACTTTATTCTATGCTGCTCCATCTCAAGGTTTTTTGTCCCAACGATCCCAATATGAATCAAGCAGTCGCGGCTCACTTTTGCATGCAAAAGCCGCATTAGCACCTAAAGAGTATCAGATCATAGATTCTCGAATTGCTCTATCGCCACCGACAGTAATTACAGGCATCCCATTAATAAAACTTGGTGATATGCAAAAGGAAGTCGATAGGGCTCTTGGAAAACTGGGGCAAATCAAAAAAGAACCAATTGAGTCCTGGTCAGTTTGGTCACTATATAAACCAAAGTCTACTGATTGCTCGGTGCAAATTTTTATGCGCCAGGGGACAGTAGAAGCTATCCGCATTTTTGACTCTTCCTTTTTGCGTCCAGATATGCCTATTGCTCTTGGGGACGGGCTTTCTAAGGTGAAAGAAAAATTTGGAGAGCCGGCTTTTATTATTTCAGATCAAGCAATTACAACGACGCAGAACTATATTTATCCAATCAATCAAATCGGTTTTCAATTTTCAAAAAGTAAACAAGCGGAAATGCCAAAAATTATTAGCATGATTATTTTTAATGTTCGGTGACAACTGATTCGCGCTTATTATATTCGTATATTCTCAATAAAATGTAGACAATAATACTAGTCAACCAGGCTTGCAGCGAGCATATGCCGAAGTGGCAGCATTCAAAAGCGGAAATTAAACCAGAAGTAGCAATACCTACAATTAATCCAGCGAATAAGGCAATAATTGCGGGCCAACGAACTGCCGGTAATTCAGCAAGATCCGGCACTGGATCGAATGATATCTCGGCGTGAAATGCTTGTTTTCTCAACCACGATTCAGTAAGCATAATGATAGTTGGTATGGGCAGAATAATGCAATTTAAAGAAACCATGGCACATAAAGATTCTGCCATATCAGTCAAAGAAAGCAAGGCTGCTACTAAGGTTCCAGCAAGAGCAAAAATAGCTACAGATAAACTGTGGTTCAAAGGCTTAATACTTTCGAGCGCAGCAACGCAACCAAACAGACTAGAGTCGTTGGTAGAAAAATAGTCTGCCGTTATAATAAACAATCCAATGATAGCAATACTGCCAAAACAATAATTACTCATAAATGTAGCTGTGGATCCAAAATCGGTTCCGCTGCTAGCGCGGGCAATCAGCCACCCGGCCATTGGGAAAACGGCCTGTCCGATAGCAAATGATGCCAACAATGGAATCATGCTGCGCCAAATACCCGCTTTGGAATAGCGCCAGTAATCTTGCTCATTACCCCAAACAGCAAAGCCAATTATAAAAGAAGAAGTAAGAGCAAGGGCGTACATATTAGTTGGATGAGGCAAGTGAGTATTAGCTGTTGCTATGGGGCTACTTAGCACTTTAAAAAAAACATATCCGACCCAGACAATTAAAACTGGTCCACCCATAAAGCGAGCGAAATTTGCTACTCCCTTAAAGCCAAAGAAATTATTGAAAGACATTAGCATTGCACAAATGGTAGACAACCAAATAAGCTGGAGATGTTGATGAAAGAGATTTATTATTGCTTGCGCCATCAACACTGCAGTGAGCCCGTACCAGGCGACAAATAACCAAATTAAGTTCATTGCTAAAAGTGCTGCTCCCCAGCGCCCAAAAATTGTTCTACCGAGAGCACAATATCCCAGTCCAGTGCTAGCGCCTAATTGGCAGGCTGGCACTGAGTATAGAAGCAGTAATAAAATGCTTATTAAGCTGCAACAAATCAATTGATTAAAGCTAATCCCTTGTCGATACCATTCAAAACCAGCCAATACAGCTGGGAACGAGGTAACCATGGTTAACCACAGCAATCCCATGGTTACCGCCGATCGACGCGCAGTTAAAGGAATGGGCTTAAGGACAGGGTTATCCAAACTTAAGCAAGCGCCTCTTATTTGATGAAGTTCTTGATCTCACTCATGCCTTGCTTTTCAATTACAGTAGTCACGCCTTTCCGCATTTCCTTTTCAGCAAGTCCAGTAAGTCCACTACTACTGGACGCTGCTGAGGCAGCCGCTGCACCAGGTACTGCCGACGCGCTAGCTGTAGCAGTAGGAGCCGGTCCGAGTATCATTGTTCCTTTTGTAGTGACCATAAGCGAATATTTTTTTCCTGAACCTTGATCTATAACCATATATTGACCTGGAGGCATGGTCGTTGTACCAACTTCGGTAGGCGCAGTCGGAGTAGTGGTTGTGTCATCAGCACCTTGCGCAGTTATATTGCTGGTCATTGAGAGAATGCATGATATTGCCAAGAGTATAAGTATTTTGCCCATATTTTCTCCTTCTTAAATGATATAAATGCTTCGTCTATATCCTAGTTGTATAGGTTATCAAAATCCAGGTAATATATCTCCTTTCCAAGAAGTCATACTAACAATTTAGATGTTAGAAATAACCTAATGAAGATCCATGCATATCTGTCCAACACTTCACTAACGACAATCACAATTGTGATGTCTATCATATGGGCGAAGTCATAGAATACAAAAACGGTATACCAATAAATAAAGGCAAATGTCCTATTTGCCACGGTACAACTCACGTCACGCTGCCCAAATAGTCTTTTAGTCGAATTTGATTAGGTTACGGAGAAATTCTATATCTGTCGCGCGGATAGAGGGTAGCTTGTCTAACATTACTTAGTGCCAAGACTTGGCAGGTAAGCCTTTCTAAACCAATAGCCAAACCACCATGCGGGGGCATGCCAAGTTCAAACATGCGCAAATGATCTTCAAAAGATTTAGGATCAATACCTCGTTTTAATAAAGCCTGTTCCAGTTCACTGCGTTGATGCAGACGTTGCCCGCCAGTAGTAACTTCCACTCCTTCAAACAGCAAATCAAAACTTTGGGCGGCTCCATTATTTCCGCGAGGATGGGTATAAAAAGGCCTGCCGCCTAACGGAAAACCAATTACAAAAACTGCTGCCACACCCGTTTCTTTCTTTACCAACTCACACAGTTGGCGTTCGGACAGTGGATCTAAATCATCAACAAGATCTGATCGATTAAATGCACTCTTAAGCCTTTGCAAGCATTCATCAAATTCCCAAATAGGAACTTTCAACATAGAAGGCAAAAGATTATCCCTATGTCGATTCAAGATATCTTTATAGTTATTATTCAATTGCTCGAATATAAATGTCAACAATTCACGTTCCAGTTGAATGATTTCCTCAGGACTTTCTATAAATCCCATTTCTAAGTCAAGCGAATAATATTCAGTGAGGTGACGAGAACTCGCGTGCGGTTCAGCACGATAAACATGCCCAGTCTCAAACACCCGCTCTAATCCGGCTACCCCATGTTCTTTGTAAAACTGTGGACTTTGAGCGAGATATGCTGAACGCTCGAAATATTTTATAGCAAACAAGTTAGTACCGCCTTCGGTGCCGCTCGCTACTATCTTAGATGTTATAATTTCGCTAAAATGCTTGTCTCTTAGAAATTCGCGCAAATACTGGAGAATAGCTGCTTGGATTCGAAAGATATCGCCGATTTGCTCATTGCGCAAAGCTAAGGGACGATAAGCAAGAATCGTTTCCATACCAACTTCACTAATGTCAGAAGATGAATTAAAAGGTAATGTTGCCATGACTTCATTCAGGACCCTTATACCGCTCACTTCAAGCTCTAAACCAGAAGGTGCGCGGGGCTCGGGTTTTAACTTACCGGCAATTTCAATTGGCATTTCCAATTTGAGAGGCAAACCGCGTAAAGAAGATGAATCTGCTACGCATTGCACAAGACCGGTGCAATCTCTTAAAACAATAAATGTCGTGCGTGCTAGTTCGCGCAGCCGATAAATCCAGCCACGAATAAGAACTGGATTAGTCATAGACGCCTCAAGAGAGGCAATTAGAATCCGGGTAGATTTTTCCATAATCTATGATTATCCCTTATTCGACTGCCAATCCAACCTTAAGGTTAAGCAACAAACAGACCCGCCGGCTAAGCCAAAAGTGTCTACTGGTACCTCAATAATCGAATAGCCTTTTGCTTGTAATATATTTTTGAGCTTATTTGAGCAGCGAGAAAGAACTATTTTGTCTCCCACATTAACTAGATTACAGACAAAATTGAAAGCGTCTTCTTTATCAATTGCTATTAATTCATGAGCAGGCACACGCTCTTTGATTATTTTTTGGGACTGTTCGTTGAAAGCTTCTGGATAATAAAGTACCTCGCCAGAATTAAGCGGGCTGAGGCTAATATCCAGGTGATAAAAAAGCGATGAAAGCAATTCTAACGCTACTACCTCTTTGCCATAATATTTCTGTATATATAACGTTGCTTCTTTGCTAGAGCGCGGTCCATAACCAGCCCAGAAAATTTGTCTCTTACAATCCCAAATGCAGTCGCCCACGCCTTCCTGCTTGAGTTCGGCAGGAAATTCATCCACTGCTACAACAATACCTTTGCTTTTCAAAAGCTCAAAATGCTGGGCGAAGTATTTTTCTTCTGGCTGTCTTTCCTTATGTCGAAAGCGAGATAAGAGTACACGCCCATCTAGAACGACGCCCGAATTAGCGGTAAAAACCATATCGGGCACCCCAGGTGGTTGACTGACAAGATCAATAGACATCTCCAGGGACTGAAAAGTTTGATATAAATGGTGCCATTCTTGTTCAGCGTTTCTTTTAAGCTCATTGGAATTACTGAGCCATGTCTGCGGCTGCATCCACTCATTTATGTTGTAAATAACAGAAAAATTGTCAGGCGCACACATGAGTAGACGACCTGGCGATCCTCTATCTTTAATATTCTTAGATGAAGATGTGATACCACTGGACATTAGACACCTATTTTCTTTGGGAATTGCTTAACCTTATATATTCATACATACTCTTTAGAGTACTTACCATACCCTGAGTTATCATAATATAATAAATTCAAAAGTGACAACAATATGGCCATGATCCCCATAAGAACTTCCATTCCTATCATATACTTATTCTTTTGCGCACTTATTTTAGTTACGCCCGTTCATGCTCAACCTTCGGCTTACCTAGACAAAACACTTTCCACGCCTGATTTGACCCAAACTGATCCTCACGGACATTTTGCCGATGGTGGCATAAATTATTGTGCACCAGTTGCGGTATCAGATTCTTTCATTTGGTTGACCGAACATGGTTATCCAAATTTGTTGCCAACCAGCTCAGCAAGTGCTCAGATCCTTACACCAGGCGAAAAGCTGTTTAACAGCCAAATAATGTTGGCGAGAATTCTAAGCAGTCCCGAATTTATGAACACCAAAGGACAGGAAGGAACAGAAGTAGATGAGGTGCTGGCAGGAGTAAAACATTATGTTTTAAAACAAGGTTATTCGATTAAACGCCTAGAGTATCAAGGTTTCCGTTCAATTTCACCGGAATTCGATGGCGGCTTAAGACACCCGCGTTTGGCCTGGTTAAAGGAAGGGATTATCGGCAAATCCGCTGTTTGGCTTAATCTAGGCTGGTACCAATATATTAGTCAAAGCAATACGTATGTCCGCATGGGCGGCCACTGGGTAACACTGGTTGGTTATGGTGTTGATGAAAACAATCAACCAGCTAATAATGTGCTTATTATTCACAACCCATCGCCTCGAGCTGGGCTTACATTTCACAATGACTTTTGCCGGCTACAGCCAATAGATGGGGTCTTGGTGAGCCGCAAAGTGCTACTAGGCTTTCCACGTCCAGGGATGGGATTTTATAAAATTGTCAGTGGATTGCCTGCCATTCCTAAGTGCGACACCGCCATTTTGGAAGGCGCCATTGTACTTGAACTGTATTAAATAGACATTGTTTATCTTCATTAATTAGCAGTATCATTAGTAGGTTATCCAGAGCCATGTTCTGCACAATGTTAAATCAGCGCTTTAATGTTCATCTCTTTAGTGTCTTTATTGTCGGCAGCATATTGTTGCCAGGACCAGCCTTGGGACAAGATGCTAGCCAATCCCCTAGTCCTGCCACATTAGGACAAAGTGACTGGCAAACACCAAACGGTCAAAGTCTTGGTCAATCAGACGGGCAAAATACCGCTCCTGCTCAGAGCAATTGGCAAACAACCGGGACAAGTCAAAATATTAATAATCAAGGTACACCAGGGACTAGTCTGGGACAAAGTGACTGGCAAACACCTGGATTAAATCAAAGTGGCGGCAATCCAGGTCAATCAACATGGCAACAACCGCAACAAAATAACAATCCTAATCAATCTACGTGGCAACAACCGCAACAAAATAACAATCCTAATCAATCTACATGGCAACAACCGCAACAAAATAATAATCCTAATCAATCTACGTGGCAACAGCCACAACAAAATAACAATCCTAATCAGTCTGCCTGGCAACAGCCAGGGCAAAATAACAACCTTAGTCAATCTGCCTGGCAACAGCCACAAAGCGCTTTTCAAAGCAATACCAATCAGCAAGGCTCCGACTATTATTATGGGCAAGCGAGCCAGTCTAATCAATACAATCCAGGTCAATATCAGGCTCCCAACAGTTCAGGAAATAATCAATATCAAAGCAATTGGCAAACGAACAATTCAACCCCAATGCAACAAGGTCAGGTACAGAAGAGTCAGGGTGGGTTAAAGCAGCTCTTGGGTGGTGTGACACAGACGGCACTGACGGGAGCCAGGATTGCCGCTCCCGTAGCAGGAATGTATTTATACGGTAAAGCTTTGTCAAGTTCGCCTTATGCTGGCATGGGTATGGGCATGGGTATGCCCTATATGGGTATGGGTATGCCGATGGGAATGCCGATGATGACGCCTTATCCAAACATGGGCTACGGTATGCCCTATGGCATGCCTGGCATAGGTGGAATGTCGTCCTTTATGCATTATTGAGAGTGCGAAATTCCTGCTCAAGAGCATCTTTTTGTGTGTCGTAGATGATATCTTCCGCTTTTATCTGGCGACTGCCTAGAAGCATTTTCTGAGCTTCGGCAAGCTTTGTAATTAGCTTTTGATCTGGCTCTTTGACCTGGGCGAAATAATGCTCCTTAAGTCGATTACCTTCATCAATACGCTTATTCAAAATCACAATAACTCCATAGCGTATGGCAGGAATGATAACAAAGAGACTGCCATAAAGTACAAGCCCGGCAAGTAGTGGCAAGAGATGAGACAAATAACTATATCTTGCTGCTTCTATATATAAATACCAAGCGCCAAAGAAATTTATAACCGCTAAAAGTATTACCCAAATGAGAGATTCTATTTCTACTTGAGAAAATTGCCAAGAAAATAGTTCTAAGTAGGGTGGCAATTTATCTGGTTGCTTCTCCATAGTAGTTGCTTGCAGGGCTGGAAATAAATAAACAATGTTTCCAGATTCTGTAACGGTGGGTCGGCCATCGAAGCGCACCAAAACAGGCAATACAGCGTCCTCATTGCTTGGCTCACTGCCGGTGTATGGGGCTAATTGTTCAGCCGTAACAACACCTTGCTTTTGCCTGATTAGCTCAGCAATAGCGTGCCAGCGACGCTCTTCTAAATTGACATTGGGATTACCATCACCAAAGAGAAAAGAAAAGCAATTATATAGAAAATTGCCTTTTGCTGGCTTCTTAATTTTGCCAGTACCATGATCGGTTGCGGGTGGATAATATGCTTGCCAACTTAATAAATCACGCAATATTATCCAATCAAAAAAGCCTAGTCGTACTCTAAACCCGCCATTTCTATCATTCGAGCGAGAATTAACAGTGACAATTACGATCAATAGCAAAGCAATCGTTAAAAGCGACAAAATGAGCATAACACCAAAAGAAATGCGCACCAGGAAAAAGACGACTTGAAATAGTTTTTGACCAAATTGTTCAATAAGCTGCTTAATACCGCGAGAAATATAGGCAGTTTGATAACCAATAGGGAATTGATAGGCGATATCGCCAGCGGTACTAACTTGCAAGTGACCAGCAGCTTCAGCTGCTATTTGATTTAATATCCAGGTAACAGATGCCACCGGCAAGCCAGTTCTCGCAGCAACATCAGCAGCCGAAACTCGCCGACCAAGATCGTTAATAGCCTTAATAACAATTTTCTTTTCTTTTGTTGCTGCCATTTTATAAATATCTTCATTTAACATGATTTGTGCATGCTTGGCTGAGTTTATGTGGTAATCAAGTATTAGACTTAATTTAGCGCCCCTAGCTTTAGCTATTCTAGATATAATTCAACAGTATCAGATAGTGAAAACTAAAGAAAACAATGATAACTGGCAGCCTAAATTATGCTATAAAATAAAAAGCAAATTGGCTGGGGTTTTTCAGCTAGATAAACAGATATTTGTTTTTCTATAATTTGCCTCAATAATAGAGGAATCTTGCGTGAGTATATTTCATAACCCTATAATGCAGGGAACAATAAGTTTTATTGTCTGGTTTTTTGTTTTTTATCTTTATCACGGGCTGGGTACCACCCTGGGTTATCACCGTCTTTTGACACATAAGTCATTGAAGACACCGGATTGGCTTAAGTATTTTATTGTTTCTGGCGGTTACTTAGGGCTTATGGGGGCACCCATTCCCTGGGTTGGTATACATCGCCAACATCACCAAAAGTCCGATATGGTCGGCGACCCGCATTCTCCTAAAGATGGGTTCAAGCATGCCCTTTATCAATGGATGTTCGAAACAACGGCTATCCAGAGCAATGAAGAATTGCATGCCCAAACAGCAGATTTAATGTCAGACAAATGTTTAACCTGTTTAGGCACCAAGCATGATGCTCAGCAAGCTCAGATGTGCTTAGCGTTTTGTATTGCTTTTCGAGTTTTGATCTTATGTACTCTTGGTGTCGTTCCATTATTAGCTAACCTGACCGCCACATTTTTTAGCTTCTGGAGTACTCAGTTTGTTAATGTCTTTTGTCATATGAAAAGTCAGGGCTATCGCAGTCATGAAACAAAAGATTTAAGCCGTAATGTCTGGTGGGTAGGCATCTTAGCTTTAGGCGAAGGCTGGCATAATAACCATCATGCTGTGCCTAAATCAGCCCGCCATGGCTTTACTTGGTTTGAAGTTGATATTACCTGGTATACAATCTGGCTTTTGGAAAAGCTTGGCTTGGCCAAAACAGTAATTAGACCACCCAGGTTTTCTCTGGAAAGTCTTAAAGCTAAAATCAATGATTTGGCAATGAACAATTTGGTGATGTCAAAGCAAGAAGTCGCCCTAGAGCCAGTTTCGGTAGAATCAAGCAGCACATCATATAACTCCAAGAACCTGGTTACTTAACAGGGCTGCCATAAAAAAAGCACTTATGTAAGTGTCCTACACGCTTACGTGGGCACTTACTTGTTTCAGTCTCCTCAAGCTATCGGCAAAAGTTAATTCTGGTACCATACCGCCGGACAGCCGTACCGTGACGCCTTGGCTAAAACTGCCCAATCGTCTCAGCACCCAAACATCGACTCGACGCTTGATTAATTTCTCTCGCAGTTTTTGAATGCTTTTAAACAGCGCTTCGTTGGCTAAAGAATTCATACTGCCAGAACCTAATCGTCGCCCATGATTACAATGTAAAACATCAACAATAGCGTCCGCTGAAATAGGACCCAAAACAGCCAAGGAAAGATTATTATTTTCCTCCGGATTACCTGGATTAGTAGTTTGCCAAAAATCTACCTGGAGCCATGTGCGCTTGTTAAACCGTACCTTTAAGACTACTGGTTCGCATATTAATGAATTAGCATTGAGATGAGTCCTATCCCGTATGCAGGCGCCCCGAGCATAGGTTAAGGCTAGGGTGGCTTTATTGCAAAAGAAGCTATAGTTACTCCTACCAGGTTCAATTATCCCGCAGCGCTTAATTTCCCAGCGCCGGTAGCAATTAGTACCGTGGTAGAGGAATATATCTCCTGAGTCCAGTTCCACGTCAACTTCGTCCTGCTCGGCAACGAATTGCGCCAAGTCAAGAGGCGTCTGAAAATGATATATAAAGCTATCCAGAATAGCACCTTTAATAGTTGGGAAATACGGAGCAAGGAGTCTTTGCCTTCAGTATGCCCGTTTAATCCTAATTGTTAAACTAAAAGGAACATTATTTTTGTGGCTTGTTCAGACGATATTCAACCTTTCTTGCTATGAACCTTTTTGCTGCAAAAGCATCACTCCATATGTTTCTCGCGTTGCGCCTGTAGAACGTTGTAGGCATCATGAATTGCTTGACGAATACTGTGCAACCCTTTATCAGAGGCTGAGCGTATTTGTTGCACCAGCTCCGTGCGTCTAGTACTGAGCTTGACGTGATAATTCTCAGTCGTATCTTCTAGTTTGAGGCAATTAGTATTTAACAAAGTCTCTAGTTCTCCTTTAAGTTGCGCTTTTAGAGAATCAACTTTATTGTATACATCTTGACGCACAGTGGTCAAAGCAGGGTCACTATCCAGATTGTAAGTCTCAGCAAGCCGATTACATATAGCTTCGCATTCGTTAAGTTCGTGCTCCGCTTGTTTGAGAAACTGCATGACAGCACTAGTATTCTGTTCAAGCGGATTAGCAGCAGATTTAAATATTTCCTCTAAACCTGTCTGTTGATTGCGTCCCACCATATCCAACTTGGCCAAACGTTCCTCAATCAATTCTTTTAATTGTTGCCTGGCTAAAACGAGACTATTTTCTGCTCCCTCCGATTGTGCTTTGGCTTGCGAAAACGAATGGTCGGCAAATGTTTGGCTCATTTCTTCCATCATGGATTCAATGATCTGTTTGCGTTCTTTGAGCCTGGGCAAGAAAAATTCCGTTTGTGCGGTACGAGCCTGGCGAGAAAGAGCAATTTCAGTGGCCTTAACCAAGTGATCCAGGCTAGTAAAAAAGCCCTCTTTGGCTAATTTTAGCTTTTGCGTACCCTCGGCATTAGAACGCGTAATATCATTATATAAAATGCTTATCTGATCATCGAAGCTCTTGGAAAGATTCAACACTTTTTCATCTACTCGCTCTGTGAACTTGGAAAAATTGTCTGTTAGCTGTTTACTGAGCCCATTCATTCTTTCTTCAAAAAACAATTCAATTGTTTGTAAGTGCCTTTCTAAAGACTGCATCTCTGAGCTTACCAATTCAGTAAGCCTAGTTTTTTGGCTTTCTACCAATTGCTCAAACTCATTTTGATTTAGCTTATATTCTTCAATGAGTTTCTTGCGCCAATCACGTTCGCTGTCACTTAATTGGTTTTGGTGTTCAGCTAATTTTGCCTTAATTTGTTCGCGGTTGCTAGCAGACTTTTCTGCCATTTCAGTCTTCAACTCATCAAATAGCGATTCAAAT
>Ga0207134_1186_pt1 | contig 15239 bp, 18 predicted proteins | sample Alteio_BWMinHeat_12_FD_153527 | JGI IMG/M metagenome (GOLD analysis project Ga0207134, IMG submission 153527) | Enriched cells from forest soil in Barre Woods Harvard Forest LTER site, Petersham, Massachusetts, United States -... | ecosystem: Environmental > Terrestrial > Soil > Temperate forest >... | reverse complement strand
ATTTTTGGAATAAAAAGGATGGTATCATATACGGCGACCCTATAAAAGGTAAAATGCTATTACTGTATACCGTAGATGGTGGTAATAGCTGGGAAATGCTGCCAGATGCAAGCAGACCTGCTTTAGAGAAGGATGAAGCCTCTTTTGCTGCAAGTGGCACTAATATAAAATGCTTAGATAAAACTAAACTTGTAATTGCTACAGGGGGCAAAATATCAAGACTTTGGGTGTCAGTGAATAAAGGCAAAAATTGGCATGTAATAACTACACCTATTATACAAGGACAAAATAGTACAGGCATATTTTCTTTTACTTATCATAATGCTAAGCAGGCGATCATTGTAGGTGGTGACTATAAAAAAGATACTGTTTCGACTGCTAATGCTTTCTATACTAATGATGAAGGCAAGACCTGGTCAGCACCTGTAACCTCGCCTAGAGGCTACAGGGAATGCGTGACCTGGATTGATAAAAATAATTTGATTGTAACAGGTCCTGGTGGAACTGATATTTCGAAAGATGGAGGTATCAATTGGATACCTTTCTCTGATGAGAAGTTATTCCATGTAGTTAAAAAGAGCAGGATGGGTAACTGCATCATACTAGCAGGTGGAAAAGGGAAAATAGGTGTATTAGTGCAAAAAGATTAAAAACCTTTTGTAGCTACTCCATCTTGGATAGCCTGCATTGCTTTGGCTTCATTCATAATTGCAGCCATTTTGTTGCCTTTGCCATCGTTACCAGTAGCCATATAGCCACCTTTAGCTGTTTTTGAAATTACAGCATCATGCATAGGAACATTTTTCTCTTTGGTTTTCAAGCAATAAGCCTTGATCATTTTTGTAGTATCCATATTCTAAGTAGTTAGAGATTAGTAATTAAGCCCGAATTTACTGTTTTTATTTATAATATCTATCCAGTATAGGTTCATTTGGGATAATAGCTGGCAAATTGTGGATAACTGGATATAAATGGTTAGTAATCGGCAAATTAGCCCATTATATATGCTATTCTATTGATCTTAAATGGCAGGAAATTAAAGTTTCTATCTTTACCATTTAAGTGAAATTAGTAAAAGGAACAGGAAAGTCATGAAATTTGAAGATTATCATATAGCTCCGGGTATAAAAAGAAGTTTGGCAGAATTGGGTTTTAAGCGTCCTACAGATATTCAATTTAAAGCGATCCCGTCTATTTTAAAAGGGGATGATGTATTAGCAATTGCTCAAACCGGAACTGGTAAAACAGCTGCTTTTGCTATCCCTGTTTTGCATAGGTTACAACAAGAGATCCGTCATAATTCCAGTAGGGAGGTAAGTTGTCTGGTAATGGTACCTACAAGGGAGCTGGCAGTACAAATAGCAGATGTGTTCAAACAATTAGGTAAGCATACCAAGTTAAATATTCTTGGTTTGTATGGTGGGGTAGAACAGGATGCTCAAATAAAAAAATTAGAAGAAGGGGTTGATATCTTAATAGCTACTCCGGGTAGGATGTTTGACCTGATAAATCAAAAGCATCTTGAATTAGGTAAAGTGGGAATTCTAATACTTGATGAGGCCGATTTTATGCTTGATCTTGGTTTTATTAAAGACATCAGAGACGTTTTGAAGTTTTTGCCCAAGAGGCATCAGACCCTATTTTTCTCTGCTACTATAAATAAGGATATTAAAGACCTTGCATACAGCCTGGTCAATAATGCAATTCGAATTGAGATATCTCCAAAAGACCCGGTATCTAAAAATGTAAGTCATGCTGTTATGCACGTGGAGATGGACGATAAACGTTTTTTCCTGGAGCGTATCGTAAAACAGTTTCCTGAAAATAAAATCTTGGTTTTTGTACGTACTAAAGTACGTGCTGAAAGAGTAAGCCAGGCTATGGAACGTGTAGGTATAAAAACACTTACAATGCATAGTGGTAAGGAGCAAGATGATCGTCTGAAAGTAATGTCTGAATTTAAAAAAGGCGAGATCAAAGTATTGATAACTACTGATGTAAATGCAAGGGGTATTGACATCCCGAATGTGGATTATGTTGTCAATTATGACTTGCCGGATGTACCTGAGAATTATGTGCATCGTGTGGGTAGAACCGGGCGTGGTGTAAACAAAGGACAAGCTATGTCATTTTGTAGCAAAGAGGAAAAGCCAATATTGGAAGAGATAGTTAAATACCTTGATAAGCCGATACAGGAAATAAAGATCGATAAAGGGGATTATAAAGCAACTATCAATTTTTCAGAAGATGCACCTAATGATAACTGGCGTTTATTGTTGGAAGAGGAAGAAAAGTCTCTAAAAAAAGCGAAGAAGAAAAAACATAAATAATAGTAACACTTCTAAATAAAAAAGCAAGGAACACCGTTCCTTGCTTTAATCCACAAAAAAAATTAAATTATTTTTTCGCAATTTTTTCGCTGAACTCTTTACCTGCTTTGAATTTAGGAACTTTGCGTGCTTTTATTTTAATAGTAGCACCTGTTTGTGGGTTGCGGCCATTACGTGCTGCACGCTCTGATACTGAGAAAGTACCAAACCCTACAAGTGTAACTTTATCTCCTTTTTTTAATGCACCTACAATCGAAGAAGTAAAAGAATCAAGAGCTTCGTTTGCTTGAGATTTAGTTAGATCTGCATCTTTGGCGATCTTGTCGATGAGTTCTGCTTTGTTCATAATTGAATGTATTGGTTGTTAAATAATAGATATTTTCACTTAATTGCGAACTACAAGATATACAAAAACATTTATCAAGGTGAAATTTGAAATCATTTTTCAAGATTTTTTTTAAATATTTTTTAACGGGTAACAGGCACATTAAATATATAGATAATCTATGTTATGTATAGTTAGATAAAGTTGAGTATCATCCAGCTGTTTTCTGTTGTTAGTATCTATAAAAGCAGTGCAGTTGATGGTAAATAAAATGTTATTAGGCTTTACTTGATGTCCATTTTGTCCAAAATATTGATCTTTTCAAAAGCAATTGGTTCTAGTTTTAATGTTCCTTGAAATGGATGATCTAATAAATACACCAGAAGCAAGCTAAAGACAATCATGGTTGAGATCATTAAGACCTTGAGCAGGTGGTTGAGATTATTGTCGCTATATAAGAGAATAGAAAACAGAATGATAAGTGCTGCTCCTGCTATTAGCATATGCCACATAATACGAGGTATGCTTGCATCCCTGTCTGATAAACGAAGGTGTCGTGCTTCACCAAATTGGTTGATGTTTTGTACAATGGATGCATACCATATTTTTTCTTCTTCAGTAACTGGCTTTATTTCATAGATCACATGCCAGAGCTGATCATATACTTTTTGTGTTTTTGTACTTAGGCTATCATGTTCAAGGGCATGCCATTCATCTTTTTTTACAGACTCAACATAGTTTACAATAGACCTTCTGATACGAGCACTACTACTATCTTTAAATGCATAGCTGGAGCGGTATATGTTCAGTAGTTTAGAAGCCTCAGACTCAATGCGATCACCGGTGGTCTGGTATTGTTGCCATACTATTACAACCACAAAGGCTAACAGTAATGAATAAACAGCTATCAGGCCACCATATATAATACCACCTAACTGGAGATCGAGAGCAATTTTTTTGAGTTTAGTATTACGTTTGAATATAGAGAAGATAACTACCACTACAAGCAATACCAACAGTACATATAAATAGATATGCATAGTTTTTATTTTGAGCAATCTAAGATATTGATATTATGCATAGAAAACCCAAACTTACATTTCTTATTTAGATTTATTTTCAACATAAAGAGATGCTATTTGATCTATTATCTATATGAATGAAATAAATAGAAAGTACTTCATTATGGTGCATAAATAAGGAGCTATTTGAGATAGCTCCTTGTAAATAATGGTTTAAGATAAGGTCAAACTTCGCTAGTTACCTAACATCTTATGGTACTTAAAGTTTAGCTGCCTTAACCGCCGCTTCATTTACTATTTCTTCTATAGGGTTGGGTTGGCCTTTGCCTGTGGTTATCAGGTTGTACAAACTTTCGCCTATATACTGACCCCATGCATTTTGGCAAATATTGAAGCATTCATATTCCGGTACCAAACCAAGATGCGTAAAATGTAGTTGTGTTTTTTTACCTTTCTTAGTGATCTCAAACATAATGATGGTATTCTTCCATTCATTTTTATCCTTTGTAAAATTGAAATAATTGTCGAGCACTTGCCAAACTATTTTTTCATTTGGTATCATCTCTATCACTTTTATATGGCAAATATGCACGTCTTTGTAATGATACCTGAAGGTTTCATTCAGTTTATCCGTATGGCCTTCTATTTCTTCCGACCACCATCCGCGTACATTATTGATGGCGTTGAACACCTCTTCCGGTGTTTGATCTACTAATATGGTAGTAGTAAAATCTTTTGTTGTCATTTTGTTGGTGATTTAAATTTTTAGGGGCGAAATATTGTTTTCTATTCTTTAATTTCTAATTCAGGCATTTTTTGTTGAACCCGAATAAAGCTTGTTTGGTCTTTATTTACTAAATGAATGCTCTGATCTGGCCTTCTTTCACCGAAATTTACTTTGTAGCATTTATCTTGCTTTCTTTAAGTGTTGGTTGGCCTTTTCCGGTAGTGATCAAGAGGAATATACTGTGTATATATTCGCTCCATGCATTTGAACATGCTCCAAAACATTCGATGGCAGGAACTAAACCCTGGTGTGTGAGACGGAGTTGCGTTTTATTACCTTGTTCAGATATTTCAAAGATAATTTTAGTGTTGGTCCACTCCTCTGGGTCTTTCGTAAAATTAAGTTTGCTTTTCGTAACAAGCCAAACCACTTTTTTGTTCGGAATAACTTCTACCAATTTTTGAGTTGAAACATGAACGCCATCAAAAAAGCGAACGGTAAATTCATCATTCAATTTTTGTGAATTGCCTTCCAAATTATCTGTCCACCATCCGCGAACATTGTTCACTGCATCAAATACTTCTTTTGGAGATTGGTCTACCTGTATCGTAGTAGTAAAATCTTTTGTTGTCATTTTGTTTGTTTTTAATTGTTTTTGAGCACAGATGGATATGGCGCATGACACAAGTACGCACGTTGATATCCCTTGTTTTAGTATAGTTATATTATTCCCCATATTATTTCATCTCAGGCACTCCTTTTCCCTCTGTCAATAATTTGAATAAACTTCCTTTTATATACTCGTTCCAGGCATTTTCACATCCATTATAACACTCTACGCCTGGTACCAACCCAATATGAGTAAACTTGATTTCTGTTGCACCCTTATCTTCAGTTATCTCCCAGCTTATTTTTGTGTCTACCCATTCCTTTGTGTTTTTAAGCCATGGTTTGTTGCAGTCGGTTACAAGCCATGCTATTTTTTTACCAGGGATAGATTCAACAACTGTTGAAGTAATATATACTTCTCCGAAATGTGCTGTAAAGCTGTTGTTTAGTTTTTCAGTAAGGCCTTCGAGATCTGCAGACCACCATTCTGCAACATTATTAATGGCATCGAATGCTTCTTGTGTGGTAGCGTTAACTTTAATGCTTGCCGTATAGTCTTGTTTTTTCATTTTCTGATGACGTTTTAATTTGAAAATTATATTGATAAATGTATATATAAATTGTTTTTTGACACGGTGCGAATCGGACTTTTTATAGGGGCAATTTAGACAATCAAGAAGTGCATCTTTACCTACAGATGCACTTTCTATAGTGTCATATATTAGTTAAGCATTTCGCCCATTCCAAATGCCCGTAAAAAATGTTCATACTGTTCCTTTACATGCGTATTTGCAATTTCAGAGAACTTTCCGGTGGCAGGGTCTACAACAGTCCTTAAAGGCCTTTTCCCTTTTGGCATATCTATTAGTTGTAAAATAGCACTAGCAACCAATTGAGGATCTGGTTTCAACGTTTCGAACAATTGCATGATGCCTGCACCTATTTGTTCGGGAACTTTTGCAAGGTCACCATAACCCGGAATTACAGAACCGTCAGAGCCGGCTATGATCTTTCCGAAAATAGCTGTTGGAAACGCCCCCGGTTGAACAGAAACGACATCTACGCCCAATTGCCTCACTTCATAATGTAAGCCTTCAGTTAAACCTTCTATCGCAAACTTTGCTATATTATAAACTGTTTGAAACGGAAAGGAGAAGCGCCCGGCTACACTTGAAACATTGATGATCAATCCGCCTTGCTGCTTACGCATTTGTGGCAGAACGGCTCTTGTGGTTCTCCAGTATCCTTTTAAGTTCACATCCATTACATGTTCGATATCATCTTCTGTAAAGGTTTCTGCAATTCCTGTTGCATAAACGCCTGCATTATTTACCACCACATCAATACCCCCTTCTTTATTAATGATTGTTGTAACTGCATCCTTTACAGCCTTCCCGTTTGTAACATCCACATCCAGTACTTCTATATTTTGGTATTCGCTTAATGCCTTTGCTTTTTCAGCATTACGGCCCTTAGTATCACGCATAGTAGCATATACATTATGTCCTGAGTCAGCACAACTGATGGCTGTAAGCCAGCCAAAGCCACTACTTGTTCCTGTTATTAAAATGATTTTCTTTTCCATTTTTTGATTGATTATTTACTTGTTATTTATTTGATTTTATTATCCTACATACATGCCCGCTGTCAGGTTAAGAATAGTTCCTGTAATCGCACTGCCCTCATCTGATGCCGCAAATACAGCTGCGTTCGTAAGTTCTTCAACTGCGGTTAAACGTTTTCTATGGGTCAGGCTTTCTATACTATCATGAAATTGTTCGAAACTTACCCCATGTGTTTTGCCATGTATCTGCCACACTTCGTCAATGAGTGGTGTTTCCGGCAATGCGGTTGTTAATAGGCAAACAGTCCTTACACCATTGGCTCCAAGTTCAACTGATAATGAACGGCAAAGTGATTCTATAGCAGCCCATGCAGGCACCATACCACCAACATATGGTGGACTTATCTTGCCGGCATTTGGTGTATGCATCAGTATCACTCCATATCCCTGTTTCACCATATGGCGGGCAGCCGCTTTTGATGTTATGAAATGAGACTGTGTGTAGGTCATGATGGGAAGCGAGAAACTTTCTACCGATAGTTCTGTAAGCGGAATGCCCTGTACTCCTGTTTGAGGGATACCTATCGCATTGAAAGAAATATCAACCCTCCCTATTTTCTTTATTACACTACCCATGTGTGCAGCAACAGCCTGTTCGTCAAGTGCATCTACCCGAGCAGTTTCTATAACACCTTCCTCAGCCAGCACTTCTTCTGCAATTGCATCAAGTTTCGGTTTGGTAAGTCCAGCTAAAAAAACCATGGCGCCTTCTTTAGCAAAAGCCTTTGCTATGGAGGATCCTACACCGCCTTCTCCGTATACAACGGCAACTTTGTCTTGTAATCTTTTCATGATCGTTTTATTTTTTAGCAAAGCTATTGGCTTAAGTTGTAAGTCATAAGGTGCTAAATAGACATTGTGGAGGGTTGATTTGGACAATATTTATTTTTATCTTTGTAAAAATTTTTGAAATGAAACATGTGACAATAGTGGTGCCACACGGTGAGGTTAATCTGAGCAGTTTATATGGTTGCTTAGAGATACTGTACAGCGCAAATAAGCATTGGCAAAGAGCAGGCAATAAGCCTATGATGGAGATCTGTCTTGCCGGTTTTATGAAAGAACTGAAATTGGACATCGGTTATTTTACAATTCACCCGGTAGATATTGATGAAATAAAGAACACAGATCTGATCATCATACCGTCTGTTCCATACAGCGATGATCTGTTTGTTCAGAATGCTGCACTCATCACTTGGATGCGGGAGCAATATAAATCAGGTGCGGAGATAGCAACAATGTGCACTGGTGCTTTCTTGCTGGCCGCAACAGGTTTATTGGAAGGTAAGACCTGTTCCACACACTGGGAGGTGGCTGCCAATTTCAGAAGACTGTTTCCGAATATAGATCTTCAACCTGATAGACTTATTGTAGCCGATAAAGGCATATATACTAACGGTGGTGCCTACTCATTTCTGAACCTCATCTTGTTCCTCGTCGAAAAATATTTCAATAGGGACACTGCTATTTTCTGCTCCAAAGTTTTCGAAATAGATATCGAGCGTTCATCTCAATCTCCTTTTATGATATTCAGAGCACAGAAGAATCATGGAGATGAATTGATCAGCAGGGCACAAACCTATATAGAAGAGAACTTGGCTGAGAAAATATCATTCGAAGAACTGGCCTCCAAACTCGCGATCAGTCGCCGCAATTTCGACAGGCGGTTTGTAAAAGCTACAGGCAATACTCCTGTCGAATATCTTCAGCGTGTAAAAGTAGAGCTTGCTAAACACACTTTAGAAAAAGGTCGTAAAACCATTTTCGAAGTTATGTACGAAGTTGGCTATGCCGATGACAAAGCCTTCCGTGAAGTGTTTAAAAAGATCACCGGCCTTTCACCCTTAGATTACAAAGCCAAGTATAATAAAGATGTTGCATTGGTATAGGTTTATTTGTTGTTTATCAGTTTGCTTGCAATAATACTTACAAGATCATGATCTGATTCCATCGAAGCCGCAGCCATAATACATATGGTTCTTGTGCATAAATTCCCATTTTGCCCTGTCATTTTCTATTGGTGCAATAAATAATCTGCTCTGTTTTTATCAACTGCATCGTCAGGTATCACAAATCCATCGCAGTAATGTCCGGGTTTTCGTAAACCTATTCCAAAATAGTTGTCCACTTTTGTCGGATCAAGCTTGTTATTAGAATCCAGGATATCGTAATGACCTTAGTCTCATTCCGCAACAAAATAAAACGATGAGTTGTCAATAAGCTAATGCTACCCTTCGAAATTTTGTACAAAAAGGACCAGGAAACATAATATATCTACTAGTATTTAGGTAAGTGATAGGAGGCACTTACTAATGCAAAAACCTAAGATTATTTTCGAGGAACAAAGTCTGATGAATATTTGCTTCAAATAAAAAGGCACATCTAATGTTAAAGCAGACACTATATATATGATGTTTCAGGTTTTTGGGTACAATGTTCAAAAGCCCCAGCAAGCTCCAACCACCCCCCACTTTTAAAAAAATCTTACCCAAAGCTTCATTCCCGGTATATATGTCGTCACCAGAGACTAGGATTACAGATTTAATCAAAGGAGTTTTTATGTTGTTTCTATTCATTAATATCTCAGACAAATTAGATTTATCAACTGCGAAGAAAAACTGATCTTTTTTGTCTTTTCTCAAAAGAAAGCAAACCAGTTTTTTGCTCGTTATAGATTCTGCGTTGAATATTATAAGACTATTCATTTTTTTCATATAGCTAAAAATTATCGTTTTGAGAATTTGAATTAAGTATTCTGGTCGGGAAATAGAATGCACAAACATTCATAAGTATCATTACAGCTGCAAAAAAGGGTAGTTGAAGGCAGAAAGCGATAACAATATGCATAACACAAGTAAGAAATAACCAAAGCTTACGTGTCCTGCCATAATTCACAAAAACCACATATAGCAATTCAAGTATGATGGTAGCTACCCCTATTAATACAAATATACCACTGAATTTAGAAAATGTTTGAATGTGAAAACTACTAATGCCAGGTCTGCATAATGCCTTTAAAATAGAAACTCCGTTCCACCAATTAATCCCAATTGTTTTAGCAAGTCCGCTTACAAAATAGACAATGCACAAATGTATCTGAAGTACACGGATGTATGGAGTATAGTTAGTATGTCGATATCTGAACAAATAGTTATCAACAGAAAACTCATACCCCACAGGAAAAATAATGCAATAGAACAACAGCATAGTTATAAAATAATCTACACCATAAGTGAAGAAGTGGCCACTGTTTACAAAAGCTAAATGTAACAACCAGCAAACCGTTGCACTGAAGCGTGTAAATAATCCAACGATAAGAAACAATGCCGATATGCAATATATCCACCCAAGCAGATATAATGATTCAAATTCACTGAAGTGGAATCTGTAAGACAGAAAATCAACTAACTTATCTGAAGATATCATGTTTTGTGGTAACTGGATATTTGCAATGTCCTGATGAATCATACCGTTCTTTCCAATTAGGGTAAATGCATCTGGCATAAGATGAATAAGTTGTAGTAGAACTATTATCCCTAAACCAATTCTTAGTGTAAACAAAGGAGTTCCTAAATGCTTGTCTTCAAACAAATAGTTATTAATAGTATTTCTAATTTTTTGCAAGAGATTCAATACTAGTATATTCATAATGTCCAAGTTTTAAATATGATGGTTTGGCAATACTGTTTTTGTTCAGATCGTATATCAGTATGTCAGCAAATACCTTTTTGCAATTGGTATCATTTTGCATAGTCCACATAACAATAGACCGTAAGACAAGGTTCATATACTTATTATATTTAGAATCGCGGTTCTGAACTTTATCAAGAAACAAATCGAGTGACGTATTGAAGCGAACCATAGCATCTCTTGATGAAAAAGCAGGACTCTCTACTGAAATCAGCCTGCCATTAACATCAAACTTTGTGAGCATCAATACCACAGGGCTTGAAACATTTGGTGCATAAAATCCATAGCCAGTTTCAGTACCTGTGTACTTAGAATAAGCAGTGAATAACTTTGTAGTCACGGAAGATTTGTGCAATGCATTTAAAGCAATGCCATCTTCAAGCTTATTTAGTAAGCACTTATTTATAGCCTGCTCTTCTACAATGATATTATTATAGAGAATCACAAATAAGTGAACAGATAAAAACGAAATGAATAGTATTTTTTTCATTGTCTGGTGATTTAGTAGATGGATTATTATATGTACACCATATATAATAATCCATCTTTTATTAGCTATTGATATTTTGCGAGAATAGGTGCAAGCTTTGAGGCTATTTCTGTCGTTACAGACGAGTTACTAACCCATGAGCCGGCTACATCGTCTAAGCCAATGGTATTTACAAATGCTACATATCCTGAAAAAGAATTTCCATTTGCAAGATCTGATCCATATTCAGAATCCAGCTCTGACAATCGTGTTGTGCTGGAAGGAGCATTGTATGTAACGGTTACATTGCTTGAATTTTTGTAAACTATGTATCCTGCTTGACTGCCATAACTTTGTAAAATGCTCAATATAGCACTTTGATCATTGCTCGATATTGATGCAGAGCTTGGTATAATGCTCATGCCATTGGAAAGTGTTATTACACTACCTGAACTCGGTGGAGCTGGCCTGAATGACCAAAGTGTTATAGATACTATGAGCCCAAGCGGCAAAGTAAAAATTTTGTTTTTCATTGAAATAATTTTTTGTGGTTATTAATATAGTTTCAAAATTTTTTTGTCGGAGTTACATGTGCACTATATAACAGAATCGACAAAACAAAAGTAGTTTCGCACATAGGAGATTGCAATACTATAGGATAATAAATATTATAGTTTCACTAATAGTTATTCCAATTTAGAGTAGGTAGCTCTATTCCCGTAATATTTATTACAATAGAGCGATAAACAAAAAATAAAATAATTAAAATGGACGGTAAAAGTGCCGTAATAGAAATGTAATAACAAGCCATTCTAAAGTTGAATAGCACATCAATGTGACTTCAATGGATTTGAAATATTTGTCAATACCAGTTCAAATTTTACAATGTACTTCCCATCTTTGTGTGATACAGGATAGATACCTGGGACGATCCGTAATGGAATATCACTGCCCAGTAACTTACTAATTTCATCAGGCATAATGAATAGATCTGGCTGAATGAAAGTCCCGTGTTTCAGACCATTTACTAATGAATCATTCATGGTTTTAGTCGCTTCATCAGTAATGATAAAAAGTAACACTTTCTTGTCATCGCTCAGTTCAATGGAAGCATCAAGTGGTAATGGGGTTTTACTATTTACTGAATCTCCAAATTCTACTTGCTGCTGTATCAAATTGAATGATGTAGCATGAACTTTATTTGACAGTATAATAATGCCTCCAAGAATTATTGTAAAAATTGTTTTCATAAATACACATTTAAAATCGGGTAACTTTAAATAAGCTTTGCTAAAAATGATTGTTTAAATAAAAGCCAACTGCTATCTGATTGGCAATAAAGACTTTTGCTTGTATATTTTGATCATATTCTATCTCTGTTCTCCAGCTTAAACGGATATTTTTTAGAAATAGAATATGAAAAGCGTTATTTAAACTTAATGTTCCTCCTTTGATGCTATATAAGGAGTCTTTCGAAATAAAAGCAACGCCATTAAGCTCCCATCCTAGGTGTTTATTTATCATCACCGGAGGGGCATTAACCTGCAGGTTAATGCCATACACAAATTTTTTATGTTGACCTTTCTTCAATCCATATAGTACCTCAGCATTACGGGAGGTATAAATGTTTTGATTTTTTATTTCGGTAACTCTACCACCCACCAAACCTAAATCCATTGAAGCTGATTGCATAAAACGGTATGACAGCCCAGAAGAATAAATTATATAACCTGGAGAAAAATAATCTGTGTACAGTATTTTATCCATTCCATTATTAGTGTTCTTTAAATAAGTATATGTTTTCCAAACCTGACTTTGAATAGTTGCAGTAATCTGAGCACTAAGATGTGTTGAAAATATTTTTTGGAATGAATTTCTAAAAACATATTTGTCGTCCGACTTACTATTTACACTGTCTTGATAATATTTCAATCCAAACTCATCATAGAGATATGTTCTGAAAATAAAATACTTATTTTTGAAAGTATTATTTACTGTAAAGTTGTAATAAAAATAAAGCTGATTTTTCTGATCATTAGACTCGCCATTATCATATTTTGAAGCTGTGAATGTTGTATAAAAGTCCAATATCAATATTTCTGTGAGAAATGGCTCAACAGGTTTTGCTTTCGGAGTCTCCAAAACTGAATTAATTCCTGGTCTGTCTTTTGTGATTTTAGAAGAAGTGTCTATTGTTTTTTGTTGTTGGATTTGACATAGGACTTTGACCCCGCTAATAAGTAGTATAGCGATAGTTAAATATAATATTTTCCATGGTCTAAACATATCATTCGCAAAATCGAGATATTCTTAATGTTCATGTTATTATGAGCCTATAACATTAAAGACTATACTGTACCCTGATGCCGTTTGTGTTGCGGTGTAGTTTCCAATAGGTATCTGTAGTGCAGAACCTATGTAGCCTATCTGAGAAAAAACATCCTGTGTAAAAATGTATACCTGAGGTTGAGAGAAGGTGCCATTTTGAAGCTGAGTAACAATGTCACTTGACAACAATGCCAGCTGATCTGTAGTAAAACTGAGAGTGACTGTTGTCTGATCATCACTCAGTTTAAGTGTACCAAGTATTCCATTATCCTGAACCGTAAGGTTTGTTGTCTTTATCATACACATTCCTGTTTGATTAGTACATACACCATTCACTTTTGGGCCGGTGTAAAATTTTATTGTCGTTGTGCTAGCAAATCCATTCACTGAACAGATAAATACCAGAAATAATGTCAAGAGATTTTTCATAAAAAATGTTTTTTAGTTTAGATAGAGATCGTTGTTTTCTATACAAACGTACTTTGATATCTAAAACGGAATACCGACTTTGGGTAATAAAAATTTTAGAAAACAGAATAAATATTCCGAATCATACAGGAGATATTATATTGTCAAATAAATTATGAAAGCAAGCTTTTCAGAAATCATTCTTAAGTCACTAAAACAGAAAAGGAACTGTAGGTGCTATCTTACAGTTCCCTTATAACCTAAACTTTATTATTAAATGGCAAGGGGTAAATTATGAGGTATGCTTTCTTCAGGCTTAGATATTTCATGTTTGTTGTATAGTTCGATGTACATTCTATAGGTACGTAAAAAGCGCCTCTCAAAATAAGTAGCCAATTTTTTATAATAGTTATCATTAGACGCTGCATCAATAGAAGCCTCATGGGTGCCATCAATTCTCAGTTTGTGAATTGGATTTGACTCAGTATTTTCATAAATAGCAATAAATAGCTCCTTAGGTTGAATGCCAAATATTTTTGCAATATTACTCAGCATTTCAAATTCAAGCGGTTTTTCACCCTTCTCAATTTTGTTGTACTGACTTTGGCTGATTTGTAATTTGGCGCCCATGTACTCTTGTGTGCGACGATTTTTTGAACGCAATTCTCTTAATACTGTGGTGATTTGTGTCATAATGAAGTCAATTTTGTTTGTTACTTTTTGAGATTATTAGACAAAGAAAATAAGGTAGAAAATGACTTGCAATTATATTAGACCTAACAGCCAAAATATTCGACATAATTAATATCCGACCAAAAAATTAATTTCGTCTAAAAAAATGGGCATTTCGTCGATAATAGTTGCATTCTAACAGAAATTATCGGTTTTTTGTTATAATGAGACGCAAGATCATTATCCAAAGAATCATTAAATGGCTAACCAGCCGCGTAATGTTAAATATCTACTTTTGGATATATGGTATTATACAAGTGCTAAGGCAAGCAAGTGTTGGCTACCATTATTCTCCTTGGTTGTACTACCTTTTTATTTCCATAACAACTGGTTTGTTAATCGCATTTTCTTATTCAAACAACCTGTATTTACTTCCAAGATTTGTGAAAAACAAGAAAAGGCCTAGCTACTTATATGCTATGATAGCTTTAGTGGCAGTATTTTCTATAGCGCACACTCTTGTCTTAAAATCAATTCTATATTACTTTCCTGATATAAAAACATCTCAAATCAGTATTATCAGCGCGCCACTCAGTAAAGATTGGTCCGTTTATAGAATCATCAAAGAAATACCTGGATATACTATTATCTATTCATTTTGGGGACTCATATTTACCATGGCGTGGTATATGACACATTATCTACATCAGGAAAAAATAATAGAGCAAACTAAAAAAGAACAGATAGAGACAGAATTGAGTTTTCTAAAAAGTCAGATCAATCCACATTTTTTGTTCAACAACCTAAACAACTTATATGCTTTAGCTATCAAAAAATCAGACAAAACGCCGGAGATTATTTTAAAATTATCGTCTTTATTACGCTATCTGCTCTATGAATCTAATGTTGGAGAGATATCGTTTGAAAAAGAAAAAGAGATTATAGAGGCTTATATAGATCTCGAATTATTGAGGTTATCTTCGATTGAAAATTTTCATTTTACAATTACCTCTGATAAAGCATATAAAATCCCCC
>Ga0207134_1183_pt1 | contig 15307 bp, 12 predicted proteins | sample Alteio_BWMinHeat_12_FD_153527 | JGI IMG/M metagenome (GOLD analysis project Ga0207134, IMG submission 153527) | Enriched cells from forest soil in Barre Woods Harvard Forest LTER site, Petersham, Massachusetts, United States -... | ecosystem: Environmental > Terrestrial > Soil > Temperate forest >... | reverse complement strand
TGACGCACGGCGAAAAGTATGGCTATAAAAATTCCCAGGTGACCGTGCTGGCGCCTACCGGCACCATTGGTTTCATGATGGACTGCGACACCACGGGCATCGAGCCGGACCTGGCGCTGGTGAAGTACAAGAAGCTGGTAGGCGGAGGGTTGATCAAGATCGTGAACAACACCGTGCCGCAGGCGCTGATGAAGCTTGGCTACACGCCGGAGCAGACCAGCGACGTCGTTTCCTACATCGACAAGAACGGAAAGATCGAAGGCGCACCACACCTGAAGATGGAAGATTATCCGGTGTTCGATTGCTCGCTAGCGCCGCAGGGCGGCGGGCGTTCGATCACCTGGACGGGACACGTGAAGATGATGGCGGCGGCGCAGCCGTTCCTTTCCGGCGCGATTTCGAAGACCATCAATATGCCGGAGGAATCGACCGTCGAAGACATCTCGAACGCGTATATCGAGTCGTGGAAGGTGGGGCTGAAAGCCGTGGCCATCTACCGCGACAATTCCAAGCGTTCGCAGCCGCTCAACGCCGGCGGGAAAAAAGAAGAAAAGCAGGCAGAAGCCGCTGCAGCCATGTTGGAACCGATGCAGCGTGAACTGTTTGCGCGGCAACAGCGCGAGAAGATGCCCGTGGAACGCGCGTCGATAACGCACAAGTTCAGCGTGGGCGGGCACGAAGGGTACATCACCGTCGGCATGTATGACGATGGGCGGCCCGGCGAGATCTTCATCAAGATGTCCAAGGAAGGCTCGACGCTTTCCGGCGTGATGGACGGACTGGCGCTGACCGTTTCGCTGGGCTTGCAGTATGGCGTGCCGCTGAAAGTGTTCGTGGACAAGCTGCTCAACACGCGCTTCGAGCCTTCCGGGATCACGGCGAATGCGAACATCCGGTTTGTTTCGTCGGTGCTGGACTACATCGCGCGGTGGCTGGGCGGGCGATTCATCTCCGCGGACTACTTGAAATTGAATGCCCAGGCCCCGGGGGAGCATGCCGCTGCTTCCGCTCCAGCGGGAACCCTTCCGCCGATGAACAAAGCGGCGCTGGATGCCATGCAGATGGCGTTGTCCGCGCCAAAACTGAGCAATGCCCACGAGGGCGCACCTGCATGCAGTGAGTGCGGCATGCTGATGGTGCCGAACGGTGCGTGCTACAAATGCGAAAACTGCGGCAGCACGAGCGGATGCAGCTAGGACGCAAAGGAGTGACTAAACCACAAACACGATGAGCGCCCTCTCCTCCGGCTCAGGAGTCGCAGCACGACTTGCCCCGGCAAAGCCCAAGACCCGCGGATTCCTCCACATCGTGAGGCATGGCGCGGGCCCCAACGCCATCTACGTCGTGACCTATCACCGGCTGGACCGCGTCGGCACGCTTCCCAAGCCGGCGCTGGCGGAAGGCGCGCAGGCGCTGATCGAATTGCTGGAGCGCATTGGAGTGGATTTTCATTTGAGAGAAGTGCGCGGGGCGCTGGAAGATATTCTTCGGCTCGGCTCAGCTAATATCCCCGATCTGTGGCTCAGCGATGAGGAAATGCTTGAGAAAGGCCTCGTCGAGTCGTGAATGGCAACTCGCTCGTGAGCGCTGAATGGTCAGGGGCGAGTTGCGCCTAACTCCCAGGTTCAGCAGCACCGTTGCTGCTGCTGCAGAGATACCCACTCCTCAAGTTTTTTGACGCAGAGTGCGGAAGCGATCGTGATGGTTTTGCCAGATGGCGTTGACATTTGGCGGAGACAGCGCCTACCATGCCTTGCGCTCTGAATTTTTCCTTCACGATTTGAAGTGCGGCCCTCGCCGGTTGTTGTCCATTCGGCCATCACCGCAAGCGGCGAGTGTCCATAGTGACCGCATAGCGGTCAACGTCCGGCTCACGACTCATGCCGTTCTCCACTCTAAAATTCTTTTCGCAATCCGGTCCCATGCGGCGTTTTCTGAGCTCGCAACTGCTGAACGTGTTGGTGGCCGTAGCACTCTTTGCCGTGCTTTGGGTTGTGGATTGGCGGCGCGCAGATTTCGCCGGGATTCTAATCTACTCCGTCGTTGCCGGAAGTGTGACGATGGCGGCGATGAAGCGGAGTGCGCCCATCTTTATGCGCCTCTCGCTTTTCTACCACTGGCTGGTTTACTTGTGCCTGCTGTCTCTGGCGGCGCTGGCGAGCTCAATCCTGAGCGTGGCCATCATCATGCTGGTATTTCAAATCCCGTATTCGCAATTTGGGACCGAATTTTGGCTCTCCGGCAGGCTGGGAACCGTGGTGATTACACTTGTGGGGATTCTCTACCACTTATACACGGAATCGCGGAGGGCGCTGGAAGTGAGAAACCTGGAACTGCAACGGACCGTGGATGTTGCGCAGACGCACTCCCAGCAGCAAGGGCAGGAACTGGAGAAGGCGCGGGAAATCCAAGAGGGGTTGCTGCCCAAGAAAATCCCGCAAGTAAAGGGACTGGAGGTCGCGGGAGCATGGCAGCCAGCGCGCGTGGTGGGCGGGGACTACTATGACGTGCTGAAATTCAGCGAGCGGAAAATGGGAATCTGCATCGGGGACGTAGTGGGAAAGGGCATCACGGCGGCGTTGTTGATGGCCAACCTGCAAGCGAGCTTTCGGGCATTCGCGGAGGAAGGGGTGTCGCCGGGGGCGCTGTGCGGAAAATTGCACGGGGTGATCAGCAACAACGTCGCGCAGGAAAAGTTTGTGACGTTTTGCTACTGCACCATCGACGCGGAGAAAAACAAGCTGACCTATGCGAGCGCGGGACACTGCCCGCCTCTGCTGCTGCGCGGGCGGGGAGAGGCGATTTCCCTGAAGGAAGGCGGAACACCGCTGGGGATTCTGCCGGGGAAGGAGTACGTGGATACGGAAGTGCAATTGGAAGCGGGTGACCGCCTGGTTCTCTATACGGACGGACTGACGGAGGCGATGAATGCGGAGGAAGAGGAGTTTGGGGAGCCTCGATTGGTGGGGCTGGGAAGAAAGAACAGGGGGCTGGGCGCGGCGGAGTTGCTGGAAGTGATCCGGAAAGAAGTGTCGGGTTTCAGCGGGGGAAGGTTTCAAGATGATTTCACGCTAGTGGTTGTGGCGGTGAAGTGAGAGGGCTGCAGGGTGGAAATGAAGAAAGCCGAACGCACGGTAGGCCGGCCCAGGCGTTAAGGTTCGAGTTGGAGTCGTGTGTGGACTGATGCTAACGGACCAAGAACGGGGGCGTCTATCCCGGCGTGTGGGCGTTGGTGGCATAAGAGCTGCATGGAGCCGGTTGCATGCGCAGAATGCTTTCGATCGGGGCCTTTCTCGGAGCAAACCTCGCGGCGGCGGGGCAGACGGACATGCCAAAACCCGCCTATGACTTCTCCTCGTCGCGGGAGGAGAGGATCAAGCTGGCGGAGAGCGCGGCTCCCCCGGAGATCGCAGGTCATGCGACCGTCTATCTTTTGGAGCGGAGTGGGTACGTAAAAATTCGCGAAGGAACGAATGGCTTCTCGTGCCTCGTGGATCGGCAGACTCCGCTCAATCTGGAACCAACGTGCTTCGACGCCGAAGGAAGCGCAACCACTTTGCCAACCAGATTGTACGCTGAGGAACAGCGGGCTAAGGGCAAGAGCGAAGAGCAGATCAAAGCAGAAATTGACGAGGGCTATAGAAGCGGAAAATATAAATCACCAAGCAAACCCGGCATCGTTTATATGATGTCCGACAAAGGTTACTTGCTGGTTCCCGGAACCAACAAGCTGGTTCCTGTCCCTCCGCACCTGATGTTTTACGCGCCCTATGCGACGGATAAGGACATTGGGTCACCGCCCTCTGCCCGGAACATGCCACGTGTGATCAGGCCCGGACAGCCCGATGCGTACATCATTGTCGTTCCTGGGCCCGTTGAGCATGCGGGGCATTAGTTGTCCGTTTGAAGCACGTCTCCCCTCCCCATGCTTTTTTGTAAGTGTTGCATCTAAAGGGCTTAAGTGTGCTGTAAGTGGTTTAGAATCAACACTTGCGGGGTGCCTTGTAAGTGTTGCATTCAACAGGTCAGAGGGGTTCGCCTTTTGCGGCTTGGCCCTTTAGGAGGAAAGTCTTCGGAAATTTGCCTTCACCACAAATCTTGAACGTGCCGAAATCCTTGTACCAATCGCCTTCGGGCACTTCGGGTTGCGACTCAATCCAAAGGCGAAGCTGATTGAGGTCGGAGATGGTGATGGCCCGGTCGCGCATGCGGTCGAGGAGGTGTTGACGGACGTTTGGGGGCAGATCGGCCCAGCGCGCAATCGTGGGCATCAGTTCCCGAATACCATGCGGCCCAAGGCGTCGCCGAGGCGCTTGGCTTCTTCCGGGTCGGTGGCGTTACGAAAACGCTCGGCCAATTCGAAGAACTCCTGCTGTTTGCGGTTTTCGGCTTCGATGCCGTTCTCGATCAGCTCGACGAGCATGCGATTGGAGCTGAGCCTGCGCGTCTTGGCCAGGTTGCGGACCTGCGCAGCGGTTTTTGCGGGCAGCGAGACGCTCTGGCGGACGGATTTAAGCTGATTCTTCATAGCCTCAATTGTACAGCATTCTGCACCAGAATGCACCACACATTCAGCGTGATATGGACTTACGTGGCGACTGTTTGGGTGGCAGCTTGCGGCATTCCAACCAACCTGAAACTAGAAAGAAGAAACTAGAATTAGAACCCAGGAAAAACCCTTTGATGCGGAGGATTTTACTCTTCCGTTAGCATAATTGCTACTTGAATAGGGAACAAAGCTGGGGGCCAGAAGTAGTCGGAGGACTTGGTGGCTTGAAGTGGATCCAAAAAGAAAGAGGGGCACGATGTATCGTGCCCCTACGAAGAACGAAAGCGCGAAGGATTACGGCTGCGACCGCTCGCGCGAAGTGCTAGGGCTGCGAGGGCGCGGCGGAGGCCACGGCGGTATTGCCGATGGCGTCGCCGTTGACGACGAGCTCGACGCGGCGGTTGCGCTGGCGGCCTTCGGCGGTGTCATTGGTGGCGACGGGCTGAGTCTTGCCGAAGCCGCGGGCGGTGATGGAGGAGGCCGGGACGCCTTGCTCGGCAAGGAAATCGCGGACGGAGTCGGAACGGCGTTCGGAGAGCTGCTGATTGAAATCGTCGCCGCCGACGCTGTCGGTGTGGCCCTCGATCTGGAGAGAAAGGCCGGGATGCGCGAGGACGATGCCGGAAATTTTCGCGAGTTTTTCGCGGGCGCCGGGCTTGAGCGTGTAACTGCCGGTGTCAAAGAGCACGTCCGACATATTGACGATGAGGCCGCGCGCGGAGTCGCGGGTCTGCAAAATGGAATTCAACTGGCTGAGAAGCTGGGCGCGAAGCTGGGCTTTTTCCGCTTCGGCCTGCGCGGCGGCGCGGCGGGCTTTTTCGGTTTCGGCTTCGGCGGCACGCTGCTGGGCTTGCGCGGAAGCCCGGTCTCTTGCGGCTTGGTCGGCGGCGGCTTGGGCGGCCTGCTGCTGGACTAAGGCCGCGGCGCTGGCCTTCTCGGCTTCGGCTTTCTGGCGCGCGGCTTCCTGGGCGGCTTGCTGCGCTTCCTGCTGCATGCGCTGCGCTTCAGCCTTGGCCTTTTCGGCTTGCAGGCGAGCCTGCTCGGCTTCCTGGCGGCGCTGCGCTTCGGCTATGGCGTCGGCGCGGGCTTTGGCTTCGCGTTCCTCGGCGGCTCGCTTGTCCGCGGCGATTTTGGCCTGAGCGTCTTCCTCGGCCTTTTGCTTCACGGCCATGACGCGGGCTTCTTCGGCGGTCTCGACGACTTCGCGGGCGGCAGCTATGACGTATTTCTTGTCGCTCTTGCGCGCGTAAACCTCTTCCGCGTTGCGGAGCTGCGCTTCGGCCTTGGCGAGCGTGGGAGCGGCATATTTGTCGGCGAGGGCGATGTGCGCGATGCGTACGGAGTTGCGCGCTTCAAAAAGCCCGAGCGGGGTCTTACGGTCGATGCCAAAGATGGCGTTTTCAATTTTGGTGTTGGAGGAAGAGTAGATGCCGCGGCCGAGAAGCTCGTAGCTGGCGTCGATGTTTTCGACTTTGCCGAGCGTGGCGGGACCAAAGACGTTTTCCAGCACGACGGTGTTACCTGGCTGAGTGACGGCGAAATACGGTTCGGCAGTGACGATCATGCCGAAGGTTTGCATTTCGGAGATGGCCTTCACTTCACCGTAGCCATTTTTCAGCACGACTTCGCCGAGATTTACGGCGCGGCCTCCGGGAGAGACGGCCCAGAGAACGTAGGTGAGATATTCGAGGCCGAACTTGGTGGCCTCATCCAGGCCTGCGAATCTGGCTTCAATCTCCGTGCGGTTGCCCTTGTTTTGCACTCTGGCGTCGCCAACGGCTTGCTGCATCAATTCCGTACCTTGAAAATCGATCTTGGTGGCGCCGGTGCGGCGGTAATTCACGGCTTTGGTGGTACGCGAAACCGTTTTGGGGGGGCTGGCAGACGAGGGCGCCTGACCGAGCGCGGGAACAGCCAGAATGCCGAAGATGCCAGTTACAGCGAGAAATGCCGATCTGATATTCACGTCAACCCCCTTCGAGGTGAAAACATGGCGGTGGCCAGAAAGTGGCCACAATGTCCATGTAAGAAGATAGCGACACGCCCCATTTCAACAGATGGCCGATAGTTTTCCACAGCGTGTGGGGTATGTCGTTTCGTATCTACAGGCTAGCAAAGAAAGAGGCGGAGCAAAGGGGTTCGGAAGGGGCCTTTGAGCAAACAATTACCTGTCCGACCGGGCAGGGAGGGTAGATAGTCAGCTGGAGCGTTCAGAGCGAGCGCAAGAATTCGAGGAGAGCCTCCTTTTCGGCGGGATTCAGCTTTTTGAATTTTTTGGTGACTTGAGCGGCCTCGCCGCCGTGGCGCATGATGGCGTCGAAAAGAGTTACGGAATCGCCATCGTGCATAAGACGCGAGTGCAGGCGGACACCCCAAAGCGGGGCGGTGCGGATTTTGTTTGCGGCGTTGTTGTAATCGGGGATGGAGAGGTTTCTCCAGTTGGTCTGGTACATATTCTTGCCGTAGTGTTCGAGCATGGCCGCGACGATGCCGTCGCCGGTGCCAACATTGTGAAGGAGGAAGTCTCCATAAGGATAAAACTGCTTATCGCCGAGCGCCGGAGGGATGGTGAAGGTGCCGCCATTGACGGTTGTGCCGGCGGGAGCTGTGGTGAGCGTCTGGACGTGACAAATATCGCAGCCGACTTTAACAAATAAATCGGCGCCTAATTTTGCCTTGGGAGTTTGCGCCAGCGTCGAGTCGCGAGCGGGAGCTTTGGTGGCGCGGATGAAGCGCGCGAAATGATCGATGTCCGCGAGGCCGTCGGGGCCGGGGGTGTCGTTCGGCTCGTTGACGGTGTTGCAGAGGTTGGTGACTTCGTCGGGCTGAAGGCGATTGGTGATGCCCATTTCGTTGAGATAAGCGTCGGCGGAAAATGACAGCAGGCTGGCGTGCTGGTCTTTCCAGCCGAAGCGGCCGACCCCGGTCTGGGGGGGAGCCTCGAGGATGGGAACGTAGAGGACCTGGCCGCAAATCTTGTTGTGATTTTTCCGGCACTGATCCTTCGCGAGGTTAACAAAAGTCTGATCGGGGACGGCTTCCACGAATCCATCGCCGAGAACGTTCAGAGAAACGCGGAAGGTACGAATGTTCTCCGAATCGGGAACGCGCTCCTGAATTTCCGTGCTGGGGAAGGCAGCGTTCGGGCAAATGGCGCGGTCGTTTACCAGCGTGCGGCCCTTAATGACCTCTGTGCCGCGGGCGATGGGGATCTCGGGATTCTGGAATTTGCCGCCGGGGCCACGGTGACCGACACGCAATTCAGAGACCTGGGTGGAGCCGCCGGAAGTGGGATTCTGATGGCACTCGCGGCAAGATTGCGCGTTGTAGAGCGGGCCGAGCCCGTCGGAGACTTGCTCGATTTCATCGAACTTGACTTGATCCGCCGTGTGCGTGGCATCGTCCACCAGCCCGTTGCTCTTGTTGTCGAATCCTGCAGGCGCCTCGGGAAGCGCCGGAGCGAAGAAGAAAAGAGATAGCAAGAGCACGGGAATAGCGATGAAAATTTTCATGGATACCTCGGGAGCTGGCGCGTAAAAATTTACGCTGAAACAGCCGGAAAGCCAAGTCAAAAAACCGTTAAAAGTGAGGCTGCTGCTAACAGAGCGTCACTTGACGAATTGGGGTGATTCGCCCTTGGACCAAGGGTCGTAGGTGACACCCAGGCGGATGCGGTCGGCGACGGTGGGATGATCGAAGAAGAGGAAGACGTTGACAGGATTGGGGTCAGGATCGACGAGAACGGTTTCGCCATAGATTTGGAAGGAGTGCGCGAAGGCCTGGCCGGCGTCGGGAACGATGCCGTGGGTGACTTCGAGGCTGTAGACGTCGGCCTGGTTCTCCTCATAACGGCTGAAGGCGTTGCTGATGACGTCGGCGGCAAAACCGAAGAGGGTGAGAAGCAAGAGAAGCGCGGGGAGCGAGGCCCAATCGTCGAGTGAGCGGACGCTCCACGTAGCGCCGGAGCGTGCGAGAAGCCGACCGATGGAGAGGTAGCCGAAGTAGAGAAGAACGAAAATTATTACGGCGGAGAATAGAAACCCCTTCCAGATGTGGCCCAGGACGTAGTGACCCATCTCGTGGCCAAAATCGGTGAGCACTTCACCGGTGGTTTCCTGCGCCAACGTGGTGTCCCAGATGATGATGCGCTTGGAGGCCCCGAAGCCGTTGACAGAGGCGTTGGTGGCGATCGTTTTGTCGCTGGCCTTCATCCAGAACATACGCCCAGGGGCAATTTCCTGGCCGGCGCGGCGGGTGATGCGTTGGAGCTCGGGGACGAGCTGAGGCGCCTTAGTGGAAAGCGGTTCGTATTTATTGAACAGCGGGTCGATTACATAGGGAGAGATGAAAATGCCGAAGAGCAAGAGCGGCAGCGAAATGATCCAGAAATAGAGCCACCAGCGGCGCGGGCTCCTGCGGATGACGGCGTAGAGAATCCAGACGAGCAAGCTGCCAACGATGATGGCGAGGAGCTGGGCCTTGGCCCAATCGGCGGCCCAGGATGACCAAGGCTGGACGGAGATTTTGTAGAGCTTCGAGACTGATTCGTGAAAGATGTCGATGGGAAGCTGGAGAACGCCGATGGTCACGACGAGGAGCGGGGTGAAAACGAGCGCTTGAAGGAAGCGGTGGCGGGAAAAGTTTTCGGCCCAATCGCGATATTTCGCGGAGAGTTTGCGGCGCAGGATAAACCAGAGAACCAGAAGGCCGTAGAAGAAACCGACGATGCGGGAGGCAAAGCCGATGCGGCCGCGGTTGCGGGCCTTGCGGTAGAGATCGGGCGGGAGGGTATAAGCGGTGATTTTGTTTTTGGGTTGAGATTGCGCGCCCGGTGAAGCGGGTGATGGAGTTGAAGAGCTAGCACTGGGTTGCTCGGATGTAACGGCACGCGGCGGCGATTGCGGCGAGGCTTGCAGGGAGCCGGAGAAAAAGATGGCAAGAAGAAAAACGAGGATGAGATTGAGAGTGAGTTTTGCCACGGCGTCTCCCCGATGGAATGCGCGGACGTTTTGCGGAGCGCAGTATAGCTGAACTAGACCGGGCGGCGGACGTCGAGCTTGCGCATGCGCGCTTGCAGCGTGGTGCGCTTCATGCCGAGAAGGACGGCCGCGCCCTTGGGGCCGGCGATGCGCCACTGCGTTTGCTTCAAAGCGCGGAGGATGTGCTGGCGTTCGGCTTCTTGGAGAGTGGAGATCGAGGAGTCAGAGGAGGATAAGGAAGTAAATGAGGTAAAGGATGTAGAGGAATCGGCGCCTGAGGCTGCGCTGGTGAGGGCCGTGGATTTTAATTCCGTGAGGGGAACACGAAGTTCTCGGCCGGGGGAGAGGAGAACGGCGCGTTCGATGAGATTCTCGAGTTCGCGCACGTTGCCGGGCCAGGAATAGTGAGTGAGGGCGTCCATGGCGTCGGCGGGAATGTACTCGACGCCTTTGTTGAGCTGGCGGCTGAATCTCTGCACGAAGTAGCGGACAAGGAGCGGGATGTCTTCGGGGCGCTCGCGGAGAGCGGGGATCTGGATGGGGAAAACGTTCAGGCGGTAATAGAGGTCACTGCGAAAGGCGCGCTCGGCGACACGTTTCGAAAGATCGGTGTTGGTGGCGGCGACAACGCGGACGTCCACGCGCTGCGTGCGATTGCCGCCGAGCCGTTCGAATTCCTGCTCTTGAAGCACGCGGAGAAGTTTCGGCTGAAGTTCGAGGGGAAGGTCGCCGACTTCGTCGAGGAAGAGGGTGCCGCGGTCGGCGAGTTCGAAGCGGCCGATTTTTTGGCTGATGGCGCCGGTGAATGCGCCGCGCTCGTGGCCGAAGAGTTCGGATTCGAGAAGACCGCTGGGAATGGCGGCGCAATTGATTTTAACGAAAGTGCGATCGCGGCGCGGACTGAGATTGTGGATGGCGCGGGCGAAGAGCTCCTTGCCCGTGCCGGTTTCGCCGAGGAGGAGGACGGCAGTGCCAGCGGGGGCGGCGAGCTCCACCTGTGCCAAGGCGCGCTTGAGCGCGGGGCTCTCGCCGACGATTTCCTCAAAATTGAATTCACTGCGAATTTCTTCCTCGAGGTAGAGCTTTTCTTCGGCGAGCTTATTTTTCAGGGCGTCGATTTCCTTGAAGGCCAGGGCGTTCTCAACGGCGATGGCGACCTGCGCGGCGACGGGCTGAAGGAGCTCGACGTCCTCCGGGGTGAAAAAATCGAGCCGCCGGCTCGCGAGATTGAGTGTGCCGAAAGTATGGCCGTGATGGATCAACGGGATGCAGCAGACAGCTTGCAAGCCTTCGGCGCGAAGGGTGCGGATAATTTCCGTGTCGTAACGGTCGAGTTCGGAGCCCCGCGCGATCAAGGGCTGGCTGGTGGCGATAGCGCGTCCCGCGGGAGAGGTGTCACGCGGCACCAGCGTCTCCGACTTGAAGATGTTCTGGTTGCCGGGAAAATCGAGGGCGTGAATCTTGAGCAATCCGGTTTGAGAATCGAGAAGCGCGAGGCTAGTGTAGTCGTGGTGAATGACGCGCTCGAGAGTGTTGACGATGCCGCGGAAAAGTTCGGGGAGTTCGCGGCTAGTGATCAGAAGGTTGTTGATTTCGAGGAGAACCTGGAGGCGGTCGCGCTGACGGGCGAGTTGCGATTGGTAGGCCTGGGAAGTGGCGAAATTCAGGGCGTTATCAACGGCCACGGCCACCTGGCTGGCGACGCGCTCCATGAATTGCAGCTCGGTGTCTGTGATGCACTGAGGGGTAAGACGGCCGAAACCCATGGCGCCGAGGCGGTGCTGGGCGGTCGTGAGCGGAAGAATCGCCAGTGAGCGCACATTATGCTCACGCAAGCGCTTCAGGAAATCCGGAAAGCGCGTCTCCTCTTCGGTGTCGCTGACCACAAAGGACTGTTGCGTCTGCCAGACCCAGCCGGAGGGATTGCCTTCAACTGGAGATTCGCTGCCGGCGACCTTTTCGCCGGGGATTCGCGTGGCGAGAACATGGAGGCGCATGACGTTGCGAACAGGATCGTGGAGGACGAGGGTCAGGAAATCGAAGTCGATGACGGAGCGCAAACGGTCGGAAAGATCGTGAAAAAGCGCGGGGAGATCGCGCTGCTGGGCGATGGCCTCGCTGACTTCGAGCAAGGCTTCGAGCTGACGCCGGGAGTGTTCGAGCGGGGAGGTGAACGCCACTTCCGGCGGGGAGATGAGGGGATCCGCCATAGAAAGCAGGATAACATCCGGGTCGGTGGGGGCTCAACTTGAGGCGTTTTGGCACGAGGGATGGGATTCCGCCAAAGGCACCTATAGGAGCATTGACTGGATAGAGGGTAGCGATCCGTTTTCGGCAGTCATTTTGGCTCCTTAATCAGGCCTCCGGACGATTCGTCGTACGTTGAGAGAGTTTACGAGGTCGACTTCCGAGAACTCTGTTTCTGCACATCATTCACCAACTATAGTGGACCTTGTAGCTCACTGTTTTCTCTCCGCCAGGTGGAATCTGCACAAGGAATTCCACTGTGCGGCTATCGAGCTTTTTGAATGGATCGGAATTCTTGATGATGTCCCAATTCGTCCAGCGATAGAGATGCTCGACGATGCGCACTTCAACAGACTCGCTCTTGTGATTGCGCACCTTCATTTCAAACGATTCGTCGAGCCACCGCGCGTTGAAGTCTGCGCGGTAATCCGTACGGCTGCGTTCCCCGGTCATGTCGAAGGCATTACCGGTATAGAGGCGGATGGTCTCGTCCTTGGGAGTGTGGTCAATGTCGTTCTCGCCGGTGAACTCGAGTTGACCATCATCGTCGCGTCGATAGAAACGCACCCGTCCTTTTGGAAGGGGCATGCCCAGATGATTCTCGGAGCTGTTTTTGAACTCCTGCATGACCCAAACTTTGGGGTTGGAGAGGATGCCATAGCTTTCCTGCTGGCGGATGCTCTCCATCGGCCAATTTTGATAATTCTGATCGACTCTAAATCCGTCGTAGACGTAGACGGCCTTGGACTGGATCCCGGCGGCGCGAACCATTTCCACCTGCTTGGTTTCGCGATCGTGGAGAGTGGTGGGATGCTCAAGCGTGTAGAGATGATATTCGTCGAAAGTCTTTTCTGTCACCGGGGGACCAAATTGTCCGCCACCTCTTCCAGCAAACGCTATCGCGCCCGCGCTCCCCATCGGAATTGACCCTGGGGGCGGAACCTTGTTCACATCGCCTGCCATCAATTTTAGGCGCGCATCACGAAACGTTTTGCCGCTCTGATTGTCGAGGGTTACCCAGCCGACTAGCTCGAGCACGTTGGATTTCGGCGGCGCAATCACGTTGTAACTCGCGTTCCAGTTCATACCGCCGGTCACATAGCTGAACTCCGCCGAGGTAGCACCCGGCTTGTCGCTTAGCAGTTCCCAAGAGAGCGTCGGCTTGAGCACGGTATCGTCAGCCAACGCAGGGAATAGAGGCTGACCTGGCAGGGAGAATTGCAGCTTGCCGTTGACTTCAATGACCGGTTGCTCACTGCCCTGGGCCACCGCAGCCTGCGGTGAGGCATATTGTGGGCCGTACGTCTGGAACGCGGTGAAATGGGGCACGTAGCCGCTGCGGATGATTTTGCCTTGCACGGTCCGCGCAGTGCCGTCCTTCTCGGTTTCGAGGAAATCAATGGTCTTGCCCTCATAGAGGGAAAGGAGCAACTGCTGCGAGACGGGATCATTGCGGTAGTTCTGCTCGAGAATCTGAAGATGACGGCCGGTGTCCACGGAGCGCAGGATCACGGAATCGGGTTCGAGGTGAGCGGTGATGTCGGTGACCTGAAGGTGGTTAACACCTGAGCGCAAGTCGAGGGGCAGCTTCTGCCGCACGACGGCAAACTGCTGGTTGTAAATCGTGAGCGAGGGCGAGTCACCCTTCTGCTCTTGCTCTGTGCCAGATGCGAAGGCCGAATTGAATGGATAGGGCGCTCCCCAGAGAAGGACTGTAGACAGGCACAAACTACCGATCCGTTTAGCGATGTGCACGTTGATCTCCTAACTGCGGCAATTACTCAGGAAGTATACAGCTCGGACAAAAAAAACGTGGGTACTTATCTGCGGAGAGCGGGCTAACTCTTGGTAAGCCGCATAAAGGCAAACTGACCAATTCTTTCAGGTCAAGCTCGATGTTTCGTAAGCCTGAACATGGCGGGCCCCCGTGGCGATGAGCCGTTCGATGCTTTCAACGGATTGAATACCGCCGCGGGCGCCGACGGCGGTGCAGTTGAGCGCAGCCGCGGCGCAGGCGAAATCGAGCTGGCGCTGCACAGGCCAGCCCTGCAAGAGCCCGTAGATAAAGCCCGCGTGAAAAATGTCTCCGGCACCAGTGGTGTCCGCCGGCTGGATGCAAAACGCGGCGGCATAGTGGAATTGCTTTCCGTCCCAAGCCAATACGCCTCCTTCGCCCAGCGTTGCGGCGGTAAGGCGGCAGCCAAATCGTTCCCGAAGCGCGGGCAGGGACTTGCGCAAATCCGGTTCTACCATGAGCCGCCCGGGGATATCCCGGCTGGTGATGAGATAGCTGATATTCTTCAGCAGTGCTTCGACGCCAGGATAAATTTCATCCAAATCAGCAATAACGGGAATGCCGGCGGCGCGGGCCCAGCCTGCGGCTACGGTAGCCGCGGCAGTATCGTGCCCATCCACGTGAAGAGCACGCGACTCGGCGATCCATTCGCGCCGGAGTTCCTCCGGGCGAAGCGCCAAGCGCGTGTCGCGTTTCCATAGAACGGTGCGTTCGCCGGCGTCATCCACCAGAATGAACGCTTGCTGGCTGGGACACCCGGGGGCCGTGAAGAGATGCGCCTCGACGCCGAGCCGGGCAAATTCCGCGCGGTGCATGGCGGCAGCGCCGTCGTCGCCCAGTTTACCGACGTACCGGGTGCGCAATCCCCATTGCTGGCAAGCAACCACGGCGGTGGCGACCTGGCCGCCGGGCAAGACATCCGCGGAGCGAAATTCGACCTTGGACCCGCGCGCGGGATAGTGCGCGACGGGAATCAGCGTGTCGGTGGCATTCAGTCCAACGCCGACGACATGAACCTTGGGGGATTCAACCATTTTTGTCTGCGCCACTGTAGACGAAGCGCCGGAATTTGCAAAGGCGGGACGGCCGAGTCAGTGAAAGCGCGTCGTTCGCCAGAGATTGAGGCCACAAACGAGAAGAAGAGCCAATGTGGCGGCGCTCAAAACGGCGGCGGGCCCCCAATGGAAAGAGAGGCGAGGGGCGCGCGCCATCGTTGCAAAAACCGTGAAGATACCGGTGGCCACGGCAACCACGAACCAGTCCAGTGCGCTCCGCGAAGGTTTTAATTCGCCGGCGGCCTGGCGCCCGTCCATGCGGGCTTCCACGTAGTCTGCCGAAACGCCGTAGCGCTGGGATTCACGCTGCGCGGCGTCTTTCCAGCGCATTTGTTCCTTGCCGATTGCGGAAGAAAAAGCAATCGCGCCGACCCCCAGCATCATCAGGAGCGAGCCTCCAATGACTTGCGTGTAGGTCGAGGCACCGCGGCCGTGCAACTCACCAAAAACCAAAATGCCCCACAACAGACCCCAGAGCTGATTCGAATTGGAGAGCGGAATGCCCCGGCTGATGCCCACGTACTTGGCCGCGTATTGCTGAAAGACGTCACCGATTACCCAAACAAAGCCGCCCAGCATCAGCCAGAAGAGAACCTCGCGGGCGCTCGCCAGTTCGCGCCAAAGAGGAGCCAGGCCGAGATAGCTGACTGCGAGAGTGGCCATCATGCCCAGCTCCCCGAAC
>Ga0207134_1182_pt1 | contig 15546 bp, 13 predicted proteins | sample Alteio_BWMinHeat_12_FD_153527 | JGI IMG/M metagenome (GOLD analysis project Ga0207134, IMG submission 153527) | Enriched cells from forest soil in Barre Woods Harvard Forest LTER site, Petersham, Massachusetts, United States -... | ecosystem: Environmental > Terrestrial > Soil > Temperate forest >... | reverse complement strand
ATCGGAAGAAAAAATCGTCGCGCCAAAAAAATCACAAAAACGTCACCGCAAAGAAGAAACTGAATCTGAATCAGAATTTGAATCCAGTGATGATCCCACGTTTTCATCCTCAAAAAATCCTTGTGCGTTTTTTCCAACAAGAGTCACTCGATTGACGACAAAAAAACAAATAACAATAGATATAGAAGCCATAAGAATAGCAGAAGAACAAGCGGCAAAAAAAGCAGGTGAAAAAAAAGAATTTGAAAGACGTTGGGCAGAAATTTTAGCAGATCGACCAAGCATTGCCTTAGAGGCAAATCGACTTGTGGGAATTGAAAGGAACAAGCCACAACCTTTTTTACAACCCCAACCACCTTCACCTATTGAAGATCTCAAAGATGAAGAAATGTTTTCACCTCGTTTTGCGATGGATGAAAGTGATAATAAAGATGAGGGTTATTGGCCGGCCCTTCCAAAATCCAAAGCGGGAAGAGCGTGAGGTATCACTGTCTTATCTTAAACCCTTAATCTTCTCATCAATCAGACATTGCGAATTAGTACGAGCAAAGCCCCCTCTCCAACAAGGCTTACGATGTTTGGCAAATAATGAATTGTTGCGCCATCCTTCAAGTAAATTAATAGCAGCTGCTTTATTCTCCCCTGCTGCATCAACCTTAGCAAATAACACCGCACGTATTTTTTTTCGTTGATCCAATCTTATGGGAAGCTTTTGTTCGGGAATCTTTGCTAACACTTCCAATGAATTTGAATGATCTAAAAAATACTCAATAGTTTCCGGATAATCGCTAAGAGAAATTTTATCTAACAAATCAGGATTTGCCTCAGCAATACGTAAAACTATTTTACTTGCATTTTCACCCGCACGACTTAATAGGACTTTGAAAGCTTCCTGTGCCTCCACTGTATTATTTAACTCTGGTTTAACGAGAAAATGCTCAACCCTATCAGGATTTTCTTGAGTCACAATCGTTAAAAATCCGGGGTTAGCTCTGCAAATACGTAAAACTCTTTCATTCACACCTTCACGACTTAATAGAGCTTTGAAAGCTGTCTGTGCTTCTGCTATATCATTTAACCCTGGTATAACGAGAAGACGCTCAACCCTATCAAGATTTTCTTGAGCCGCAATCGTTAAAAATCCTGGGTTGGCTCTGCAAATACGTAAAACTCTTGCATTCTCATCCGCACGACTTAATAGGACTTCGAAAGCTGTCTGTGCTTCTGCAATATCATTTAACTCTGGATTAAGGAGAAGACGCTCAACCATATCAAGATTTTTTTCAGGCGAAATCGTTAAAAATCTAGGGTTATCTCTGCAAATACGCAAAACTCTTGCATTCTCATCCGCACGACTTAATAGGACTTCGAAAGCTGTCTGTGCTTCTGCTATACCATTTAACTCGGGTTTGACGAGAAAACGCTCAACCATATCAGGATTTTCTTGAGTCACAATCGTTAAAAATCCGGGATTAGCCACGCAAATACGAAAAACTCTTTCATTCTCACCCGCACGACTTAATAGGACTTTGAAAGCTGCTTGTGCTTCTGCTATATCATTTAACTCAGGTTTAACGAGAAGACGCTCAACCCTATCAAGATTTCCTTGAGCCGCAATCGTTAAAAATCCAGGGTTAGCTCTGCAAATACGTAAAACTCTTTCATTCTCACTTGCACGACCTAATAGGACTTCGAAAGCTGTCTGTACTTCTGCTATATCATTTAACTCAGGTTTAACCAGAAGACGCTCAACTACACCAAAATCTTTTTCAGTCGCCTTCGTTAAAAATCCAGGGTTAGCTCTGCAAATCTGTAAAGTGCTTTCAACATCATGATCTAATACCGTTACAAATGACTCCCAAGAAGTTTCTTTGTTAATTGCAGGGTTTTTTAAAAGACACTCTGCAACATTCCAATGCGAATACTCAATCGCAAGAACCAATGCGATGTCTATTTTTCTTGCCAATTCTGGAAAACCCACTAACAAATTGACGACATCTATTCGCCCATAGCGGGCCGCAACAAGTAATAAAGTATCATGCCTCTCAATGCTCGTAACTAAAGGTTCTTTTTGTAAAATAGCCGCGACTACTTGGGTTAATCCTAACTTTACCGCAAGATGAATTAATTTATCTAAAGATGCTGCCCCTTCGGCTATAAAGATGAGCGCAGCTTCTTCATTCAGAGCTTCAATAGCCCTCTCAAGTTCTTTAGGCAAGTTCACATTGTCGCTATTTATATATTTTGCTTTAAGAAGATCGGCAATCAACGCATAATCTTCTTCTGTAAAAGCTGGTGTTAACTGAGGTTTGATTTTCAAAACTCCAAGTGCTAAATTCTTTGCTCCCTTATAGAGCTTCGGCCATGCAGCATAAGCTTCTACTACATCAATATTTTCTTGCTCTAATAAAAAAGCAACGACTGTCCATTGTTCATTTTCAACCGCAAGTCCCAAAGGCGTGCCCGCGCTTAACTTGCAATACTTATCAGGATTGCTGTTGGCGTTAAGGAAAGAGGGATTATTAGGAAATTCTTTTAATAGTTTTTGTACCATTGCAAGATGACCGTTATAAGCTGCATAATGCAACATTCGCTGGCCTAGGTGGCCTAATGCAGTCTCAGTAAGAGGTCCTTGAATTCGATGAATTCGCTTATACAGGATAATTATTTTGTCAATTAACGGATAACCTTTTTCTGCCGCGATTTCGCACACAGTTTTACCGTCATAAATACAATTACCCTGGCTAAAAATTTTCTGTTTGAGCTCCTCATTTAAGACTGCACTTTCTTTATTTAATAGTTCTTCTACTATGAACTGTAATAAATTTCCCGCTAAAGCAATATGCCCATTCGCTATTGCATCAAGTAATAAGCAATTATCATAGTCCTCGTAGCCGCCTATTAACTTTGGGGCTTTCTCTAACAAGGCTAAAACAATCTCTGATTCGCCTTTGGTTGCTGCATCATTAATAGGCGAGCTTCTAGCAGGAAGTGGATATCCTCCTTTAATCAATTGCGCAATGATCTGAGATCTTTGTTGTTCTTGTTCCGGGGTAATTAATGCTCTCTTAATGTAAGTATACTTTAGGTTAAGAAGCTCCTGAATCATGCCAGGGGGTAAACCTTTGAGGCCTCCCCTAGTAATAAGAAAATTGGCAACTTTGGAATGCCCACCTCTCGCGGCACACTGATATAATTTGTTAACATTTTTATAATCTTCCGGTAAAGTCTGTTTTAAGAGCGGTAAATTTCCACTGCTTGCAATAACCTCGAGCGCATATTCTTTGTCTCCGCCTAAAAGACTATCCCATTGTTTTGCTTCTTTTTCTAAAAGAAGAACAATGGTAGCGCTGTCCTTGTTACAAACTGCCGTCCGAAGAAGAGTCGGCTGATTAAGATCTCGTGGAAAATGTTTGAAGTCCTGCTCTAGCAGGAACCTGAGCGCCTGCACTCGACCCCTTTCAACTGCTAGCTTTAACGCAAAATTAACGGGGTAAATTTTATCTGCGCTTTCAAGAATTTTCTCTAAAACTTCATTATTTTCTTCTTCTATAGCAGCAATGATAGCGTCTTCAAAGTTAAATCCTCCTCTGGTGATCAGTTTCTGAATCTCAGTGAGAGGTTGTTGACAACGAATGGCCCAGGATAAACTCAAATTGTTTGGCGCAAATATACAGCCTAAAACATGTTTTTTTATTTCAGGGTCTCGGATATTTTTTGTACGTTGCAAAAGTGTTTTGTTGTGTGGGCCTTTGAGCTCTGTCACCTCGCGAGATGTGATATTAAGCGGGGCTTTTAATTTTAATAGAAACTCACGGTCTTCTTCTATTACCGCACGAAAGAGTTCTTGGTGTTCGGGACTTAATTTACTAAAATCTTCCTTTAAACGGGCTTTACATTCAGCAACTTTTAATTCTTTTTCTTCGCCCGGGTAATAAAGTTCAATTTTAGCTTCCCAGGATTGTTGAGTGCTTACATATTGCCGACTGTCATCTATCTCTAAACTTATAGCGTCTTTCGTCCCTAAATAAGAAAGTGCCAGAGCGAGCGTGTTGCTATCTAATGCTTTCACTAAAGGTGATAGCATAAATCCTTTTTCTTCAACTACAGCACCTGCTAGGCTTGCATGGGAACCAGACATCATTTATCTCCTCGTTTTATAAGTATTTTATCTTATCCTAGTAAGCTTAAGGTTTTCTTAAGAAGCGAGATAAAAATGCTAATTTTTTGTGCATGACATATTTTATAAGTCATTGAATTAAAAAGGAAAGGTGTTCTTAAAGCATTTTTTGCGCCTATTAGCATTTTTTTAAGATTATAGGTATGCTTTAGCTTTACCACTTAACGAGGAATATAATATGAAAAACGTCGTTGCTGCTTTATTGCTCGCCATCGGTATCGCTTTAGGTCTTTTTCTTATTAGTCACGCCATCATAGATTTTAAAATTGCGGATCGACATGTCAGTGTTAAGGGACTTGCGGAGCAAGTGGTTAAATCGGATAAAGCTATTTGGCAATTACAATTTAATTATGCAAGCGATGATTTAACGGATTTATATAAAGGCATTGCTTCCGCACAACAAAAAGCGAAAGACTTTTTACAGAATCAAAATTTCTCGATGAAAGAAATTGAAATGCAGCCGGTATCTGTCATTGATAATCAAGCCAATAATTATAATACCAATGATAAAATGAAACACTATATCGCAACCGCTGGAATTACGCTTAACACTAAAGAAGTGGATAAAGTTCGTGAATCAGTACAGAAAACCGGGCTATTGGTTGAAGCAGGACTCGTGATTACGCAATCGAATGTCCAATATGTTTTTACCCAATTAAATGACATTAAGCCAGCTATGTTAAATCAAGCAACTACTAATGCAAAACTTGCTGCAGAAAGCTTTGCCGCAAACTCACACAGCAACCTCGGTGAGATTCGCACGGCAACTCAAGGATTATTTACTATAGAAGATGCCAGTGGAAGCTCAGGCACTGGCATCATGAAACAAGTACGCATTGTGACGACGGTTGAGTATTTTTTACATCGCTAAATTAATATCCACCCGGCGCCGGCCCTCTAGTTCCAGGATCTTTTGTTAAAAATGGTTCGGATACAGGTGCAGCCGTTGCATCATATTCTGATTCCAGTTCAAACTCAGGATCCGCCGTGGTGCCATATCCTTGATGGCCTCCTCTAGTTCCTCCCACTTTATTGAGTGCAGCACTTTGAACTGGACTAGATACATAAGAACTTGGATCGGATTGTGGCTCTTTATATTTATCAAGCGTTTGCTTACAACCCAAGGTTTCTGCAATAGATACCCCTGTAAATCTAGCCATCTTCCAAGCACGACTTTCAACTGAATCTATTAACTGTTCTACCGCATTAACCGGCAAAGCAGCTAAAAAGAATAACCCTGAAAAAAATGCTTTAGCTCCTAAACGGAAACGGTTACTGTTACCTTCTTCACCAGCTCCAATCTCAAAGAATCGATTTATAAAAGCTTGGCCAAATTCCATTGATTCGCGAACAAGGCTTACAGGATTCAAAAAGTTATAGAAAGTTTTTTCAAATCGCCCTGAAAAAAGATTACCCAATAGGGGAAACTTACCTAACACCTCCATGACAGTTTCTTTATTGTGCTTAATCTTATCTGCATCAACAAATTCGCTGGCCCCCTCAAAAACTGACCATAGCGGGAGCGAATAATAAGCATTTCTTAATCTTAAACTCTTAAAAAAGGGTACATTTTCTTGTGATTCAAGTTGGCTCCGCTTCTCACTTAATGTAGTTTCAATTTGCTGACCTGCATACTGTCTTGCCTTATACGCTTCTCTTCCAGGGATAAATGATAATAAATATCCAAACCCTAAATATTTTCTACATTGAATATTAAATTGCTTGATTGGTTCATCGAAATACCCGTAGTCAGCTTTCATCTCTTTAAGTAACGCCAATCCTCTCTCTGGAAACCAGTACATAATTTTCTCCCTTTAGATAAAATTTGGCGTATCATAATCTGATTTTTAGCTATTGGGTACTATTTTTTACTAACATCACAATTCCCATTGGCATCCACTGAAACATTCGATAATGTCACGGTAGATTCTCTATTTAACTGACTTAAAGCTTCGTGGTTAATATGACAGAAACTTTGTAATTCATTATTATAATCGTAATAAGCCACTTGCAGACTTTGATAAAGATTTCCTGAAATATCTAACAGAATTTTTTTATCTTGGTTTAAACCTATTTCACTTTGCACATCGACGCGGCCATAAAGGGGATAACACATTTTCCAGTTTATTTTATTGTCGTTATTTTTAAAATCTTCCATGCAGGATAATAATAAAGCGCGTCTAGGTGTCACATGCGTTGGGTCTTGTTCATAAAAACCATTTTTACTTTCAATCTTATTTTTAAAAGTCACAATAGGGTGATTGGGACTTAAACTTTTAGTCTGACTAAAATCATTATCCTGCATATCCAGCAAACTACTATTTCCATCCGCTGAAAAAATTCCCCAATGACTTTCTACATTATCACTAGGATAACGATCAAACAGCGCAAAATAATAAGAAAGCGGAATTAAATTACCATTTAAGTGGTTTGAATGAGTATAAGAGTTACGGGTATGCCAAAAATAAAAATAATCACGCGCTCTATCAATCGTCGGTACGACTTTATCTAATCCTGGAATAGGCGCGCTGTTAAAGACGAAACCTTCGGAATTGCTAGGCCAACCTTCTTCTGTGACAATTAATTCTTTTTTATCTTTTAAAAGTGCATTCTGTGTTTGCAACTTATTCCATTCGTTAAAGAAAAAATCTTTTGCAGCGCTATGATCAAACGGCGCATCTCCATAAGTCTGATTTGCCCAAAAAGGATAAATATTTACTCCAATAAAATCGACACTATTTTTGATTTCTAACGCAAGATAGTGGCCAGAAGATAAGGGATTCAAGAGATCTTCTGCTAAGAGAGGGGTATCTGCAATACCTACTTTTATTGTTGAATGAGGTAAATGCTGTTTTAAATAGCTAATATCTTCTAAAATTCTCGGTCGTAATTCATCCGCATCCCATTGATGTCCATTTAAATTTTCATTGCCTACAATAATGTTATCTATTAAATCAGATCCATATTTATTAGCAGCCGTTATCGCTCCCTCTATTTGTTCATGCGTCCATTGGATACATTCATCGGCTTTACAACTTTCGTAGCCAGGTCTAAATTCATAAATACCTAAAGCTAATTTTATTTTATTGTTATGATTCACATTCCAATCATGGACCACATCGGCAATATTAATTTTTACCATTTTAGAATGTAAACCAGATGAAGCAAAAATAGTATAAAAAACTTTAAGATGGGTTATATCAGAAAAATCTCGTTGCTGTAATTCCGCTAATTTATCTAAATCCGCCCAAATCGCGGCGCGCATTCCATCTTCATCATCAAATCCTATGGCTCTAGCATAAGCCAAAGAATGAGTAGCAGGATCATAATTGACTCCCAAGTTATCCGCATATGCTGCGGTACATAAATTTATGATAATAAATAAAAACAGTATTAATGTTGTGATCCGAAGCATTTTTTGTTGTATCAACATATTATTAGAGCCTCCTCAAGGTGGGCTACTTTCCATAATTCAATGCTAAGAATAAAGAGGGGGAAATCCCCCTATGAGGTTTTGCAATTATTTGATAGTATCAATAATTCAAAAGGAGAGCTATAAACTATGGACAAAATTAAATTAAGCATTCTTGTGAGAACCTTAGTTCTCGCCTTAAGTCAGGAAAACGCTTTTGCTGCACTGCCCTACGGATTATACGTTGATGCGGGTATAGGCGGCCAAAATAGTAATTTCAAACACAGCGCAAGTCAAACCATTAATATCCCAACCGTTACTTCATTCGCTGCCAATGAAAATTTAACTCAATATAGTAATAATTTTATAGCCGGATTAGGTATTGGTTACAGCCAAAAATTAGCGCCACAATTTGTCATGGCAATTGAAGGGACTGCCAATTGGGATAACACGGATGTTTCAACCACTGTAACGGCCAATAATGGGACGGTGGGATTAAATAATAAAATTGAAACGAAATTGAAAAATGATTTTGCCATTTTATTAAAACCCGGCCTTTTACTCGATCGCAATACTTTAGTTTATGGCATGATTGGGCCTAGATGGGGAAATGTAGAGACTATTTATAATGCTAATTTTACTACCACTACGGCGGTATTTAATCCTATTTTTAGAAATTCAACTTATAAATTAGGTGTAACCGCAGGATTAGGTATTCAACGCGATATTGATTGTCATTTAAGTTTAGCAGCTGAATATGCTTATACTTATTATGGTAATCTACCGGTTCCTGGCAATGCGAGTTTACCGATACTGGTTGCAGGAACCCAAGTAGGAACTGCGACTAATAACAGTGAAGCACGGGGTTTTACTAATTCTTTAATGCTGAAATTAATCTATCAAATTATTTAATTTAACAGGAAGGTACTTATGTATAAACAAGCAATCGCTCTGATTTTAATAACTGGCTCTCTGAGTCAACCTCTTTTCGCTGCCTCTGAAATCATCACCAATCCTGATGGGTCTTCCATCAAGACAGATCCAGATGGTACTCGACTTATTATTAATGCCGATAAATCTTCTATGCTCACCAAACCCGATGGCACACAACTGATTACCAATGCCAATGGATCATCAGTGCTGACTAAACCGGATGGCACTAAAATAATTACTAATGCGGATGGATCAATCGTCCAAGCGAATGCGGATGGAACTAAAGTCATTAAAGAAGCCGCAGAGAAAAAGATCACCCATTAATAAAACTAGCTTCTGAATCGGTTAGTAACGCCTACTACTAGAAAGCTAATCCCCAAAGCCACGAGGCCTGCGGGGATTAGCTTATAGGGATCTTTAAATAAAGATGAAGAAACTGAGGAAGCAGGTGCATCTTTAAGCACTTTAAACTCTGAATACAAAACCTCACTCGACAAATCAAAATCCATCATATCTATATCTTGTTTTAACTTTGGAGTCAAAAATTCATTTTCTGTATAACGAGAAGATTTTAAAAATAGGTCTTGAGGAAATAAAATGATTTCATCCAAATGCTTTTTGTTATAGGTGACGAGATCTCCTTCTGGTAAGACTAGGATATCCGTTGCAGGAATTTTTAGGTGTGAATTTGCTAACATGTTTTCTCCTTCTGCATCCCAAATTTCTATCACTTTTGGGTGAGATAAGAAAAAAAATAGCTCCTTGTGCGGCGAATCCTCTTTTTTTTCTAGAGTGGTCACAAGCTTAATCGATCGTTCTGCTAAATTGATTAATCCTATTTTATTCCCTTCTTTACAAACAACCGCTAGTCCTTTTTTAGTAGAAATAACTTCAAGTGGTTTTGCATCAATTAATATTTGCGGTAATTTAATCCCAATAGCTCTGCGTGTATCCATCTTTTTCTTCTCCGGAAAATTTTAGCGAATGATCGCATAAAAAATTCCGGAGTAAAAGTTTTTTATTTTTTATCAAAACTGCTTACTAAATTAGCATACGGAATAAAACGTTTAACCAATAAATTTTTCAAAGCTTCTCCATTGTTACGCCAATCGCGATGTAATTCTGAAGAAATAGAAAACCAATTAGTCACAATGGCTCCTGCGTGCACTAAGCGCATAAGCGTTGCATCACGAATTGCAGGCGTGGTTGTACCGGAAGCATCAACGCATACATACACTTCATATCCAGCAGCTAGTGCTGATAACGTTGGAAGCGCAACACAGACGTCAGTCACAATTCCCGCGATAATTAATTTTTTACGTCCTGTTTTTTCAACCGCTTTGACAAAATCAGGATTATCCCAAGCATTAATTTCACCGGGTCTTGCAATAAAAGGCGCATCAGAATGTATGGCTTTTATTTCAGGTAAGATCGGACCATTAGGACCATTTTCAAAACTGGTCGTTAATATAGTGGGCAAATTATAAAGTTTTCCAATATCAGCGAGCGCCAAAACATTATTTTTAAATTCATCGGGGGAATAATCACGCACTAATTGCATCAAACCCGTCTGGTGATCGACCATAAGTAATGCAGAATTATCGGGTGAAAGACGATTATTTCCAGCTTGTATCGCAGCTCTTGATTGAGTCATGATAGTTCTCCTTTAAAGTAAAACAGCTTTAAATTCGATTTTAACAGCGGCTAATGCTTTAGACACCGGACAGATTTTTTTAGCAGTCTCTGCATATTTATTAAATTCTTCTGCAGTAATTCCCGGCACTTTCGCTTCTGTTTGTAAATCAATTTGTGAAATAGTAAACCCACCCGCATCAGAATCTAAATGAACTTTAGCCGTTGAATGAATCGATTCAGGCGGATGCCCGTCTTTGGAAAGTAGCGCGGATAATTGCATAGTAAAACATCCCGCATGCGCCGCCCCTATTAATTCTTCTGGGTTTGTTTGAGGATTGACTTCAGCCGACGTTCTGCCTTTAAAACTATAAGGCCCTGAAAATGCTTTGCTGCCTAATGTAATGGTTCCTTGACCAGATGTTAAATCGCCTTTCCATTCTGCTTCTGAGGTACGCACGATGCCCATGTTCTTCTCCTTAAGATGGTTTAAACTTAGTCTTTGAAAATTATAACACAGCGCCTATATTATTAAAAAACGCTTGACCCTATAGTTACTATATACCCTATCCTGCCCCATAAGGAGGAAAAACAATGGCTCAGTGGCTGGTAAAAGATTTAAGTCAATTAACGCATATATCGGTGCAAACGCTGCATCATTATGATCGTATTGGCTTGCTTAAACCGTCGGTAAGACGCCCTAACGGCTATCGTTCGTACTCTGAAGCTGATTTATTGAAACTACAACAAATTATTGCGCTCAAATTTTTTGGCTTTGGTTTATCGCAAATAAAAACTTTGTTGAATGCAGAAGTGAATATGGTCGATCATTTTGCGACTCAATCAAAATTTTTAGAAGAAAAAGCAAAGTCATTGTTTGAAGCAAGTAACACCCTGAAAAATATTCTTTCACATTGTAGTCAAGATAAATCCATTCCTTGGGAAACCATTATTAAATTAATTGAGGTATATCGTATGACACAAGAACTTGAAAAAACTTGGGCAGGTAAAGTATTAAATAAAGATGAATTAAAACAATATGCGCAATTTGAACAGGAATTAAAAACTAAATTTACTCCTGAACATGAGAAAACTTCCCAAAAAAAATGGGCGGAGGTCGTCAGTGACGTTAACGCTCATTTAAGCAAGGATCCAAGAAGTGCCGTGGGAATTGCGACGGGGAAAAAATGCATGGATTTTGTCAATGCACTTTATGGCAAAAAATATGCGGGTTTACGCGATGCTATCTGGCATAAAGGATTTAAATCAGGAAAAGTGGATCAGGTAGAACCGCAATTATCGCTTGAAGCCGTTGAATGGTTGGATAAAGCTATTGATGCTTATTATGCGGAACGTATCACCTACACTCTTAATCAAGTAGGTAATGAACCTCATGAGGTGGCTATCAAACACTGGGAAGATTTAGTCACTGATATTTGTGGTGAAGATAAAACATTAAAAGATAAATTGTTTGAACAAATCGTGAATAGCGATCAAATCAGCGATGAAGCAAAAATATGGCTTAGAAAAAATAGCTAAATTATTTATATTCTACAACCATTTTTTACATCGCTAATGTCTGGATTAGCTTGTGCATTTTTCCAAGCCGCTAACTTTTCAACGCTTGTTAAAATGTCATGAGCTTTACAGATTTGAGCAAGTTTGTTACACGTCTCATTATTCATATCAGCAAAATCAAATTTTCTAATCTTCATTAAAAATGCTTTGCCAATTTCTTCTGAGCTTGATCCCTCTTTAATATTCAGAAACACCGATGGATTCATATCGCGTGGATCATAACGATAAGGTTCACGAGCAACACTTTGCAACTCTAGATTTAACATAAGTACTAAGAATACATGTTGTTTCAGCTTGTTAATGACTTCTAGACTCGTACGTTGGGCTGCTGATTTTTGGATAATAAATATTAAAAAAGTCTGGCCACAATCGTGAAATCTTTGTTGGAAATCTTGATCTTCACTAAAGCGGCAAGCAATTTCCATTTTCTGAACGGCAGTCATGTCGTTTCCTAACCTTGACCCCAAAATTTTAATGGCATGCGCACTATTTATTAATGCCAGCTTATAAATAGCTAAATTATTGGCTGCCAAACGCTCAGTAATAAATTGCGGATCCAAATGAGTTCTATGCGTATGCAGAATTTCTAAAATTTCTTCGGGCTTTACTATTTTTTTTAAATCAGTTCTTGATAAAAGTAGGATTGCAGCATCATGGGCGCCCTCTAACTTCGCTTGTATTATTAATTGAACCCAGTCTCCCTCTGCTTCTTTTTGCTCATGCATCGCATAATAGATAGTACCCTGTGAACTGAGTCCAATTTCACTTTGTATAAAAGATTCTTTTTTGACTCTTTTCCCACAACAACCATCGATAATAGCATTCCACCAACTGCGCATCATCCCTCCTAAATATGTGTAATTAGTGAATTCTAATTCTTTATTCTAACAACCCATTCGCTCTTTTCTCGATGTTTTACAGCATTGAATTTCTGGTGGCGTAAAAACATTGTTAAATCACGTGCGCTATTTTTTCTGCCTAATGGAAATCTTAGATCAACACCATTCTTATTTAATAATGAACCTTCACAAGGAGGCGGCTGAGAATATTTGCGTTTTTGAAAGAAAGACCAAATTGATTCCTGGAGTTTATTGGTGGCGGGATCCCCTACAGCAACAGGTTTTGCCTCTTCAAAATCATGAGCTTCTATTTTTTTGCTAAATGCAACTTTGGCATCTTCCTCATCGTACTTTTTCATTTCGGGATAAAAACACTCTCCAATGGCGGGATGAAAATCCCCCATGATGTGAGCGTCAAGCTCTGAATTTCTTTGATGACACTGTTTTATATCTATATACTCAACCTCTTTATTCAATCTTAATATTCTATAGATAAGCGCGCGATCATAGTCTTTATCATTAGCATGATAATAACCTTGGGCTTTAACACAATCGTCTTTCATTTCTAAAACTTTAATCACTTCAAATTGAACAGAAACACCTTCAAAAATAATATCAACCCAAGCACTGATTTGTCCTTGACAAATTTGATGAGCAACGTCTCTTTGAAATAAAGGATCATCAGGTTTCGCGCGCTTAAAATCTACTATGATTAGTTCCGCAGAATATTTTTTTGCTGCGCTCATATATTTTGTTAATGTCATTCTCTCCGCAGGGGATAAATCACTTTCCTTTTTTTGCAGAAGTGATTGGAAATCTAATATACGTTGCTTACCTTGCAATAATCGCGTTTGGAAATCTTGAGCTTCTTTTTCTGTATAAGGAAAATAAGCAAAGCCATGGCCATGCCTAGCCGCATTAGCAAAATGTTCTGGAGCTAAATCTCCTGGATGAGATTTCTTTGCACGCATTTCATGAATGCAAGTTTTATAAGCGTGCAATACTTCATGCCTAAGGATTCCCACTATGCTTTCATGAGATTCACCGCGCAATTTTTCAGAAACCAGCGTAAGCACTTTTGTAGCCGAATGAAATGTAGCAAAAGAATCGGGGCGATCAGCTAAGTTTTCCGTAAAAGAGAGCGTTACGCCATTTTCAAAAATCGTGGTTAATTGATGTTTAAAAAGCTCATTTCTTTCTGCTTCTTCATTAATCAAACGAGAAATATGGATGGCAAATGGAGTCACTAAAAAATCTTTAGCATATTTTGATAAATCAAAGGGTCTTGTTTGCATAGTCTACATTTTCACGAAAGGCTGACGGATTCTATAGGAATCATTAACAAGAGTAAACAAGTAGACAAAAAGCCTCTTATGTGCTATTTTTGCGCAAAATAATATGAAGCTGATCATACGAGGAGTTTAAACATGCACGCAAGAAACGTTTTTCTTACCTTAAGCGCTATAGGTGCTGTCGTTTTCTTTAGACAACAAAATCACGCACAAATAGCTTCTGAAGCTGAATATAAAAAAAACCCTAAGAAATTTGAAAAGAAATCCAGTTGTTTAGTCACATGTGATGCCGATGAATATCCAGGCCCTGGCGAATACCCTGCTCCTAACACTTATAATGTGTTTACTACTGTATCAGCTTCCGGAATTGAAAGAACAGCCGAATGCATCAAATGTACACTCGAATTAAGCGCAGAAGATATTAAAACCACTTTCCCTAAAATTTATAATAAATTCCAGAATGAATACGCTAAAGCTTTCTCAGATGCGCTCATTAAAGAACTACAAAATTGTAGCCAGCAAATCCTCCCACAAGATTTTGAAAAATTTATTCTAAAAAATCTTGGAAATGTAAATATAGAATTTTCAACACACAGATTCCGCCCCACACAATCACATGTGTTGCTTGCAACCGGTAAATCCAGTGGGGTTTGGTTTTGGAAAAGTGATGAGATAAAAACATCCTTAACCTTCTTTGTGCATGAAAATTATAATGCAAAGGTTTTTGCTTTATTAGCTAGGGATTTGGTTAGCAAAATAAAAAAATATTATGAAGAAGAACATGTACTTTTAGCGGTAAAGCCTAAGCGAAAATAAAACTAGGATCATCTATGAACCCTAGGGTTGTTTCCCTCTTTACCAAATGATTTAATTCCCAACAACCGTATTTTTTCTGCTTCTAAATCTTCAGTGAGAAGAGGCTTAGATAAAATACGAGCCACTTCTTTTTGTAATATTTTTAATTTTTTAGCAGCTAAAGGCTCATCGTTGGTGTTTATTTTACATAGGGCTTCGTCTATAGCTTGCAAGTGTCGAAGATTTGGAATGTTTTTTTCTCTGAAGCATTTGCCTAAAAACTTGCTTAAATCATTGATTTCTCTTTGCAGACCTCTAGCGGTTAAATAACTTGAATGAAAAAATCCACCGTATTGAAGAGCGAGATCAAATACCGCTGCGGGCAATGCTTCATCAGCGTTGCGGAGTGTAGCAAGATCGGATTGAATAGCGCGAGAAACCTTCAGCGCATTTTGCGGAGTTAATAATGTGACAACCTCCTGCCAATTTTCTTGTTTTGCTAAATCAAGAAATACTGGATAATTTACTAAGCTATTAAACACTTCCTTATTTTTTAGAATTAGTGAAAGGTGAAAGATTGCAATCAATTCTTCCGGAGAGAGCCCTCGAATATAGACAACCAATTTTGCCGCGTAAGTTTTTCGTAATATTTGGTCAAGAGTTTTTTGTGCGTATCTTAATATTATCGTCAATGGCTGAAGCTTGCCAGGCATATTGGGATACCTTGAATAAATGTCATATGTCTTTTTTAGGTAAAGTGCGACTTTATTTAAATCTTTAGGAACATGCTGACCCTCCCTAAATAGGATGTGTAAATACCAGCTGAGGACACTTGATAGATTAAGTGAAGCACAAAAAATTAGAAAATCGAGAGCCTCTTTTGTG
>Ga0207134_1181_pt1 | contig 15547 bp, 11 predicted proteins | sample Alteio_BWMinHeat_12_FD_153527 | JGI IMG/M metagenome (GOLD analysis project Ga0207134, IMG submission 153527) | Enriched cells from forest soil in Barre Woods Harvard Forest LTER site, Petersham, Massachusetts, United States -... | ecosystem: Environmental > Terrestrial > Soil > Temperate forest >... | reverse complement strand
GATGTACAATTGACACTGAGCGGGCATACGCATGGTATGCAGTTTGGGATCGAAATACCGGGATTGAAATGGAGCCCTGTAAAATATATGTATCCTAAATGGGCGGGATTGTACAATGTTGATGAACAGTACCTGTATGTAAACAGGGGATTTGGTTTCCTGGGATATCCGGGAAGATTAGGGATACTACCAGAAATAACCGTGATTGAATTGACCTAGATCAAATTTTAAAACTCTAAAAAAAATGGGAAAGCAAGGGCAGTACATACAAAGACACGCACTTAGTCTTTGTACTACTACCACTTGCTTAATGATGTTGTTTTAGTTTTCGAAACAAGTTTTCAAGCGCTTCGGGGCGGGGCTGGAGCAGGTCTGTTGCTACCTCTTTCATAACTCCACTCATCTCTGCCACGAGGTCTGCAAGCGTTTGGTTATTGTCGTTAAAATCCTTCCCGGAGGTTGTTTTTTTTATGTTTTCAATTTTCCGGGGATTAAAAGTTCTGTGTAAAGTTTTGTTCATTCGCTTAGTTTGTTTAGAAAATAAACGCAGGTTGTAATGCTATATTGTATGAATAGATAAAAAATAATGCTTTAAAATAGTGCTATAACATTTTCTTAATATATCTATAAGTCTATAATGGGTAACTTAGTAACCTTTAGCACTTCAGATTGTCACATGCAACAAAAACAACATAAATAGTTTTATGAAAGTTATCGGTATAACAGGTGGGTCAGGATTTGTTGGGAAACATCTAAGTAAGCTATTAATAGAAAAAGGTTACCAGGTTGTGATCTTTTCAAGAAACCCGGAACAACATAAGGAAACAGACCATGCAAGCTATGTCCTATGGGACCCTGAAAATGAAAAAATAGATACGGCATCTATTATGAAACTCACTTCAATTGTTCATTTAGCAGGAGCTGGCATTGCAGATAAACGATGGACAACGGCACGTAAGAAAGAACTGGTCGATAGCAGGGTGAAAGCGACTAATTTCCTTATGGACCAACTGAAGAGTTATGCCCCACATTGTCATACTATGATAGCAGCTTCGGCGAGCGGATTTTATGGCCCTGATAGAGCCGGGGCGAGCCCTTTTAAGGAAGAAAGTCTGGCTTATGATGATTTTCTGGGGAAATTATGTGTTGAGTGGGAAAAAGAAGAACATAAAGCGGAAGACATCATGCGCACAGTAATACTTCGTTTTGGTATTGTGCTTGGTAAAGAATCAGGCGCATTCAAAAAATTTGAAAAGCCGATGCGTTATGGCATTATGCCAATACTGGGCAACGGCGAACAGATGATAAGCTGGATAGAAGTTGACGACCTGTGCAGGATGGTCTTATTTGCTTTGGAAGATGATGAAATAGAAGGGACCTATAACGCAGCAACCCCATACCCGGTAAGCAATAAAGCACTCATGCAAAGTATTGCCAAGGCAAAAGGAGGCGTCAGGATACCAGTGCCCGTCCCCTCATTTATGATCCGTTTATTATTTGGCGAATTGAGTATTGAGGTACTAAAAAGCACTACACTTAAAGCAGATAAAATAATCAAAGCCGGCTTTGAGTTTCAGTTTGACACTATCGACAAAGCAGTGAGGAAGTTGATAGGTTGATGGGGTGAAAAGTTAATTGGTAACTAATAAGCGTAATCGCTGAGATATTCGAAATAGCTGGTTAGTTTGCCTTGTTTACATATTGTAGCACGCTCAATCACTTCACTACTCTGCTTTAGTAATTCGGCAAGTACGTATTTTTCGAGATGGACACCAAAATAATGTGAAGCATCACGAGGTAATTCATTTGGAAGGTTATCAACAGCCATCAGGTCGATCACATCTTTTGTATTTTGAAACGGAGGCACTTTAGCAAGAGTCTTTCTATCGATACCGTAAACAGGATCTGCAATTTTAGAGGCCTCTATATTTATCGGAACGGAACCATTTACATCGCAGGTGATATCTGCTATCACACTGATGCGCCAGTCGTTTCTTTTTATTTCTTCTTTTTCGAAAAGCCTGGCAATATCTTCTTCCCAATAAATACCATTCAGGAGTATATCCGCCTGGTGTACATAAGAGGTAAAAAGGCATTTATAGGCTTCAGGATGTACATGAAAGTCATCACGATAGTAGAGGTTATTATCTTTACGGGCATAAAGTGCCCCTCCCCTCAAATGAATGTATACAGGATAGGCATATTCATGAGTAATAAAGTCTGCTGGCTCCACAGGTTCAATATCCAAATGTGTCATTATGTCAATAATACCCGCTGCTACTTTTCCTGAACCGGTGATAACTATTTTTAGATTAGGCAATTTTATGTCGTCATAAGCAGCTAATAATTCATTGTAAGTAGCCACATCATAAGCGTGAGGTAAATCGTATAATCCGTGTTTCTTACCATACGTAAGCAAGCCATTATGAGCTCCTACAATACCTGCAAATAAACCGAAGCCCAGCATACGTTGTTCATCATCATGGGTGAGACATTCATAGTCTATCATACGCACCTGTTTCTGAATAAGAGCCTGCATCAAAGCCTTGTTATATGCTTGCTTCTTTTTGGTATGAGAGAAAAACAAATAAGTTTTTCCTGAGATCAAGGCATCAATAGGTACTTCTTTGATACCCAGCAATATATCACACGAGGACATATCCTCTGAAACAACTATTCCAAGATTTCTGTATTCATCATCCTTATAGCAGCGGTGAGGAGATGGTTCAACAATGATCTCCAATCCAAATTCTTTCTGAATATCTACACATTGCTCAGGGGTTAAGGCAACACGTTTATCCGGTACAGCTTTTCTTTCTTTTATCAGGCCTATTCGAATCATCTTTGCTATTTTTGACTCCATAAAGATACTATTCTCTTTTCTCCTCAATGAACAACTACTTTGAATTATATGATATACCGGTGAGTTTTCACCCGGATGCGGCTAAAGTAAAAAGCAAATTTTATGAATTGAGCCGGCAATACCATCCTGATAAGTTTACTCAGGCGGATAGTGCAACTCAGTCAGAGGTATTACGTATGTCTGCCATGAATAACCAGGCATATAAAACTTTGAATAGTGCCGATGCTACCATGGCCTATATTTTGCGTATCAATGACCTTCTTGAAGATGAAGAAAAATATAATTTACCCGCTGAGTTTTTGATGGAAATGATGGACCTGAATGAAATAGTAAGTGAATATGAGATGGAGAAAGAAAATGAAGAAATAAAAACACAAGCAATCACAGCACTGGAAGATCAATTTAAACAATGGGATGAGGAAGTTGCTCCCCTAACTAAAGACTTTGATAGTAGCATGCAAAACAAAGAGTTATTGCTACAAATAAAGGACTATTATTTTCGTAAAAAATATTTACTTCGCATACAAGGAAGGATCCATTCATTTTCTGAAAACGCCTGATTTGAGTTAAAACAAAAATGCGATATGATAATCATCATTTAAAAAAATGAAGATTATCAGTTGATGGGTATTGACTACTGACTATCTTTATATAGGATGGGGTATTATATCTTAGTATTTCTAGCATCTTTTGTTGTGGACCTGGTACCATTTATTGGACCACCGGCATGGACAGTGATGGTGTTCTTACAAATGCGATATGACCTAAATGTTTGGTATGTATTAGTTGCCGGAGTATTAGGTTCAACTCTTGGCAGATATATGCTTAGCCTGTATATACCATGGTTATCTGCCAAGCTTATAAAGGTTCAGAAAAATGAAGACATTCAATTTGTAGGACAGAAATTATCGGGTAAAAGCTGGCAGGTGGCACTTTTTGTACTGATATATACTTTAGTACCATTACCATCAACTCCTTTATTCACCGCATCTGGTATCGCTAAGATCAACCCATGGCGCATCATTCCTGCATTCTTTGTAGGTAAATTCACCAGCGATATGTTCATGGTTTTGACCGGTGATTATGTAGCCAATAATGCCAAATATTTAGCAGAGGGTTTTTTGACATGGAAAACCATTACAGGAACAATTCTTGGGATAGCTATCATTGGTATCTTCCTATTCATTGATTGGAGAAGATTGTTGCAAGACAAGAAATTCAGGTTGAGTTTTAATATCTGGAAATAGAAAATCCCGGTGTTAAATAACCGGGATCTCTTTTCAATCATCTTATAACTAAACCAACAAACCATCTTCTTTTGCTTTGTATTGTTTTACCTGCTCTAATGCATCAGGCACGACATCGCTTGTAATGACGATAAAGCTATCCTTGACCGCATGCTCGAAAGCATAATCTATAGCTTCGTTTTCTTTTTTGATTACTACAATTTTCTTGAGTGGATCAACATTCCTTATACCTTTGGTCATAAGTGCAATAATATCTTCTTCTGTGCGCCCACGGAGATTCTTATCCTGTCGGATAATTATCTCGTCGAAAATATGTGCTGCGGCCTCCCCTAACGAGATAATGTCTTCATCTCGTCGATCACCTACACCAGCTATGATACCCACTTTCACTACAGCATCAACAGATTTTACAAATTTACCAATAGCATTAAAACCATGGGTATTGTGTGCATAATCTATCATAACAGAATAATTCTTGAAATGGAATAAGTTCATACGGCCGGGGGTAAGGGCCGGTGAAGGAACAAAGGTTTGTAATGCAAGACGAATATCTTCTGTTTTGAAATCCTGCACATAGGTTGCAAGCACAGCAGCTAATGTATTTGCAATATTGAACTCAGCCATACCTGAGAATGTGAGCGGGATATTCACCACTTTTTCAACACGTATCTTCCAGGTGCCTTTTAATATAGTTACATAACCATTTTCATAAATAGCAGCTATCCCTCCTGTTGCACAATGTGCTTTGATCCTTTTATTATCCTCATGGAGTGAGAAAAAAGCCACTTTGCATTTCAGGTCTTTATGCATATCGTATACCAAGTCATCATCCGCATTGAGAATAGCATAGCCATTAGGGAAAACTGTGTGAGCGGCAACACCTTTCACTTTAGCTAATTTCTCTATTGTATCAATACCTCCCAAACCCATATGGTCTTCTGCCACATTGGTTACTACTGCCACATTGCAATGATGAAAACCAAGGCCGGCACGCAGGATGCCTCCACGGGCACATTCCAGAACGGCATAATTGACAGTTGGGTCACGTAATACAAACTCAGCTGATACCGGGCCTGTACAATCCCCCTTCATCATCAACTGATTTTGTATATAAACACCATCTGTGGTTGTATAACCAACTTTATAGCCCATCTGCTTTACAATGTGAGCGATGAGTCTTGTGGTTGTTGTTTTACCATTTGTTCCGGATACAGCTATTATGGGTATTAATGCTGATGAACCGGGAGGATATAGCATATCAATGACCGGTTCTGCTACATTGCGTGGCAGCCCATCAGTTGGATCGAGATGCATACGGAAGCCCGGGGCTGCATTCACTTCAAGTACTGCGCCACCATTTTCAGTTATAGGTGTTGTCAGATTCTGAGCCATGATGTCTATACCGCAAATATTCAGACCTATGATACGCGCGATACGTTCACACATGAAAATATTATTAGGATGCACATAATCTGTGACATCAGTAGCTGTACCACCCGTACTAAGATTGGCAGTAGGCTTAACCCACAGTTCTTCTTTATCTTTTAGTATGGTATCGAGTGTGTAATCCTTCTTATTAAGGATATCCATTGTAAAACCATCCACTTTGATGGCAGTTAAAACCTTTTCATGGCCGTAACCTCTGCGGGGATCGTGATTGACAATATCTATTAATTCCTGAATTGTATGCACTCCATCCCCTATAACAGCAGCAGGTGTGCGTAGTGCGGCAGCCACAAATTTGTAGTTGATAACAAGCACACGAAAATCGCGGCCAGTAATATACCTCTCGCAAATAACTGCACGACCATATAGTTTTGCCGCTGTCAGACCGGCAACTGCATCTTCCCAATTACGAATATTAATGGTAGCACCTTTGCCATGATTGCCATTGACAGGTTTTGTAACCAGTGGATAACCAATCTTATCTATAACTGCTTTAAGATCTTCTTCATCATAAATGATCTTGCCACTAGGTACCGGTATCTCTGCAGATTCTAATAAATTTTTAGTCTCTTCTTTATTGCAAGCGATCTCAACAGCTATACTACTGGTAGTGCTGGCAACGGTAGCTTGTATGCGGCATTGGTTTACACCATAGCCGAGCTGCACCAGAGAATGTTTGTTGAGACGGATATAAGGTATCTTTCTTTTTATTGCTTCATCTACAATAGAGCCAGTGCTTGGCCCAAGACGGTCATGTTCACGGATCTCGCGAAGATTTTGGATATCAACTTCAAGATCATACGGAATTCCTTCTATTAAAGCCTCTGCAATTTTAACAGCAGCTTTTGCTGTATAAAAACCTGCTTTTGCTTCCTGATATGAAAAAACAACATGATATACCCCGGGATCTTTGGTCTCACGGGTACGGCCAAAGCCAGTATCCATACCTGCCAGGGTTTGGAGTTCTAAAGCTATATGTTCTATCACATGTCCCATCCAGGTTCCTTCTTTTATGCGCTGAAAAAAGCCACCAGGTACACCTTCAGAACAACGATGCTCATATAATGAAGGCATCAAAGCAGAAATACGCTCTAAAAAGCCGGGTATTTTATCAGTAGGTTTTTGCTCCATATCTTCCAGGTCAAGTAACATTACAATTAACTTGTGCCTGTTCACAGACCAATAATTTGGCCCACTCATAGCTTTAATATCCAATATTTTCATCCTGGCTCGTATTTAGCTATCTAATGTACTGATTTTGAAACACAAAAGCTAAGTCCGGAAGGTTATAAATGCCCTATTGCCCGAAATTCCTTAAGTTTGCTGTTTTTTAAACGAAGCAGCAGTGACATATCCCGTCGGGCATTTAGTAGCAGTTGGAGGAGCAGAAGATAAAGGAACAGATCTTGAAAAAGGTATCCTCGAAAGAAACCGCCTTAATTTTTTCGAATTGGGCATCCTTAAAACTATCGTTAGTCTTATAAACAATGAAGCTCCGCGTGTAGAAGTTATCACAACAGCCTCATCTATACCAGATGAAGTAGCAGAGAATTACAGAGATGCTTTTGCCAAATTAGGTTGTTCGGAAGTTGGGCATATGCGTATTCGCAATAGGGAAGACGCTTCACAACCTGAATATATTGAGAGACTAGAGAAATGCAATTGTATCATGTTCAGTGGTGGCAACCAGTTGCGTCTTTCATCTATATTCGGAGGAACACAGTTTCTTGATAAACTGAGAGAAAAATACCAACAAGAAAATTTTCTGATAGCAGGTACCAGTGCCGGTGCTATGGCTATGAGCAGTACGATGATATATGAAGGCAACGCCGCCGTTGCTAACCTGAAAGGTGAAGTAAAAATAACGACCGGACTTGGATTGTTACAGAATGTTATCATTGATACTCATTTTGACAAAAGGGGTAGATTCAACAGGCTGGCACAAGGCGTAGCAGCACAACCAGGAGCAATAGGCATAGGACTTGGAGAAGACACTGGTGTTATTGTGTCTGAAGGACATGAACTAAAAGCTATTGGTTCAGGAAGTGTAGTAATTATTGACGGCAGGAATATTGAGTATAACAATATAGCAGACATCGATTTTGGCAAACCGATATCTGTAGAGAATATTATAGTTCACATCATGTCGAAAGGAGATATTTACAATCTTGAGACCAGGAAATTTACCGGTGCAGAGATCATTATTAATGACGAGGATTAATCCTTACCGCTAGTCCTCATAGATCTTTATTTCATTAAGACCATCATTGTTACGACAAGCTCGGTACATACCTTCGCTATTGAAAGGCATTTCTATATTGCCCAATTTATCAATGGCTATCAAACCTCCTTCACCGCCTATTTTTACGAGTTTATTATATACCACTATATCGCAGGCTTGTTTAAGGCTAAGTCCTTTGTATTCTATTAAACAAGAAATATCATAGGCCACTACACTACGTATAAATAATTCTCCATGACCTGTGCAGGAAACAGCACAAGTATTATTGTTGGCATAAGTACCTGCACCAATTACCGGGCTATCACCCATGCGGCCAAACTTCTTATTGGTCATACCACCAGTACTTGTAGCAGCAGCCATATCACCATTTATATCTATAGCCACTGCACCTACTGTACCAAATTTTTTATCTGAATGATCCAGTTGTACCCTATCATCTTTCAGCGCTTCCAACCACTGTTGATAACGTAGCTCATTATAAAAATAGGTGTCGTCCTCAAAAACAAGTCCTTGCAGTTTTGCGAACTGTTCCGCACCTTGCCCATATAGTACCACGTGTTCGCTGTGATCCATAATAGCTCTTGCCAGAACAACGGGATTTTTAATATGACTAACACCACAAACAGCACCAGCTTTCAAGTCTTTTCCAAACATGATGGCGGCATCCATTTCGTGGCCACCGATATTATTGAAAACTGCACCTTTACCAGCATTGAAAAGCGGAAAATCTTCGAGAGATATTACTGCAGCTTCTACAGCATCGAGACTGCTACCACCAGCTTCCAGTATCTTATAGCCGGCATCTAATGCCTGTTGCAGCCCCACTTCGTATAGAGATTGTAATTCAGGGGTCATAGTACTGCGAAGAATAGTACCGGCACCACCATGTATAGCCAGAGCGAATTTATTTGTCATCAAGTAAATTATTAACCAAATATGATGTAAAGAAATGACATTATTCTGTTACTACACCTATTGCGGATAATAAAGGATACCTTGAGGACTGAAATTGACAGATGGAAGCGAAGTTTGAAGAGTTGATCGAGAGTTTTGTGACAAATAAAATAGGCATATCAGAAGCATTTTTGAGTCTTCCTTTAGCTGCAGCTTTACAGAAAAATCTATTGCAATTAAATACTGATGGCCGTATGCTAAGCGCAGGCATTGGCAATGCAGCGATGAAAGACACCAATAAAAAAGTGAGAAGCGATAAAACCTTTTGGCTTGAAGACGATAGTAAGAATGATGCTGAGATGGAATTCATGGATATTATCAGAGAGTTTATGGGACATCTGAACCGCACTTGTTTTACAGGACTTAATGCTTGTGAGTTTCATTATGCGCTTTATGAAGAAGGGAGTTTTTATTCCAAACATAAAGACCAGTTGAGAAATGATGACCATAGAAAATATTCTATGATCAGCTATCTGAATGATGACTGGATAGAAAGCAATGGTGGCCAATTGATAGTATACCAGGACAAAGGGAATGACAGTATCTTACCCACCAATCAAAAAACCGTTTTCTTTCAAAGTGATATTATAGAACATGAGGTAGTAGTAGCAAATCGAAGCAGGATGAGTTTAACTGGGTGGTTGAAAAGGATTTAACCCTTATACAAGTCAAAAGACTCGCGCCAAATCATAATCATTCATGTGTAGCAGACATATAGAATACCAATTCTCCTCCATTCATAATATCATCATGGGTAATAAAAGGGCTGGACAGTACTTTACCATTTAGTTCAACTTTTTGAATATAGACATTCGTATCGTTTTGATTTTTAACGATGATCGTAAATATCTTACCATTCTCTAATTTTATTGTAGCACCATTTACAGAAGGGCTGCCCAGCGCATATTCTACACTTCCAGGAGCAACAGGATAAAAGCCCAAAGCGCTAAATATATACCAGGCACTCATTTGCCCTGCATCATCATTGCCGCCTAAACCATCAGGTGTGGGTTTGTACATTCTTTTCAGGATCATACGCACGCGCTCCTGTGTTTTCCATTGCTGATCAGTATAATCATATAGATATGCCACATGGTGAGAAGGTTCGTTGCCATGCACATAATTACCTATGATACCGTCTCGGGTAATATCTTCGGTCTCTGCAAAATATTTATCAGGAAGATCCATAGTAAACAATGAATCCATATAGCTGACAAACCGTTTATTACCGCCCATCATTTTTATTAACTCTTTGGGCGCATGGGGCACATAGAGTGTATAGTTCCAGGCATTGCCTTCTATAAAACCCTGATTGATGGTTGTAAGCGGATCGAAGTTTTTGCGAAAGGAGCCGTCAGCGAGTTTAGGGCGCATGAAACCGACGGATGGGTCATAGACATTTTTATAATTCAGTGATCTTTTGATAAATTCTTCATAAATATCTGTGCGCCCCAGTTTTTTAGCTGCTTGCGCTATACACCAATCATCGTATGCATACTCTAAGGTACTGGATACAGATACACCATCTTTTTCATCAGGGATATACCCCATGTCTATATAATAACCCAGTCCACCAAAACTGCGGTGATATGCTGTAGTAACGCAGGCATCCATGGCTTTATTAGCATCAAAACCTTCATTTCCTTTTACGATAGCATCAGCAATAACAGATACACTATGATAGCCAGACATGCACCAGTTCTCATTTGCAGAATTGGACCATACCGGCAACATATGCTCCGGGCTTTGTTTATAATGTGCTACCATAGACCTTATCATATCAGCATTGCGTTGCGGCTCAATGATATTTAGTAAAGGATGAAGTGCGCGGTGAGTATCCCATAATGAGAAGGTAGTATAATTCGTAAACCCGTTTGCATGATGAATATTGCGGTCAAGTCCCATATATGCACCATCTACATCCATATATACGGTGGGATTAATGAGTGCATGATACATGGAAGTATAAAAATTTTCTTTCTCTTCCCTACTACCTGACTGAATAGTTATTTTACTTAATTCATTTTCCCATTGCTGTTGGCCTGCATTTTTTACTTCTTCAAAATCCCACCCAGTAACTTCTGCCTTCATGTTATTCAGGGCACCTTCCATACTTACGGGAGATAATGCAAACTTTATCTTTATTTTTTCACCTTCGGAGGTTTTGAAATTGAAATATGCTTTTAATTGCCTGCCAGCTATTTCGGGAAAGTTCTTTGACTGATCGAACTTGCCCCAGAAGCCACGGTATGTTTCTTTTCTATCATAGTTTTGAAATCCATGACTATTAAACGGTTTTGAAAAGACCATAGCAAAGTATAAGATGCGGTTTCGTGCCCAGCCTGAGGTTTGCCGATAGCCAAGCATAAGCGTGTCATTTACCACCCGCAAATAGGTCCAAACATTTTTATCAGGATAATTATAAATGCCTGCAACTAGGTCTAAGATAATATGAGCACTGTCTGAAGCAGGGAAAGTATATTGATGGAAGCCAACGCGCGTAGTGGTTGTAAGTTCAGCGGTAATATTATAATCATCCAACTTTACTTTATAATAGTTGGCAGCACTTACTTCACTATTATGAGAGAATGCTGAGCGATAGCCACTGTGTGAATCACCAGATGTACCAGGGTTGAGTTTTAATTTCCCTATAGTTGGCATGATCAAAAAATCACCGAGATCGGAATGGCCGGTGCCACTGAAGTGTGTATGACTGAACCCTACTATTGTTTTATCGTCGTATTGATAGCCTGCACAATATTTATACACATCAGGATTGTATTTACCATTCAGCTCATATCCAATAGTATCTGATTCAGGGCTTAACTGTACCATACCAAAAGGCACTGTAGCTCCGGGATATGTATGGCCCATGCGTTGCGTACCAATAATTGGCTTTACATAATCTATGAGCTTATCCTGTGCCCAGACGCCAGTAGATGAAAATAACAGAACGACTAGAATGAACTTTTTCATTGAGAAAAGTATATAAACATTAGTAAGGAATTTTGAGGATAAAGAAGGTATGATCTGCCAAACTGAAAACTAAAATTTTATATACTTCTTAGCAAGTCGAAAAGACTTTCACCAATTTGGGGACATGCCCAATTTTAGATAAAATGCGTTTAGTTTGTGACAATACTAACGGTCTTAAAAAAATTTACCCATTTCTTTTTTAATTCATCTGGGACTGTTTTTTGCTTCACAGCGCGAAAATTCACAAACATATCATCTGAACCAAACATTATTTGCCAAACCTGTGACTCTGGTTTGCTAATACCACATTCAATCTTAAAAAGTATCCAGGGGTATTTTGTCTTGTCATCTTTTTCAATAAATGTCAGAACAGCTGATGGGCACGTTTTTTTAGCTTGTTCAAACATTACTTGCATTACAATATCCACTGTTGTGCCTTTTACAACAGGATATACCATCATTGTTCCTATCTCGGTCCAGTTATCAAAGGTTTCATTATTCCTCAACAACTCAATAACCTTTTCTTCTTTGGTTTCCTGATTACTTGCAACTTTCCATCCTTCAGCGTCAGGCCAATCTATTCTTAGTGATTCCCCCTTTCTAACTTCTTTTGAAACAATACCACGACAATATTGATCAATAAATTTTTGCGCGCGGGCATCACCTAATTCATTCGCTTTAGCTAAATCTGCACAGCCACTATTAGCATCGCTAATTTGCAGCTTCACTTGACCTCGCATGAAGAAAGCAGATGCATTAGTCGGGTCCAATTTTATGACCATATCAAAATCAGAAATGGCACCAGAATAATCGTTTAATTTCAGTTTTGCAGCTCCTCTATTTTTGTAGGCACTCACAAAATCCGGTTTCAATTCTATAGATTTACTAAAATCAGCGATAGCACTTTTATAATCTTTTAAATACAGTTTGGATGTACCTCTATTATAATAGGCATCTGTATATGTATTGTCTAATTTGATTGCTTTGCTAAAATCTGCAACTGAACTTTCAAAATCTTTATTGTTTGCTTCTTCACTACCCTTATTATAATAATCTACTGCGGTTTGTGCATTTGCAGAAATAGAAATGAATAAAGAAAGGAGTACTAATAGTTTCATATTGACACCGAAATTTATAATGTATTATTATTTATGGATAATAGATAGAATGCTTAAGCTAAAATAGACAAAGAATAGATAATTTAATAGAGCATAATTAAATAGTAACGCAAGTCTAAATGACTTGCGTTACTGAAAAAGAATTTATGCCTTTGCTTTATACTGTCCTTTGCTTTTGCGGATATTTACTGCTACAACCTTGTATTCAGGGCACATGGCTTCTGAATCTGAGATGCTGCTGGTTATGTTATTGAGCATGATCTCCGGAAAGTGGAAGGTGCTGCTTAATACACCGGGCTTCACTTCGTCTGTGATCTTTGCTTTGATATCTACCTTTCCTCTTGGAGATTCGACACAAACCATATCGCCATCATTGATAAGGTGTTTTTTTGCATCTTCGGCATTGATAAGTAAAACGTCGTCCTTCAGTATGTCCACATTAGGTGTACGGCGTGTCATAGCACCACAGTTATAATGCTCCAGTTCGCGGTTGGTAGTGATGATGTATGGGTATTCTTTACCGTTCTTAACTATCTCCTGAGATTCTTTCCAATCGTTGTAAACGAATTTACCTTTACCACGCTTGAAGGTATCTGTATGCAGGATGTCTGTGCCTTTACCCTCTTTGTTCACCGGCCATTGCTTACCATTGGTACCGAGTTCATCCCATTTCACACCTTCGAAGAAAGATACTATTTGAGATATTTCTTCCAGTACCCAATCAGGATTATACTCAGGTTGCGGATAACCCATCCGGTTCATGATATCAACAATTATCTGACCATCGCTTTTGGTACCAGCAATCGGATCTACCACCCGATTCACTTTTTGTATCCTTCGTTCACCATTGGTAAATGTGCCACTCTTCTCGAGGAAGGAAGCTGCAGGCAAAATAACAGTTGCCAGTTTGGCAGTTTCTGTCATAAATAATTCCTGCACAACAAATAGTTCCAGTTTTTGAAGCGAGCTTACCACGTGATGTGTATTCGGATCGGTCTGTGCCATATCCTCACCAATTACCCACATGGCTTTCAGTTTATCATTCTGCGCAGCATCATACATCTGCGGAATTTTAAGACCTGAATAGTTTGGCAATTTGGCGTGATAAAAATCTTCGTATTTTTTGTGCATTGCAGGGTCGGTAACATCGAGATAACCAGCACCCTGATAAGGTTGACAACCCATATCTGCTGCACCTTGCACGTTGTTCTGACCACGTAAAGGGTTCACACCTACACCCGGACGACCGATATTACCTGTTATCATAGCAAGGTCTGCGATCTGCATAACGGTAAATGTTCCCTGAGAATGCTCTGTAACACCAAGACCGTGGAAAGACATAGCATTTGGTGCACTTGCATAAGCAATAGCTGCTTTTCTTACAAGATTCCTATCGACACCTGAGATCTTTTCCATCTCATCAACATTGAGATTCAGGATATTCTGCCTGAACTCATCATAACCTTCTGTGCGAGCTGCTATAAAGTCTTTGTCTTCGAGGCCTTCTTTAATGATATAATACAACATCATGTTCAGCACAGCCACGTTGGTACCGGGGCGTAACTGTAAATGATAGGTTGCATAATTCGCTAGTTCTGTTCTACGAGGATCGATAACGATTGACGGCTTACCACTGATAGCAAACTGCTTCAGCTTGGCACCCGTTACCGGGTGGCCACTGGTTGGGTTTGCACCAATCACCATGATGCAATCTGTAAGTTTCAGGTCTTTTATAGAATTGGTAGCAGCGCCCGTACCGAATGTGCGTTGCATACCGATAGCAGTTGGCGAATGGCAAACACGCGCGCAACTATCAATATTATTTGTACCAATTACAGCACGGATGAATTTCTGCATCAGGTAGTTCTCTTCGTTAGTACCACGGGCAGAAGAAATACCGGCTATGCTATCAGGACCATATTTGTCTTTTATTTCCGTTAATTTGTTTGCAATGAAATCATAAGCTTCATCCCAGGTAGCTGGTACAAACTCCCCATTCTTTTTGATGAGAGGTGTGCGTAAGCGTTCAGGATGATTATAGAAAGCAAACGCATAACGACCTTTCAAGCAAGTGTGACCAATATTCACATCCGCATCATAAGGGGCTTGTATGGATTTAACTTTACCATTTTTTATAGCCACATCTAAATTGCAACCTACACCACAGTAGGTACAAACGGTTCTTACTTTTTCATCGAAAGCAATGGATTTAGATTCGTAGATATCTGATATAGCAGAGGTAGGGCAAGCCTGTGCACATGCACCACAACTAACACAATCACTTAATGCAAAAGTTGTTTCGCTACCTTTTACAATATGTGCATCAAAACCTCGTCCAGCCATGCTGAGTACGAACTGCCCCTGCACTTCATCACAAGCACGAACACAACGAGAGCAGCTGATACACTTGCTCATGTCTGTTGTCATGTACGGATGACTTAGATCCTTCTTTCGGTCTAAGTGCGTTTTGCCAACAGGATATCTTACATCTCTAACACCCACTTGCGCAGCTACTGTTTGCAGCTCGCAATTATTATTCACTTCGCAGGTCAGACAATCCAGAGGATGGTCTGTAAGTACGAGCTCAACAATATTCTTTCTGAGTTCCTGTATACGGTCACTATGCGGGTAGATATAATAGTTGGGCATAACAGGCGTGTGGCAACTTGCCATCGCCTTGCTACTACCATTGGCTGTTATA
>Ga0207134_1179_pt1 | contig 15721 bp, 18 predicted proteins | sample Alteio_BWMinHeat_12_FD_153527 | JGI IMG/M metagenome (GOLD analysis project Ga0207134, IMG submission 153527) | Enriched cells from forest soil in Barre Woods Harvard Forest LTER site, Petersham, Massachusetts, United States -... | ecosystem: Environmental > Terrestrial > Soil > Temperate forest >... | reverse complement strand
GCACCGTCGGCCCAAACGGCGACCAGTATTGCAACATCTGCAACCCGTTCCACTATCAGACGCAGATCATGGCCAACGACGCCGTTCGCACCGCCCATATCGTTGACACCACCGATCTTTACAGCGATATCGCCAGCGGCAATTTGCCCGCGGTTTCCTACGTCAAGCCCAGCGGCTGGGTGGATGGTCATCCAGCTTCATCGAAGTTCAATCTCTTCGAAGGCTACGTCAAGAAGATCGTCGATGCCGTCCAGAACAACGAGGAACTCTGGCAGAGCACCGCGATCTTCATCACCGTGGATGAAGGTGGCGGCTACTATGACTCCGGCTACGTCCAGCCGCTCGATTTCTTCGGTGACGGAACCCGCATTCCGCTCATCGTGGTTTCCCCGTACAGCCGCGGTGGCCACATTTCACACGCCTATTCAGACCACGTCTCGATTCTGAAGTTTATCGAGCGCAACTGGAACCTGCCGGCCATCACCAATCGCAGCCGCGACAACCTTCCCAATCCGAAGTCGGAGCGGGACAACCCCTACGTTCCAATAAACAGTCCAGCCATCGGCGATCTGTTCGACCTGCTCGGCTTCGGACGTCACGGCGGCTAGGTACTCAAAGTCTCCAACAAAAAACAAGGGCGGCCGCAAGGCCGCCCTTCTTCATTTGGCGAGGAACTCTCTGTGAACTCTGTGTTCTGGAGCGTCCTCAGTGTTAATTCTTTTTCCGGGCTTTCTCAGCCCCGCGCCGCTTGTGCCTCTGCCGCCGTCAACTCCGAAACCAAGAACTCCAATACCGTGCGCGCATCTTTGCCGCCCTTCAGGCGGTCGTCCGCCCTCTGCAGCGCACGCAATCCGCCCAGCAATCGCGCTTTCGAAATCTTCCGCGCGCTCTGAACTGCCATTTCCGCCTGTTCTGGCCGCATGCTGAGGGAGCGCGCCGCCTGCCACCCATTTGTTATGCCCTTCAGTTCGCTGGCCTCCATCACCTTCCTATACATCCAGGTTATCGCGCCCAGCATTTCGAGAGGCGCCTCTCCATCGCGCAGCAAACGGTCGAGGAATTCCTGCGCTTTCTTCGACTGCCGTGACGCCAGCATGTCCGCCAATTCCCAAACCGTCGTCGTCTTCTCCGAAATCACCAGCGCGCTGACGTCCGAGCGCCGGATCACCTTTTTTTCTGCCACATATGTCGCCAGCTTCTGGATCTCCGTTTTTAGCCGCATCAAGTTCGCCGCGACGAATTCCGCCAAGTCCTCGGCGGCGCCCTTTTCGAATTCCACACCCTCTTCTTTCGCGATCGCTCTAGCCAGCGTCGTGGCCGACGCCAGCCTCTCTTCCACCTTCTCGCCCAGCCCGCAATCCACTACCAGGGTTTTCTCCGCCAGCAGCTTCCCCAATTTCATCCGCTGATCCAGCCCCGTTGCCTCCACGACTAGCACCGTGAACGGCGCCGGATCCTCCAGGTACGCGCCGAGCTGCGCCACGGCCTCGTCCCGGTTTTTCTCCCCGAGCTTTTCGATCGCTTCCGCATCCTCCAGGAAAACCACCTGCTGCGGCGAGAGCATCGCCATGGTTTGCGCCTGATCCAGCGCCGCCTCCGTCTCGCCTCGCCCCGCCGAATAACGCGACACCGCCCAGGTCCGCGACGCTTCAGCCACGAATCTCTCGATCAATAGTGTTCGGCAGGCATCGCGAAGGTACGGCTCTTCTCCCAGCAGCAGAATCGCCGGAATGGGCTTCCCCTTCTCCAACCGCTCCAGCAATGCTTCCGGCGATAGCCGCGCCATGCGCTCCCCTTCACGTCCTAATGAACGAACCTCAGCACTCTCTCAGACAAACCAGCTGAACCAAAAACAACAAATCTATTTTCTTCTCCGGTCAAAAACCTGACGTCGATCAATCGACCGCCCAAGCCCGTCGATGAACGCATTTGTGCTTCTTTAGTTACAACTAAGTATAGAAAATGGAATAAATTCTCATTTGCTCAACCTTCAACCATCTACTCTAATAATTCTCCGTAATCGCCGCCACCAGCCGCGCCGCAAAGTCCTGCGCCATGCGGTCCAGCGCCGGGTCTTGCTCCTCAAAAAAGTTTTTAATGCTGTTTGCGTTGTTCACGTCCGTGGAAATTTCGTACTGGTTGCGGAAAACAAAATTGTCCGTGTGATAGAGAATCTTTCCCGTCTCGCGCTCTTCGAAGGAGATCTCGCACTTCAGCGTAACCAACATGGTGGTCGCCCGCCCCGTCGCCGTGTCAAACAGCAACGGCACCGCCTCCAAACTCAGCACCTTGCCCCGCAGCACCGCGTCACCATTCCCCGGATCGGCTACCACTCGGTACGAGGTCTTCGCCAAAAATTCATGCACCGTAGCCGTAGTCAATCTCTGCTCAATGCGATAGCTGGTCGTCTTGTTTTCCAGCGCCGGTACCGCAATCACATGAACGCTCTTCGGCAGCGAGTCGCTCCGCCTCGCCACGTGATACCCGCAGCCGGCGCTCCACAGTGCCGCATTCATCAACGCAAATCCAATTCGCCTCCTCATGGCGCTAATTTCTCCGCCAGCTTCACCGCATTCCACGCCGGCAACCGAATATTATCCGCCGCTCCCCAGAACCACCAAGTGTCCCGCCGTCCCGAATCCTGCTCCGGAGGCGCGAGATGGATGGACTTCTCCCCCGCCACACTGACGTTGCTGGGCGCATCTTCAGAGCCAGCGGCAATTACAAAGCCGGCAGACTTACATGCAGCTTCAATTTTTTCCAAGTTCAATCCAGCTGCAAGAGGTTCAAAGGCTGCCGAGGCGGCAAACGCAGTTCCGTAAAACACCGGAGCGTGCACGACCTGAATCGCCGGAACGAAGTCCGCTCCATCGAGCAAGACTCTCGCTTCCATTCGAACGCGGTCTCGAACTTCCGCCAACTTCTGCGAGGCCTTCGCCCCAAAGCGATCCAGGAGATTGAATGCAACCTGCGCGTCAAAAACAGTTTTTCCTACGCTCTGGAACAAGAGCAATTGTCCGGTCTGGCTCTCCAGCTCCTCAATTCCTCCACGGCCGGATTCTGAAACGGGCTGAAAAAATATCGCCGAGAGGCCATGCAACCCCAGCCCATGAAGGGCAAAGGAAAGCGCAATCACGGCAAGGCCAGCAGCCGAAGGGGTGGCAAACAATACCGCGTGGGAACGGAACGCTCGTTTCCGGAAGGACTCGATTCCGGGAAACCAAACTTCACTTTCCGTTTCGTCAAAGACGGCTCCGCTCAAATCAATGATGCGCCCGCCGCTTTGCACCGCGGCGTTGACATTTCTCCTCGTGAATTCCGGCGAGCCCGTGAAGAACACAAGGCGAGCGCGTGCGAAGGTTCCTTCTTCGACGGGTTGGATGACGGCGGGTTCGCCCCCGGCCTCGGTGAGCGTGCCAGCAGCAACTTCCTCATCCACCAAACGAAAATCCCAGGACGCAAATTTGCTTTCTTCCAAAAGAGATTTGAGTTCCGCTCCCAGCAGCGAAGACGCACCCGCAATCACAATGCGGTTGGAATCCCGTTCGAACGAAGGCATGAATCACGCGGTCCGCGAAATCATCCGATGGCGCACGAACCGCACCAGATGCAGCGCGACGCCTGCCGCCGCATAGGTACCCGCCAATATCACCAGCGCATATTCCGAGTATCGCCAGACCACGGCCAGGACCAGGCACAGCAGAACAATCGCCAGAGACGGCTGTTTGCGGGTCCAGGGGATCTCCTTGAAACTGGAGTAGCGGATCGTGCTGGTCATCAGCGCTCCAAGCCCAGCCGCCAGCAGGAACCAAGCCACTGACCATCGCCAGTCGTGTAGCGGCGCCTTAAAGCCGTGGACCAGTGCCGCGATCACTCCGGCCGCCGCCGGCGTCGGCATGCCCACGAAATACTTTGAGCTTCCGGGCGCCATGCCCTGCACGTTGAATCGCGCCAGCCTCCAGGCACAACAAATCAAAAACGCCAGGCAGCAAACCCAGCCAAACTCGCCAATTTGTTGAAATGCAACCGACCCGTCTCCCGGCAGGCTGCGCGTGCCCCAGGCGTAAGCCACCACCGCCGGTGCGATGCCGAAACTCACTACGTCAGCCAGCGAGTCGAGTTGCACTCCAAACTCCGTGTTTGTACCCGTCATCCGGGCAATTCGTCCATCCAGTGAATCAAAAAGAATCGCGAAACCGATCGCCTTCGCGGCGCGGTCAAAATTGTCGCTGCCGCCGAGCAGCGACGCCACTACCGCATAGTACCCGCACAGAAGATTCGCCACCGTAAACAAACTGGGCAGAAGAAAGATACCCCTGCGCAGTCGCGGATTCTTGATCCGGCGCCCTTGGAATGGTATCTCGTGCTGCTCGGGCTCGGGCATGGCTAAGATCGCTTCCCCGTCGCTGTCAGATTTGCTTCTCTCTCTGCTGTATCCATTCCATTCAATTTAGCCGCCGCGGATTTCGCGGGCCACCGCGCGAGCACACTCGACCCGCCTTTCACATTCTCCCCCAACTTAACCAGTATCTCCGCCTCTTTCGGTACCCACACATCCACCCGCGACCCGAATCGCACCAGTCCAATCCTCTCTCCGCGAGCTACCTTTTCGCCCTGCTTCTTCCAGGAGACAACCCTTCGCGCGATCAGACCGGCAATCTGCTTGAACACCATTTCTCCGGCTTCCGTCGAGAGCGTGAACACATTTTGTTCGTTTTCTACCGACGCCCGTTCCCGCATCGCCGCCAGAAATTTCCCTGGGCGGTATTCCATCTTCGCAATCGTTCCCGCAGCCGGCGACCGGTTTACATGTACGTTCCAGACGGCCAGGAAAATGCTCACTCGCTTTCCCGGCCTTCCCGCATTCTCTTCATCCGTAACCACCACCACGCGGCCGTCGCCGGGTGACACCACCGCCCCAGGTTCCGTGGGGATTATGCGATCCGGATCGCGAAAGAAAGAGAAGATGAACGCGGAGAACAGCACCAGGACGGCAGCCGCCACGTACCAATGCAGCAAGAGACTGACGCCACCCAGCGCCAGCGGCGGAACCCCAAAGTAGTAGCCTTCTTTGACCATGCTTCCCGGAGTACACCCCAGCGTTTTCGCTCGCGGCATTCTCCCCGCGGGCGCGCATGGTCATTCTACGACAGAATCGCCTGCGATAAAGTCGTTATTGGCTGTAATTCGAACGACTGCGTATGATACGCGAAGCGATCCGCTCCATCTCATCTTTGCAGTGGAGCTTCATCTTCTTCAATTTGATTTCTTCGAGGAGGTCTTCGGCATTCAAGAAGGGCGATTTGGAGATTCTCTGCAGTTCTGCTTCGTATTGCCGGTGTTGCTCTGCCAGACGCTGATACTCGGCGTCTGCCTCGAAGGGTATGTCCCGAGGTGTCCGCTGCGCGCTTGCCATGCGTTCCTCCTGATGTTTCCGTGAATGGGATGTGAGCACTACATGAACGCAAGATAGCACTCTGGCTTGCTGCGTCAAGAGGGTATTTGCGGTATTTCAGCCCTACCCCCCGACTTTGACATCCATCACAATCGCGGCCTCGTCTGGATCGTGGTAATAGCCCGCACGGCGTCCCGTTTTGGAGAAGCCATGCTTTTCATAAAACGACATTCCGGTTCCATTCGACTCGCGAACCTCTAAAAACACGCGACTTACCTGCCGTGCCCGGAATTCATCCATCGCTGCCATGAGTAGCGCCCCGCCCTCGCCTCTTCCTCGCTTCGCCACCATAACGGCGAGATTCAGGATCTCGGCTTCTCCCGCCACCTGCCGCCCGATGAGGAAACCAGTGACTTTCATTTCGCTTTCGCTGACCAGCGCCACAACGCCCCGCCAACCCAGTAATTCCTTCAAACCCCATTCTGTCCATTGCGAGGCTTCGGGAGAGCTCCGCAAAATCTCCGTCACCGCCACGGCGTCCGCGGGCAGAAACGCCCGTATCGTTCCTCTCACCTGCTCGCGCTTTGTTTCAGCGGCCATGCACGTGGCTCCCCTTCCAGAAGATCTCCGCGTCCGGCCGTCGCACGTAGTTGGCATCCAGCGCCAGCGCGTCCGTAAACCGCCCTTCTCCCAATGACGCCAATCCGATGCGCCCAATCATCGGTGCGCGCACACTCGAAACGCACTCGACAATTTCCCCGCGCATCTCTCGCGCTTTCCACGCCTCTTCGGAAACAAGGCACTCCGCATCCGCCGAAATCCACGAAATACTTTCACCCTTTGCTAATTCGGCCGCTGTTTCCAAAAATTTCTCCGGCGCGATCACCATCTCGTCACCCAACCGCACCAAGCCCGTCCCATTCCGTTGATAAACAGCCCCGAATACTTGCCCCCGTTGTGCATTCGCAAAAGCCCCCACCCAAGCCGGACCACTTGAGGCTTCTACCGCCAATGCTTCTAATCGCGAAACCGCCGCGATCCGTTTCCCATAAACCTCCGTCCAAGCCTTCACGGTAGTCAAACCCACCCGCACCCCTGTAAACGAACCCGGCCCAGCCGCTACCGCGTACCCGTCCACGTCCTCCATTCGGAGCCCGCCACCCTCCAAGCACTCACGAACCGCCGGGAGCAGCCACGAGGAATAATCTTCCGGCGAATGGTGGGCAACAACCTTCAACACAGCCTCATCCCGAAGCACCGCAACACTCCCTCTCGCATCGCACGTATCTATTGCCAGTACAATCACATCCGCATTCTACCGTACTCTCCAATTCGACGCCGAAGCCGCAAAATATCGCAGGTCGTTCCCGTGCAACAAGACCAAAACCTGTATCAGCGAACGGCCATTTACCGCATTGAACTGCTCCTTACTCGCATCCATCGGTGCACGCAAAACCCGTCTCCCCGAGCAATTCGACTGCCAAATTTGCACCTAATTTTCCCTAACCTCCTGATTCCACTGGATATATCTTGACTCTTGCAACACAATTGTTATATATTCCTTATGCGTCTCCTGGGGGGGACAACCAAATCTATGGACTACAAGATCGGCGACAAGGTCGTTTACCCGAATCACGGTGTGGGCGTTGTTGAGCAGATCAGCTACGGAGTCTTGAACGGCAGAACCGAACGTTACTTCATGATTCGCATTGTTTCCAGCGGCTTGCGTGTCATGGTCCCGCAGTCAAACGCGATGACCGTTGGTCTTCGTTCCGTTATTCGTTCTACGGAATCCACCAAAGTCCTGGGCTTTCTCGAAAAAGGCAAACTCAACTCTCATCACGACTGGAAGCACCGCTTCAAAGAGAACTCCGAGCGCATGCGCACCGGGGCCCTCCTCGAAGTCGCCGTCGTCCTCAAGAGTCTGGTTTCCCTCAGCCGCAGCAAGCCGCTCTCCTTCCGCGAAAAGAAAATGCTCGAACGCGCGAAGTACCTCCTCGTCAGTGAAATGGCCACGTCACGCAACACCACCGCCGAAAACGCCGAGGCCACCGTTGTAAAGTCGCTCGCCAAGGCCAAGCTGCAATTCCCCGTCCTCACCGAAAAATTCGAATAGCCCTTGCCGCTTCCGCGGCACTTCGTCCCCTGCGGGCAGCTTCGGCTGCCCGCTTTTTTTTGTTCTCTTTTGTTCTAAGGTGCAAACCCTCCGATCTAGCATCCGTTCGGAAGCTCACGCAGGCAGGATAGATCGCGAAACGAACCCCCGAGCGCCGCGTCCAATAATTCATAAAGATCAAACCTGGCCTCAAGGAGATAGCATGATACCCCGCCCCGCTCTCGCAATTGCCTTTCTGGTTGCGATCATACTGTCCACAATGCACGCCGCTGGTACCCGGGCGGCGACCACTACGGAGTATTCGCAGCACTTCGGCGCTTTGCGCAAACTTTCCGTCGCCGTCGCCGAGGCCATGCCGCCGGAGCACTATGCCTTCCGCCCCGACCCCGGATCCATGACCTTCGGTGAATTGATCTCGCACATCGCCGCAACCAACTACGCTTTCTGTGCCGGGCTGGGGGATTCCAACCCCCCTCAGATGCCCGCCCCCAGTGACAAGGACAAAGGCGCCGTCGTCAAATTCCTAAGCAGTTCCTTCGAATATTGTTCCGCGCTGATCCCTAACCTCACGGAAGAGCAGCTGAGCAAAGTGCACAATTCTCCTGACGGCCGCCTGCCCGGGCGAGAGGTGCTGCTCGCTATGTACGTGCACGTGGCGCATCATCGCGGCCAAGCGGAAATCTATCTCCGCGATAAAGGCATCAAGCCGCCATCCTACATAATCTGAAACAACCTATCTTTTGCTGGTCTCCTTGGTTGCTGGTGAGTGAGTCTCCAAGCCGCGACATTTACGCACCGACACGCGGCTCCAGACGCGAAAGCGCACGAGCCGTAACGCCCGCTTCGCGCAAGATCCGCGCCACCGTCATCGCAATCTCCGGCGCCCCCGGTGTGTCTCCATGAATGCAGAGGGTCTGCGCGTCAACGGAGACTTCGCTCCCATCGCACGCAGTCACAGCCCCTCGTTCAACGATGCTCAGCGCCTGCCGTGCCGCTTCCTTGGGATTGCGGATTAGCGCATCTGCGAACTTGCGCGAACGTAAAGTTCCATCCGGCTCGTAGCGGCGGTCGGCGAAGGCTTCGGCGGCGATGGCGAAGCCTGCTTTCCGAAAGACGTCCAGCATGGGCGACCCGGCCAAGCCGACGAGGACGACGGCTTCGCTCAAGCATCTGCAGGGGGGTAAAACCGAAGAGCAGCGGCGTAAAGCCGCTGCTACATCAGCAGCGACAGCCTTCTTAACGCCTTCGGCGATGGCTTCGGCGAGTTCGCGATTCTTTATGGCTTGATTGTAGAGCGCGCCGTGGGGCTTTACATGGACGAGCTTTGCGCCGCAGGTGGCGGCAATTTCGGCGAGGGCCCGAACCTGTTCGCACACGGAGTCCGCGACGGCATCAGGGGACATTTTCAATTCGAGGCGGCCAAAGTTCTTGCGGTCGGCATAGCCGGGATGAGCCCCAATCGCCAGCTTCCAGCGCAGCGCCTGCTCGATCGTCGTGCGCATGGTCTGCTCATCGCCAGCATGCCCGCCGCAAGCGATGTTGACCGACGTGATCGAGCGCATCAGTTCTTCCTGCGTGCCGTCCGCAATGGCTTCCGGCACCTCGCCCATGTCGCAATTCAAGTCGATGCGTTTCACGGTTTCCATAGTTGGAGCCTTGTGTAGCGGCAGAGCAGCGGCATAAAGCCGCTGCTACACCGCGGGAGCCCCAGAGCTGTGGCATAAGGCCGCAGGTACAACCACGGGAGCCGCAGAGCCGAAGAGCAGCGGCGTAAAGCCGCTGCTACACTTCTTCCAGTCAAACACGAAGGATCCCCTGAACGGCCAGTCGTGGGCGTCCGAGGCTAATCCGGAGCGAACTGGATTTTCGAAAATGTACGCTGCCGCGGCATCGAAACTTTCGCTGGAACGAAGAATGTGGTCGTAATAGTCGCGCTGCCAGAGATTGCGTATCCCCAGGGAGCGGACATGGGCAGCAGACGCGCCCTTGAATGCTCGTACGGCCTTTGCAAGATCCGATGTGTCCGTCATTGCGACCGCCAGAACATGACAGTGATCAGGCATGAAGCAGTTGGCGTATATGGAAAATCCCTGACTGAGAAACTGAGCCAGCTCGTTAACCAGCAATTCGACCAGTCGCTGGTCAGTGAAAAGTTTGCGGCGTTGGCTTGTGCAAATGGTAAGAAAGTAGCTGCGGGGGCCCAAATAGTAGGCGCGCGCAAGGCGATGCCGCGGATGTTTTTGCATCACGTCATGGGATTGTAGCTTGCGGAGCAAAGCCAGGCGAGGGGATTTGTGGCGGCGGGTTAATCCCGCTGGGGCAGCGGCCTATAAAACCCAGAGCAGAAGAGCAGCGGCGTAAAGCCGCTGCTACACAAGCACATCCTTCGAGGCCAACAGCTTTTCCTGCTCGATCAACAAGCTTCGCGCGGTCTCCCAATCTACCCGTTCAAACCGAATCTCGTCCCTTGGCCGCAGCTGGCCCAAGCTATGAAAATCCACGGAAATCACATTGGCAATCTTCGGATAGCCCCCCGTCGTTTGCTGCTCAACAGAGAGAATTATGGGCTTGCCTCCCTCCGGCACTTGAATCGCGCCAAGCGAGACGCCCTCGGAAATCATCTCCCCGCCCGAAGGCACCGGGACGATGGCGCTTTCCAATCGAATCCCCATGCGATTGGACTCCTCCGCTACACGATACCTGCTCTCATAAAACAATCGCCGCGCCGACTCCGAAAACCAATCGCTCTGCGGACCCTCCGTAACACGCAACACTTTTCGAGGCTGCAGCTCGTTCAGTGCCCGCGCCGACAGCCTGCGCTCGTGAATTGCCCCGCTCTCCGCCCCAATCTTTAGCGCATCCCCTTTTCGCAAAGCGCGCCCTTCATGTCCGCCAAGCCCGCTCAAGATATGCGTTGACGCGCTGCCCAAAAACAATTCGACTCTAATCCCGCCCTGAACACACAAATAGCACCGCGCGCCCGTGCGAGTCGGCCCCAGCCGCAGCGTCTGCCCCGCCTTCGCCTCAAACGAACTCCGCAGCTCAACCGGTTTCCCATCCAGCGCCGCGTCAAAATCGGATCCAGTCAGCGCCAGCAACGCGCGTTCCGGAAAAACAAACGTCCCACCGAGCAGGGTCATCTCCAACCCAGCCGCTCCCTCATCGTTGCCGACCAACCGATTTCCGAGCCGCAACGAAACCGCATCCGCTGCTCCGGAAGCCGAAACGCCTATCGTCCCGAATCCTTCTCGCCCCAAATCCTGCACGGTCGTGAAAAGCCCCGGCTCCTGCACCTGAATCACGCCCATTCTTTCTCCAGCTCCCCAAATCGCTCCGCCGAAATCGGCGCAAATCGCACGCGATCTCCGATTGCCAGCAGGCTGAAACCCTCCCGCTCGGCTCTGAACATCGCGACAGGCGTCCGCCCGATCAATCTCCATCCGCCGGGAGTGGAGAACGGGTACACGCCAGTTTGGTTCCCCGCGATCCCCACGCTGCCCGCCGGCACCCTTCGCCGCGGCACCGCAAGCCGCGGCGTCACCAGCGCTTCGGGCAATTCTCCCAGATAAGCGAAACCCGGCACGAAACCTAGAAAATAAACAAGATATTCGGCCGAAGCATGCAGCTCGATGGCCTGCGCGGGTATCAATCCATGGATGGCGCACACCTCTGCCAAATCCGGACCGAACTCTCCGCCATAGCACACCGGAATTTCGATCAGCCGTGGCTCAGGAAGTTTTATCTCTTCAAGACGCTCGAAATATCGCCGTAGAATCGCTTCCACTTCGTCGTGCCGCAACCGCAGTCCATCGAATTTGACCAGCAACGAGCAATACGCAGGATGAAGATTGCGGACACCCCCAATGGGCTCCAACTCGAGCAGCCGCAGCAGCTTCCTGACCTGCTGATGGGCCTGGAGCGTAATTTTTTGACCGAAGTAAACCAGCAGCGATTGATCGCTCGCCCATTGGAATCGCGCGCCTTCGCCCGCCGAAGTAACCATCCTCGCGAAAGTATACCCCACGCGACGCTGCCTCTAGTGGCACAGGCATTAGTCCACAGGGAGCAAATGTTTTGGATCGTCGTCAGGGGTTACGGACGCAACGCCGCGGATGGTGCGACTAGCATGTTCCCCCGTATGTCCCCGCTCGAGCCCGGAAGAGCGCTGTCCGCATTGATCACGTACTGTTGATGGTCAATGGTGAAGATCCTTTTCCCATAGATCTTTACGTCAACGGACGTCTCGTCACGGAAAGGCAGCCAAAAGCCGGCAATCCTTTGGTATTGCCGGACAAACTCGGCTCGATTAATCCAGAAGGACGGCTTTTTGGCAGGATGGCCGGCGATTTTCACTACCGCGAAGTCTTCGGCATCGATCCATATTTTCCCCTCGAACAGATACTTCTCCTTGCGCTTCGGAGCGGCCTCGACGACAAAGCAATGATACGGGCCCAGATCCTCTTCTCCGGCGAGCGCAAATGTGTAGTTCGCGCTCGTGATCGCACTGTCATGATGCTCCCGACCGGAAGATGTCTCGCTCTCGCTTTGGATAAGGTGATCAAACACCATGTGACGCACGATCCCCGATCCTTTTTCGGAAGTCTTGTTGAATGTTTTCTTGTCGGGCGCCTGATACTCCACGCGGACCACGGCCTGCGCAGCCAATTTCCCCTCGGGGTTTCTGATCTCGTACGTCCGAACTGCCGAGTACTGCTGCAACTGCTCGTTTCGCAACCGGTTGCGCTCAAGCATTCTTGCGATGACGTCGTCGCCCGTCAGACGAGCCGGAGCACTGTAATTCGATAAAGCCATCTCCTGCGCTGTTTGGCCCGCGAAGGCCTGGCTGACCGCAACCGATGCTACCGGACCCGCTCCTAGGATAAGAGCGATCGTGATCACTCCTTCGAATCGTCTAGCGTGCCCTGTCATAACCCTTGAGCCCCTTCAACATAAGTTTACTTCAGTCGTTGTGTGTGATCTATTCAGTTTCCGAAACTGAGAATGAAGCCATCCACGCGGTGCTGGAAACCAGTGAACCTACCAAAGAATGGCGAAGCTTCGTTGCTGTACACGTCATGAAAATTGCCGTGGTTCGTGAGATTGATGGAGTACAGGCCGACGCGAACCTTGTGGCGGGTCCCACGCTCCATGAAGGGCAGGTGCAGATGAAAATCTCGATAAGCTTGCGCATCGAGGGAAAAGAAAGTCGGGAAGCGCGAGCCATTCGGCACCCCTGCGTAATTCTGAAGCACGTCGACGTTGGAGTAGGGATAGCCGGTGTGGACGTCAACAACAGGACTCACTGCCAGCGACCATGGGAGGTGAAACACCCCCCAACTGACCACGCGATGGGGCACATCCGAAGGCAGAATGCCCGAGACATTGGGGCGAATCACGGGTTGCTCGAATGGAAGGAAAGTGTTGGATACGGTATTCAGGTCACCGCGCGCCCGGCTCCAAATGTACGAGACATTCAGGTCAGCGTGATGAACAGGTTGAAAATGCAGCGTGGCCTCGAACTCATGGTAGTTCGCTTGGCCTGTTGGGAAGAGGCCCAGCAGGCCAGCACTTCCGAACACGCCCGGAATGGGATTCACGACGAACAGGTTGCGCGTCTGGCTGTAGATATAGCTAACGCGAAGGACCGCGTTAGCCCACAATTGGCGGTCAACTTCGATATTGCTGACGAAACTGCGCGGACTGGAGCCGGGCTCCAACCGCACTCGTGATGGAAGTGGGCCGGCGCCATTTCCGATGAAGGCGTTGAGATAAGGAGTAGGCGATCCGATGAGTTGGCCCGTTTCGTCAAAAAAGCTCAGGGTCCGCTGCGGATTGCGAACGAAATCCGCTTCCAGCAAGGAAACGCGGTCATAAAACAGTCCTGCTCCGGCGCGAAAGACTGTTTTCTGATTTTTTCCGGGCGAATAAGCGAAGCCAACACGCGGTCCGAAAGCCCCAGCCCGCCCGACGGTCTCGCTAGTGAGGCGCCCTCCCACGTCGATCGATAGATGGTCGTTCACTATCCACCGGTCCTGGACGAACTCTTCCACATCGGTGGCCGAAGCGTTTAGCGGTCCGTTGCTCGTGAAACTGATCTCCTCCGCAAGCGTCCCGTCTTGCCTCAACAGTTGAACGGGGTGCGACAGGCTGTTGCCGCTATAAGACCGATGCGTCACATCCGCGCCAACTTTCAGCTCGTGCCGGCCAAGCCACTTTTTGGGCGCAAACTGAAATGTTGGGTATGCTTCAAACTGGTTGGCAGTCCTGGTCCAGGAGTTGAAGAAATTGCCGTCCCAGCCTTCGGGATTCACCAGCATGTCCGCCGGTCCCTGACCGTGGGCATTGCTTTCAAACCGCGTATAGCGCAATGCGATCCTGAGCAATGCTCCTGAGCGAAAGCTATGAAGGTCTGAGATTCCTGCCGAGACACCTTTCTGGTCGTAATCCGAGGACGCGGTCTGCGGTACGAGCGCTGTGATATTGGCGAACTGAGTGCGCATCGGGAAGACATTAACGTCGGCATTGAATACGTGTTGCGGAGAAAGGATGGCCTGAACGCGAGTGAACGAATTGAAACCTTGAGATTTGATCTCGTTCCTAGGCCAGGCTAGGCCACGCACCGGGTCTCTTCTGACGTCGTACTCGAACACTTCAGAAAAGGTCAGTTTGCTTTCGCCAATGGGACCCCCAAACGAGACCCGCGGTGTCGCTTGCGATACGCCCACGAAGTGACCGTTCTTGCCGCGCAGGCTGACGTTGAAATCTTTCACTTTGTAGAACCAGTCGCTCGGAGGCGGCGTAGTTTCAATAGCGGTCAGCCCGCCGGAGAAACCACCGTTCTCAGCGCTAAAGGGAGTCTTGTCGACATTGACCGTTTGAATCGCGTCGATGGGCACCGGGATCGAGAACGATCCCGTCACGGGATCGACCGTCTTTGCCGAATCCACCACGAGCAATCCTTGGTTCTCGGAAGTGCCTCTGACACTCAGCTTTCCGTCCAAGGTGCGAATGACACCCGGGACAAGTGGCAGCGCATCCCGGAACTTCTGCTGCGCCAGCGGCAATGTTTCCAGCTGGGCGTTATTGATGGTTGACGCCGGAGAAACATTTTCCGTCGAAACGTTCGCGGCCTGTTCCTTGACTTCCACTTTTTCTACTACCGTGTCGAGGGCGAGGGCGATGTCGGCCACTGAGCTCTGATTCACGTTTAGCGAAATCGTTTCGGCAAACGGCTTGAAGCCTTGTTGGTTCACACGAAGGGTATAGGTGCCTGCGGTCAACTGCGTAAATTCGTAGTGTCCCGCGGAGTCCGTAAGGGTCGTAAGAAGCTGAGAATCCTGAGAGCTCTCCCTCAGCTCGACGCGGATGCCTTCAAGGGCACTTGGTTCTGCCTGCTGGTCGAGGACCGTCACCATGCCTTGGATCGCCCCGCTCGGGGATTGCGGTGGTTCTCCCTGCGTTGACCGTGTGCGCGCCGCACCTACGGCTACGCTCAGGGCAAGAGCCAGCAAAACGCCGAGCATGCGCTTGGGGGCTTGCCACGTGCTAAGCAGTTTTAAATGGCACATACAACCAATACCCTTCCAGTGCCCCTTTCCGAGAGGTGCTTCTGCGTGACTTCCGGAACGAACTACAGCTCCGCCGGAATCGGGATATTGAATCACCAGGCTCCTTCGTTCGTAAAGCGTGAGATGCTTGGGAAAAGCAGAACGGCACACAAAAATCAACGAGGCTCACAATCGGATCGTTGGCGTGACGATGTACGGGCCGATTCCTAGAGTCAAATCATTTCATTGAAAGCACAACATTTGCGCACACCACTGCGAGGAGGGCATCGCTTAAAGATGAAGGACAAACTGAATGCGTGACTTCTTGAATTTGTGTTTGCGGGTTCGTACGATAGTGCTCGAATTCGACCTGGAAGAGGAGTTGCCCAGCGATATTGCTACGCGGAAGAATTGATTAGCTGGTAGAGCTGCTCAAGCTCCACGGTGTCTGCGTCAGAGACGGCGCAGAATTCCATTTTGCCCTTTCGCCAATCAACCCATTGAAAGCTCTGCCGGGAACCTGTGCGCGCTGGACTGTCCGGTTCCCGTGTCGGCCAGATGAATACATTAATTGGATGTCCGTTGCGCTCGTAGACGAGCACCGCGACGGCGTGGCCTTCAATAACATCTGCGCGCCCACCCTTCAGTGCGAAACCCGCGTTC
>Ga0207134_1009_pt2 | contig 15850 bp, 17 predicted proteins | sample Alteio_BWMinHeat_12_FD_153527 | JGI IMG/M metagenome (GOLD analysis project Ga0207134, IMG submission 153527) | Enriched cells from forest soil in Barre Woods Harvard Forest LTER site, Petersham, Massachusetts, United States -... | ecosystem: Environmental > Terrestrial > Soil > Temperate forest >... | reverse complement strand
ATCTCGGTCGGAAGATGACGATTTCCCAGGTGCCAAGCGAGGCGCATCAGTTGATGGCGATCCTTATGCCTGACTTCGACGATGAGCTCGGCGGCCGCCTGAATCCTTAGCCAGCTCCCGTCGTCGAGTTGCAATCCATCTCCGTTTGCCATCGCGACGGTTTTGGGAAGATCGAGAAGAACATCTTCTCCGTGATCGGTGGTCAAGCGAATGCGACGACGATGACGCGCGTCAAAATCGAGGGTGAGAGCGCCCACCTCCTTTTCCTCTGGCCAGTGTCCGGCGGGGCGGTGAAGAGAAGCGTTGTGCATCGTTGTTCGTCCTCAATACAAGAAATAGCGTTGCGCCAACGCCAAAACTTTCGCGGGTTCACAGGTCAGTAAACGGCCGTCGGCACGTACTTCGTACGTTTCCGGATCGACTTCTATGCGTGGCGTGGCGCCATTGAGCATCATCGAACGCTTGCCGATCTTGCGGGTGTTGGTGACGGGGAGGAGCTTCTTCGCGAGGCCCAGTGACTCACCCTTTTGAACGAGGGCTTGGCTCACGAACGTAACCGAGCTTTCCGTCATGGCGCGGCCGAATGCACCGAACATGGGGCGGTAGTATTCCGGTTGCGGATTAGGAATCGAAGCGTTGGGGTCCCCCATGATTGCCGCGGCAATCATTCCGCTCTTCAGCACCAGGGCCGGCTTCACTCCGAAAAACGCCGGATTCCAAATACTGAGATCCGCAAGTTTTCCAACTTCTATCGAGCCCACGTAATTTGAAATCCCTTGCGCGATCGCTGGATTAATCGTGTATTTCGCAACGTACCGCCGAGCCCTGAAATTATCGTTGTCGCCTTTTTCCTCGGGGCGCCGCCCGAATTGTCTCTTCATTTTGTCGGCGGTCTGCCAAGTCCGGATAATCACTTCTCCTGCGCGGCCCATGGCTTGGCTGTCGGACGACATGATTGAAAGTGCGCCAAGGTCGTGAAGAATATCCTCAGCCGCAATCGTTTCCTTGCGGATACGGCTCTCTGCGAACGCGAGGTCTTCGGGAATACGGCGGTCTAGATGATGCGTCACCATCACCATGTCGAGCGCCTCTTCGAGCGTATTCGCCGTGTAGGGACGCGTCGGGGTTGTCGAAGACGGAATCACGTTCGGCGCACCGCACACTTTAATAATGTCCGGTGCATGGCCTCCGCCAGCGCCTTCGGTATGAAAGGTGTGGATTGTTCTGCCCTTGAACGCCGCGATCGTGTTTTCCACATAGCCGCTTTCATTCAGCGTATCGGTGTGGATCAAAACCTGAATGTCCATGTCATCCGCAACAGAAAGACAGCAATCGATCGCGGCTGGCGTCGTCCCCCAGTCTTCATGAAGCTTCAAGCCGCAAGCCCCAGCGTCAATCTGTTCAACTAGGCCCGCGGGCGCGCTTGCGTTACCTTTGCCGAAAAAGCCGAAGTTTACGGGGAAGGAATCCGCAGCCTCGAGCATCCTTCGTATGTGCCATGGCCCCGGTGTGCATGTCGTGGCTGTTGTCCCCGCCGCGGGGCCCGTTCCGCCGCCCATCATTGTGGTCACGCCGGAGAACAGCGCTTCTTCAATCTGCTGCGGACAAATGAAGTGGACATGCGTATCGATCCCGCCGGCAGTCACGATATTCCCTTCGCCCGCAATCACCTCGGTTCCCGGTCCAATAATAATGTCCACGTTGGCCTGCACATCGGGATTGCCGGCTTTTCCAATCGCGGCAATCCGCCCATCCTTGATCGCAATATCAGCCTTTACAATTCCCCAGTGATCGAGAATGAGTGCGTTGGTAATGACTGTGTCTACCGCACCTTCGCTACGCGTCCGCTGAGATTGCCCCATTCCATCGCGAATGACTTTTCCGCCTCCAAATTTCACTTCTTCCCCATAAGTCGTAAAGTCCTTTTCAACCTCGATCACAAGGTCGGTGTCCGCGAGGCGCACTTTGTCGCCGACCGTTGGGCCAAACATCTGCGCGTAGGCGCTTCGACTCATTTTGTGGGGCATTCTCACTGACCTCTGTCTGGGCAAAGACTCATTTCGACCGCACGGGTGGCAGGCTTCCCATCACTGCCTGGTTGAACCCGTAAACCAATCGGGCCCCTCTGTAGGGAATCAGCGAAACGTCACGCGATTGTCCCGGCTCAAATCGCACTGCCGTCCCCGCCGGAATATCCAGCCGGTAGCCGAGCGCAGCCTTTCGGTCGAATCGGAGAGCCGCATTCGTCTCCGCAAAGTGGTAGTGACTGCCGACCTGGATCGGCCGGTCGCCCGTGTTCGCGACTTTGAGAGAGATAGCCGCCCTGTCCTTGTTTAGGACAATCTCTCCGACCGCGGCAAAAATTTCTCCCGGCACCATCGTTTCGCTCCCTATCGAATGGGGTCGTGAATACTGATGAGCTTCGTGTTGTCCGGAAACGTAGCCTCCACCTGCATTTCGTGAATCATTTCCGGGATGCCTTCCATGACCTGATCGCTCGTCAGGACTTTGCCGCTTTCAGACATGAGCTCTGCAACCGACTTGCCGTCGCGTGCACCTTCCAGCACGAAATCCGTGATGAGCGCAACGCTTTCCGGATAGTTGAGCTTGACGCCTCGCGCGAGCCGCGCGCGTGCAACCTGCGCCGCGACTGCGATCATCAGCTTGTCTTTTTCCCGCGGCGTAAGATTCATAATTCTCTCCGACTAAGAGCCGCACTCAGCACGACCACATCTTCGGAACTCGGAAAGGCCCAGGTGCAATCTGGTTACCAAACCGCTGGAGCACGTTGCGCAGGGCAGACCTCAAATCGCAGGAGACCTTTGCCGCAAAGCGAACAACCATCAGCCCACCAACCAACGTAGCCGCGCATTGACACTCGAGCGAAGAAGCCAGGTCGCGTATGAACTGCAAACGTTCCTCGAGGTCAGGCCCGAAATAGAGCAGTGTTGCGAGGGCGGTGCAATCCGACAGCAATGCCTTCCGAGAAAGATGGGAAAAAACCTGATCGGTGGCGCGAAAGCTGTCGGCCCAGACGAGCCGACCGTCTTTCCTGACACGCCAACTGTCCATGATGTCCCCGGCGGAGATTTTCTCTCCGTGCGCCGCGCGGCCGAGTATCAACCACTCCAAGGCGAGGAGTTCCGACCCCGACGAGACTTCGATCTGTGTGCGACGGCAGACACGCGCGCGATCGAAGACGATCGTTTCCTGTGGTAGCCACGCAAGTTTCGCCGCGTCACACGCTCTCAGGATCGTCGTAATGTGCGCGGATTCGTTGATTGCGCGGTAGACCTTCTCCGCTGCTTGAGTTGTGACTGCGATGGAAGCGTCGTCCATCGCTGTCACGCTTGATTCAAGGCGGTCTCCTCCCGCAATGCCTCCGGAGGTATTTACAAGAACGGCCTCCTGCACTTGGGTGCCGGCCATTCTTGGGAAGAGAACGCGAATCGGAGATCTTTGGTAAACGTCCATTACGCGAGTGCCTCTCTCGGAGCTCCCGAGTACGATTCGGCAAGAGCCTTCTGCTCTCTGCAGATCTTTATCCGATGAATTGTCCGAGCCTGGTGCCGGCGCATCGAACGCGTTCGTATCGTCAGTGAAGTAAGAAAGCGACGCGGTATCGCACATTAATTGTTCCCGGTCTTTTCGGTCGGCCACGAAGGGTTGTCCGAGATCGTGCTTTGCCTATGCCGCTCTTTTTTGTGAATACGGTGAAGCGTATAGGGGGCGGTGCGGCCGCTTCCGGGATTGGGCCCGGTACACCGGAGCCACATGGTATCCCGGAGCGGCCGTTCCTTGCATCCGCCTAGGGGAAATCAAAAGCCCGCCAAACCCTCCGGGCTGTTGTAGGGGATCGTGACGCTTGTAACCTCCTCAAGCGAACCGTCCGGCTTAGTGGCGTAGCCCACCAGTTTCGAAGCATTCCCGTAGATCTGGTAGAGATATTCGCCATCCGGCGTCAGCCAGTTATCGCTCGGGCCGCTGCTAACCGTTCCGTTGATCGCCCGGAAGGTGCCATCTCCTGGAACCCTCGGGCACGCAGGATCCTTCGCGATGGTGAGCACGTTGCCGTCGATTCGGAAGCTGCTGAGGTTGCTGTAACCGAAGTTTGTGGCGAACACCGTCCGGTCGTCCGGGGAGACCGCCAGCCAGCACAGTTCAGAGGGTACGCCTGCGCTCGTGTCGATGGGCACGACCGGGCCGACTTTGACTTTGCCGTCTGCGTCGATGCGGCCGATGGCGAGCCCGTCTGAAACGGCTTCCCCGATGACGAATGTATCCGGCCGGTTGTTCAGGAAGGCGATGTAGAAAGGAGAAGCGCCTCCGCCGTCGTAAAATGAGGGTTCGCCGAGTGCGCCGTTTGCGCCTACGGGGAATACGATGATGCCGTCGGGGTCGGGTGCATTCGAAGCGATGGAGTGGAGATCGCCGTTGGTGCCTCGCGGGATCCAGAGAATCAGTGAGCCATCCGGATTTTTTCTGCTAGGCAACTCGTCGAACGTGGTGCCAAGAACGAGGAATTTCCCGTCGGGCGAGAGAACGGCCATGGTGGGCACCCGATTGGGCCAGTCCATAGTGCTCACTGAGTAGTGCTCTGGGCGTGGCGTGAGGTTGCCTTCGTCATCGACCGACAGCAGCCGGAGATGGTCGGGGCCGAACGTGTGCACCACGTAAAGCGTGCGACTCGATGGGGCATAGGCCACCGATTTAGCGCCACCGCCTTGCGTGTTCCCCGTCCGCTTCACGTCCAGCAGCGTGAGCCCGCCTTCCTTATCTACAGAGAAGCTGGAGACGGAATTGTCGCCGCCGTTGGTAGCAAACAGAAAGCGACGATCCGGCGTGAGACGGACACTGCCCGCACCCTCGAAGTGATTCGGCCGGGCGATGTGGTAGATGGGGCTGATGCGCCCAGAGCCGGCGCCCCCTGTCGCGACACGTTCCACCTCGGTGAGCGCGCCGTTCGCAGACCGATGGTAGTGGATGATGCAGTTCTTTACTTCGTTGGTTTGCAGGTAGAGATGGCCGCCACGGCCGTTCATGCTCATCTCTTTTGACGCGCTCATCTCTTTACCCACATCTCTTGACATACCCGACTCTTTCTCTTTCAGCACACTCATCAACTCTCTCAACAAATTCATTTCTTTTGACGTATCCATCTCCTTGGGCATAGTTCTTTCTCCTTTTTTTGTTTGTTTGAAGTTGGACCCAAACCCGGATGCCTAATTCGTTTTGTCTTTGTCTCGAAGTAACGGATAGAACTGAATCCAAGTCATGTCGGTTTTGGCGACATTGGCGATATGGCATCCCGCACATTCGGTCACAGACGATTCCGCGGCGGTTGCTGCGTATGGCAATGGATGATGCCCGAAGGTGAAGAAGCCCCAGCCGTTGGTCTTAGCAAAACGCTTGCTGTCTTTCACCGTTACGTCGATGCCGTTGAACTCGCCGTTGAAGTACCCCCGTCCGGATGGTTCCGTACGAGAGCCGTCTGGAAAAGTCGGATTCAGAACCCGAGTCAGTTCTTTTACAATGACGGTTCCTTCGGGAAAGGAGCCCGTCTTCAGATATACATCGACATTCTTCTCTTCGACGTATACATGGTGATATTCGGGGAAGCCTGCCTTTCCGTTGTTGAGACCATTGGGCGTCAAGGGAGCGCCCACGAAAACCCACCTGCGAAAGCTGGCTGGGTTTGGCAACTTCATCCTGCCGTCAGAATCAAACACAGCCGTCGATTGTTGCGTTTCAGCCGCAACCCGGCTCGTGTTGGACGGGAACGAACTCATAGCCGCCAGGCTCGCTCCCACGATGAGCACCAATACACCTATATACTTTTGCATTGCATAGCCTCCTTTGATCCGCTTTCGAAAATCAGGTTCCACCCCATGGTGCCGCTTACTTTGCGGCGAGAACTGGATAGCCTTGCACGTAAACCCAGTCCGTGGTCTGTGCGGGGATGTGGCAGCCCAGGCAGTCTTTTTTGTAGTCCGTTGCGACTTGCTTATCGGGCGCATCGGACTTGAAAAGCGCCCATCCCCACCCATCGCCCCACAGCGGGTTGCCGGGATAGCGTCCTTTTTGGTCTTTGATCATGACGAACCAGACCTTCACTCCCGTAGCCCAATGTGCGTCTCCGGTCGTCATTTGCGCGTGATCAGTCGCAAGGACCTCTTTCACCAATACGGTTCCATCGGCGAACTTTCCAGTCTTGCGGTAATACTCAGCCGTGCCCGGCGACGCGTACGTGTAGTGCATGTCGCTACCACCGTTTAGATCGACCACCGCATATGTTCCAAGCGCTTGGTAGCGGTCTCGGTAGCCGCTTGGCTTGCGAATGTTTCCCGTCTTATCGACCAGGTCCAATCCGTTGGAGCTATTGTTGGTTTGTGGTTTGACTTGCGGATACCCAGCCAAAACGAGGAGCGCGAGAACAGCCATTGAGATGCGGAAAGTCATCGGGACTCCTCCTGACAGCTGGTTTGGGTGACGGTTGTAGGAACAGTAACGGCTGGCTCGTCCACGGGATGCCTGTGTCTCGCAATGCTCGGCAGCTCGCGAGTGATGTTGTCGAGCCAGCGATTCCGGCCGAGACCGTCACGTTGCCGTGTCGTTTTCATTTCACTTCTGTTTATTGCAAGCATCGGGCCAAGGTCGAAATCGGTTCTTTTCTCGCGACGGCACACCGTTTAAGCCTCAGGATGCTGCACTGTGTGTCAATACACATGTCGCTCGAAGGTCTCCAGGTGTTGCTATAACGACAGCGCCACCGCCGCGCAAGAAGCGTTATGAACGACGATGACTACAAAAGAGGAGTTCGGAGAATTTCATGAAGCTGATTCTACTTGTTGCGAGAAATACGGACTGACGAGTGTGGAACCCAGGCGCACGGGTTTTTTCGAATTTTAGGTGGCAACGCGTGGTCGACCGTTGATGTGGTCGGACTTTCCCGCGAGGCGACGCTGCAGTGCTGAGGGCGCCTGATCTTTGTCCTGGTATTCGTCGGGAACATCGTCTTGAGGCACCTGATGGGTACGAACTTCCGTCTCATCGGCATCTTCGGCGTCTTCCACGCCTTTTACTACTCCCGCTTCGAACGAGTTTCCCTCTTCGAGCAACTCCTCGACACTCTCCGAATCCGCGCGCTCGACGTTCGATAAACCCACCACGTCTCCAGACCGTTGCCCCGCAAATGAACGGGATCGTTCGGATTCGACGGTTCTCTTCCCAACACGGTTCTTTCCGCCCGGTGTGTTTCGACCTTCTCTGCTCCTTGGCTTTTTGTGCGCTTTCTTCATAGCAGTCATGAAACAAGTCCACCATTCAGGAATTGACGGTCCCGGAAGCCAGAGGCGGGCGGCATACAGAGCGACCCCCTAACTCCGTGGCCGCGTTTTTCAAATATCTCCACAACAACTGCTGCGCTAATTCCGGCATAATGTGTTTTCAGCGTTGGTTGAATCGAACGCCCGTTACTAGGCTGCGCCCGCATCGCTCGACGGCTCCTGCGCCCTGACCAATGGAACGTTGACCAGATGCTCGCTCAGGAACCAGAGTTGAAGCTCATTGGTGCGGAGCACTTCACTCACCACCAGGTCATTCGTCCCGTCGTCGCCGAGCACCGATGCGCGTTTTGCCAGCGTACGAACCTGGCGAACGATGACTCGGTGAGCATCCACCAATCGTGACAGCTGCACCGGTGGTTCTTCGCGGCCGCGAGGAGGTCTTTCGATTTGGGTCGTTTCGGCCACGTCGGCGGCCATGGCCAGGCTGACTCCGCCAAGCAACTGGACCCGTTCGGCAATCGCATCAACCAGTTCATTTTGTTCATCGTGGTGCTTGTCGTAGAGCAGGTGGAGTTGATAAAAGGTCGGACCAGCGACCTGCCAATGCGATTTCTTATAGAGGTCACGCAGCGTCATCGTGTCAGCAAGCAATTGGTTAAGTTGTTCGGTCATTTCCAACCGAACTGGCTCTTCGAGCTCGAGCGGAAGGGCGTGGTTCACCGTTCCATAGGACTGGATTGCGCCTGCTCGTTGATGCAGACGAGGCTGCGCGCTGATCCTCCCTAGCGTGTTCCCATCAATGTGTTTTTTTGGCATTGGCTTTTCCCTCTTTACTGGCGCGCGAGGCGACATTCATAGTCGATGCCTTTCTGTTGGTAACTGGCCATCCCGCCAGCGCTTTTGGAGTCACACGTTGGAATGGGCAAGGCGCATGTCTGACGAGAATTTACGTCCTTCTGCCGCCAGGGGCGATGATGACCTAGCCGGTGATGCAACTTCGGTTCCAACCTAAGAGGGCTTCCGAAATAGCACTCGCCCTTGGTTTCGGATAGCCCTTCAAGTGCACGGCTTTCGCCCTGTCAACGGGACGACGAGAAGTGTCAAAAGCCGTGTCGGTATGAAAGCAGGCCGCGGCGGAATTGACGGGATCCAGATTCCTTTCCTCCGGGCATCCCCCCGGAAATCAAGCATTTGATTGCATCTATCGGCACAAGGAGATTGGCATCGCAGGTGCACTTTGCATATGCGCCTTAGTGAAAGGATGAAAAACGGCGGAGGGGCGCTGGGCGGGGGTGGTTTATGACGACAAACAATGCACGTTGCGCGTTTTTGCGTAGCTATCACCTTCCCGCGATCCTGCTGCATTACCCACGGCTCGTTCGCGCGATGCAGGGAATCGCAATGTTGAACGGGGTGGAAGCTGCCGCATGCATTCGCGACCTCAAGGCTGGCCGCCGTTGGGGCACTGAAGCCGTCAATCGTTACGGAGGCACTCACAAGGTTGCAGCTGACGCATGGAAATATCGCAAAGCCATAAGCGTCCAGGTGGCGACTGCCGCGTGAGATGGACCGCGGAATGTTTGCGAGGGAAGGAAGAGAAGGATGACAAGTGAAGCGATGACGAGCGCGTTTCGGGAAGAACCTGACTCGACGCTAGTCGCAGCGACAAAGAACGGGGAGAGTCAGGCCTTCGAATTTCTCGTGAAGCGACACGAAGCAAAGACTCTCGCGATTGCTTTCAGGATAACCCGCAACCGAGAGGACGCTCAGGACGTCGTGCAGCAGAGCTTTCACAAAGCGTTTATCCACCTCAACAGGTTCCAAGAGAAATCGTCTTTCTCCACTTGGTTGACGCGGATTGTAATCAACGAAGGTCTGATGTGTCTGCGGAGGACTCGAGCCCGGAGGGAAGTCTCTCTTGGCGACGTGGAATCAGAGTCTGAGGAGCTCCTCCTACCGGAGATTCCCGATAGAGGGGAAAACCCCGCAGAGATATACGAACAACGGGAGAACGAACGCATTCTTTGCGAAGCGATGAATCAGTTAAGTGAGGAATTTCGGACCGTCGTCTGCCTGCGACTGGAAGAGCGAACGGTCAGTGAAACAGCCGAGATTCTGGGCCTAGGGATCGGGACCCTGAAAGCCAGATTGTTTCGAGCGCGGCAGAAATTGCGCGTGCTGCTTACACGCAGTCCGGAATTCAGTAGCGATCGAACAATGAGCAAGACGCGACAGCGTCGTGAGGGAGTGACGAGTCAGGACTCCCGTGCTGCTGGAAGTAAAGCCAGGGCTGCAGCTGTCGTGGGCTGGCGGAAGGGTACTCGGGAGCGGGCATTGCGAAGCACTGAGTCAAGGATGCTAGAGGTAGCATGAGCTGCGAGCATATCTCTAAACCGAAAAGGGTTTCATGCGCGTCGCCATCGACACGATGCTCGGTGCAATTTCTAGCGGCACTGTACATCCACACGTTGGCTCTTGTGATCCTCGTGGTCTTTTCGCGGAACGTGTTCTCCACGGCGATTCGCACTACGCTCTTGCCATTGCTTCGTTAAGATATCTCATCCAGAAAATCTGACCTAGGCGTGCGACCTGGAGCTGAGATTCCCCTGGGGAGTGTTGAATCTTGACGGTGGAACGCCGTACTGTGATGGTGGCTGGGCTGAACCAGAACCTCGAGCCGGACAGGCCCTGGCAACCCGCGTGATTGAGGTCGTGCGCTGACCATGAACTCTCAACCCTGATCACAGAAACAAATGGTGGGGGTGAATGATGATCGCTTCGGTTGTTACTTCGACGTATTCTCTCTCGAAAAGTAAGAGCGTGCTGTTCCTCTTTTTGTTAGCAGCACTAATTGCAGCGCCAGCGTGGGCGCAAACGCAACTGGGGACGCTGTTCGGTACGGTCACAGATACCAGCGGAGCTGTTGTTCCCGGAGCCGAGGTTTCGGCCGAGAACGTAACGACAGGATTGAAACGGGATGGGCGCACCGACAAAATGGGCGAATATCAGCTGGTGGGCTTGCCGACCGGAAGGTATACGCTTCGCGTTCAGAAAGAAGGATTCCAGACCGAGGTTCGCGAAGGGATTGCCCTGAGCCCGGGTGCTGCAATCGGAATCAATTTGTCGTTGGTTGTGGGCAAGCTGTCCGTCCACGTGACGGTCGAGGCGGGTGTTCCAAGCGTCGACACCACCACCACCGTCGAAGGAATGATTGCGGAACGCAGCTTAACTGGGCTTCCTCTAGACGGCCGTGATCTGTTCAAAGCCGCAACCCTGGTCCCTGGAGTTGCCCCCACACCTAGCAGTGCTCCTTCGCTGTTGTCGAGCGGGAAGGCGGGACAAGTGTCCGTTAACGGTATGCGCCCGAGCTGGACGAATGTTCTGATCGATGGCATGGACGCCAATGATCCCGTGTTTGGCTATTCGCCTGCTGGCGCGTCTGGGATTTTTCTTGGGCTGGATGATTTCGTAGAGGTACGTGTCTCGACCCAGACTTTTGGCAGCGAGTACGGTACAAATTCCGGTGGCGTCATCGAGGCAATCACCAAATCAGGTAGCAACCACTTCCATGGATCGCTTTTTGAATTGCATCGCGACGCCGCGCTGGAAGCCAGGAACTATTTCGACCTGAGTAGCCGTCCAATCCCGCCATTCGTGCGCAACCAATTCGGGGCCAGCATCGGCGGGCCTTTGGCGCGTGATCACACGTTCTTTTTTGCCAGCTATGAAGGCTTCCGGGAAGTGCGGGCATCCACGGCCATTGCGACCGTCCCGGACGCTCTGGCGCATCAGGGATTGCTGCCGGCTGCCAATGATCCGAGCGCCTGCACGAGTGCGTCGCCAAGTGGTTGCGTCTCGGTTGCGACTGATCCGCGCGTACAACCCTTCCTCGCCCTGCTTCCCCCTTCGAATGGCGCTGACAATGGGGATGGAACTGGAGACCTGATCACAGCCGATAAGGGTGCCACGTACGAGCACCACGGTATGGTTCGTCTGGACCACAACTTCTCCAGCACGCATTCGGTGTTCGGGCGTTACTTTGCGGATGACAGCTCTTCCTTTGTGCCGTACTTCGGAACGCCGCCCGGAACTTATGTACCAGGGTTCCCGGTGGGCCATGCAGCGCGGAATCAGTACTTCACTGTGCAGGATCGTAAGAGTCTAGGAGCCGAGCTGTTCAATGAACTACGCTTTGCCATCAACCGCACGACCGCGTCAACTTCGATCGTTGATACGCACCCTGGTCTCTCCATTTCCCTGGTGCCTGGTCGGCCCTTTGGGATGCTCGACGTTGCAGGGATGAGCTTGATCGGCAACAGCCCAGAAATTCCTCTGGGTGATTTTTCGACGGTATATCAAATCCAGGAGCAAGTGTCCCGCACGACTGGCCGTCAGACCTTGAAATTCGGCGGCGAGTTTCGAAGAATTCAGTCTAATGGTCCGCTGGATTTCACAGTAAACGGCTTGTACACGTTTCAAGATCTGAGTCCCTTTGGGTTCCCCGCACACAGCGACAACCCGGCCCTCGAATTCTTTCTGCAGGCGCGGCCCTTGTCGTACGTCGGTGCCAATCCTTCCATGTCCAATTCCGACCGGGGCTACCGCCAGAGCGTGGTTTCGGGGTTTGCACAGGATTATGTGCGAATCACGAGGCGTCTGACCGTGAATGTCGGGTTGCGCTACGACTTCTATTCCAATCCATCGGAGGTAAACGGACGTCTCTCGGTGATTCGGAACCCGGTAACGGACTCGGGACCGACCGTCGGAAAAGTATTTGCCGGCACACCAGCGGATCTGGTGTCACCGCAAGCGGGCTTCGCATGGAACCTTTTTGGCGATGGCAAGACCGTACTGCGGGGCGGAACCGGCATCTTCCGCGATCAGTTCCCTGTAATCCTGTTCGGTGCAGGCCGGTTTTTGCCGCCTTTTTTCGGTATCAATTCTGATGTTTTTCCCAGTTTTCTCGACCCGCAGAATGCCGTTCTAACACAGCCGATATACATCATCGAGACGACGTACCATCCGAAGTTCGCGTACACGCTACAATACAATCTCAACCTGGAACGGGAAATCTCGCCCGGCACGATTCTGAGCGCCGGGTACTTCGGCGCGCGGGGTAATCACCTCACCCGGGCAGCAGAACAGAACCCTTTCGAGCCAGCTTTGGGCCATCGCTATAATCCGAGCTTGCCTTCGCCCTTGCAGATGGTGCTGACCGATGCACAATCTTTTTATAATTCCTTTCAACTCTCGGTCTCGAGCCAGTCCGCGAAAGGCCTTTCTTGGCAGGCTTTCTACACGTTGGCCCATTCCATCGATGATGCTTCCACCGGTCTTATCATCGAAGCCGTCAATGAACCGCCCGGGTCGCAGAACATCTTCGATCGTAAAGGGAGCCGAGGACGCTCCAGTTTCGACATCCGGCACAATTTCGTCGCGAATGTGGTTTATGAACTTCCCTTTGGGCGCGGAACTCACTTCGGCGGCTGGGAGGTTTCTGGTGTCGCCAGCGTTCACAGCAACGTGCCTTTTACTTCCGTGCTCGCTTTTGACAACGTAGACTCGCAGTCGCTAACGATCACCGAGAGACCCAACCTTCCGGGAAATCCTTACACAGGCACTTGTCCGAGCGGCGCCAAGGTCGGCACTGCGACTTGCTGGTTTAATCCGGGCGCATTTGCATTGCCGCCTCCCGGTCAGTTTGGCACTGCCGGACGCAATATCCTGCGCGGCCCGGGCTTTGCACAACTTGATCTGGCGCTGCAGAAAAGTTTCCAAGTGAGGGAAGGCGCGAAAATCGTCCTACGAGCCGAAACGTTCAATCTCCTAAATCATCCGAATTTCGCCGTCCCAAGCAACACACAAAGCCCTCTTACGCTCGGCGGAAACGGAGACGCCGTTTTTAGGGATCCGGCAGGCCATTTCGCCAATAACGTCGGAAGGATATTCTCGACTGTCGACAGTGCCCGTCAGATTCAGCTAGCCGTTCGATTCTTGTTCTAACGGGGCAAAGGAGGAACATAATACCCCCTTGCCGGCACGTGGAAGCAGAGGCCAGACATCGTGGATATCTCAGCCTATACGCGTAAATGTCTCCGAGAGGATGAGGAGTTCATCCTATATCGAGCACGTCCGAGGGAAGCAGAATCGCCTTCTGTTCTGCTGCTGATCCCTGCTTCAATCCGCCCCGCATTGGAAAGCCTCAAGAAAATAGAGCACGAACATTCATTCCGCGACGAGTTGGACATAACATGGGCTGTTCGACCCCTTGCTCTTCTTCAGTACAATGGACAGAAGGCACTTGTTCTTGAAGACCCCGGTGGAGAGCCTCTCGATCATCTGATTCAGGGGCCGATGGAGATACGGCAATTTTTGCGGATTGCCGTCGGTCTCGCAGCCGCGCTCAGGCAATTGCACAACCACAAGCTGATTCACAAGGACGTCAAGCCCTCCAATGTCATGGTTGAATCAGTGACGGGCCGGGTCTGGCTTACCGGTTTTGGTATTACCTCGCGACTTCCGCGAGAACGTCAATCCGCCGGGCCTCCCGAATTCATCGCGGGAACACTCGCCTACATGGCACCTGAGCAGACTGGACGAATGAACCGCTCCATTGATTCGCGCAGTGATCTTTATTCCTTAGGGATGACCCTTTACGAGATGTTGATCGGGAGCCTGCCCTTTACGGCTTCGGATCAGATGGAATGGATTCATTGTCACATTGCAAGGCATCCGGTGCCGCCTCACGAGCGAGTGAAGAGCGTGCCGGGATGTCTTTCCGTGATCGTGATGAAACTGATCACCAAAACTCCCGAGGAACGTTATCAGACCGCATCCGGAGTGGAGAATGACCTTCGGCGCTGCCTCGCTGAATGGGAAGCGCACGGGTCGATTGCCGGATTCTCGCTGGGCCAACACGACACCCCAGATCGCCTACTGATCCCTGAGAGATTGTACGGACGAGCACGCGAGATCGAGATCCTCCTAAGTGCGTTCGACGATGTGGTAGGCGGCAGTGGGCCGGGGCTGGTGCTCGTTTCCGGATACTCCGGAATCGGCAAATCCGCCTTTGTCAATGAGCTGCAAAAGGCGCTGGTTCCTCCGCGGGGCCTTTTTGCATCAGGCAAGTTCGATCAATATAAGCGGGACATCCCTTACGCGACTCTGGCAAAAGCGTTTCAAACCCTGATCCGCCCTCTTCTGAGTAAGAGCGAAGAAGAGCTGAGCAAGTGGCGCGATGCCCTTCATGAGGCGTTAGACCCGAACGGACAACTCGTCCTGGAGTTAGTCCCGGAATTGAAATCTATCATCGGAGAGCAGCCGGCTGTTACCGAACTCCCCGCGCGCGAGGCGCAAAACCGGTTCCACCGAGTATTTCGCCGATTCATCGGCGTGTTCGCGAGGCCAGAACACCCGCTCGCTCTGTTCCTCGACGATCTGCAATGGCTAGACGCGGCAACGCTCGATATGCTCGAGGATCTCTTGACACAGCAGGATGTGCACCACTTGATGTTGATCGGTGCCTACCGGGACAACGAAGTGGATTCCGCGCACCCGCTCATGCGAAAGCTAGAAGCGATTCGCCAAGCCGGTGCGAAGGTGCAGGAGATCGTCCTTGCGCCGCTTGGCTCTGAAGACTTGGGGAGGCTAATTGCGGATTCTGTCCATTGCGACCAAGAGAGCGCGGCCCCGTTGGCGCAACTGATCCACGAGAAGACGGCCGGCAACCCGTTTTTCGCCATCCAATTTATTTGCACGCTTGCCGAGGAAGGATTACTCACTTTCTATCACGGTCAAGGACGTTGGACCTGGGATTTGAGCCGAATTCGCGCAAAGGATTACACGGATAATGTTGTGGGCCTGTTGGTCGGCAAGTTCAGCCGCATGCCTGCCGATACCCAAGACGCATTGAAGCAACTGGCCTGTCTGGGTAACAGCGCGGACTTCGCTATGCTGAAGATGGTCTGCCAGGACTCGAATGAGGAACTCGAGCGCCAACTCTGGGAAGCTGTACTAGCAGGGCTTGTCTTCCGCGCGGAAGATTCCTATCGATTTCTCCATGACCGTGTGCAGGAAGCAGCGTATTCGTTGATCCCCGTGCAATTTCGCTCCGAAGCTCATCTACGCATAGGCAGGCTTCTTGTGGCACAGACGCCGGCCGAAAAGCTGGACGAGGAGATCTTTGAGATTGTCAATCAGCTGAATCGCGGATCCGGCTTGATTACATCCACTGCGGAGCGTGCGCGTTTGGCTGAATTGAATCTAGTCGCCGCCAGGCGCGCGAAGAGTTCGGCCGCGTATGCGTCGGCGCTGACCTACCTTACGGTTGCACGCGGATTCTTGCCGGAAAAGACGCCGGATGACAATTACGATCTCACGTTCTCGATTGAGAGTCTCTTAGCGGAGTGCGAGCTGCTCACCGGGAATCTGGCGGCGTCCGAAGATCGACTCTTGAAACTGGCACAACAAGCCATGACCAGACCCTTTTCTCCCTCGGCTAGGGCCTCCGTCAGCGGGTCCCCCACCGCCAGGAAATTGGTAATCAACTGGTTCCAGCTATAAGC